>ERZ772977.654-NODE-654-length-21747-cov-3.033284_pt1 | contig 21747 bp, 19 predicted proteins | sample MGYA00511131_ERZ772977 | MGnify/ENA primary metagenome ERZ772977 (study PRJEB29015, sample SAMEA2737935) | human oral metagenome | biome: human oral; feature: human-associated habitat; material: dental | place: China | collected 2151 ...
CCACACAGGCGCTGCAGCCTTATTGGCAAAACATCCGCGTCCACTTTGTCAGCAACTCCGATGATGCCGACCTGACCCAAACCCTTCTCGGCCTCAACCCCGAGACCACCGTATTCAGCATTGCCAGCAAATCGTTCCGCACACCAGAAACCCTGCTCAATGCCTAATATGTTGGGCTTGATTATTGTCCAAGTTATGTTTGCCTTGCCGGCAGCTATCTTCTTCGAGGCCTTCCTAAGCTTCATTGGGATTGGGATTCCGGCGCCAGCAGCTAGTCTGGGGACCTTAATTAATGATGGCTACAAGACCTTCCGTTTCTTGCCACACTTAATGTGGTATCCAGCGGGTGTCATTTCAATTCTAATGCTAGCCTTTAACCTTCTGGCGGACGGCCTGCGTGACGCCTTCGACCCTAAAATGAAAGAGTAGGTGACTTTATGACAGAACGTGTCTTAAGCATCGAGAATTTACAGGTTCAATTCAAAACCTATGCGGGGACTGTCCAAGCCATTCGAGGTGTGGACTTCCAGCTGCACAAAGGTGAAACTTTGGCAATCGTAGGCGAATCAGGTTCTGGTAAAACGGTGACCTCTCGTGCCATTATGCGCCTATTGAGCCAGAATGCCACCATTAACGAGGGCAAGATTGATTTTATGGGTCAAGACCTCCGCAATTTAAGTGATAAGCAAATGGAAAAAATCCGTGGCTCGCAGATTGCCATGATTTTCCAGGATCCCATGACGTCGCTTAACCCAACCTTGACCATCGGGCGTCAATTGGTGGAAGTAATCATCAAACATCGCAAGTTTTCGCGCGCAGAAGCAGTTGCGGAAGCCTGCAACTTGCTCAGCCTCTGTGGGATTAAGGACCCTGAGCAGCGCCTGAAGGATTACCCAAGTCAATTCTCAGGTGGTCAACGCCAACGGATTGTCATTGCCATCGCCTTAGCAGGTGACCCAGAAATCTTGATTGCCGATGAACCAACGACCGCCTTAGACGTTACGGTTCAAGCGCAAATTATTGAGCTCTTGCAGGATATTCAGCGTCAAAAGGGCATGGCCATTATCTTCATTACCCACGATTTAGGGGTGGTAGCCAATATTGCAGACCGTGTGGCGGTGATGTATGCGGGTCGACTAGTAGAAATTGGGCCTGTGGATGAAGTTTACTATAATCCACAACATCCTTACACCTGGGGACTTTTGTCAGCGACACCGACCTTGACCTCGTCAGGTCCACTATATGCCATTCCAGGAACCCCGCCTAACTTGCTCAATCCACCAAAGGGCGATGCCTTTGCCTGCCGTAATGAGTATGCCCTGGATATTGATTTTGAGGTGCAGCCTCCAATGTTCGAGGTTAATCCGAGCCATTATGCCGCGACTTGGCTTTTGCATCCAGAGGCGCCTAAAGTGACGCCACCGGCTAGCATTCAAGAACGTTATGCCTATTATCAAGCTAAGAAGGAGGCTGAATCGCATGACACAAGCTCTAATTGAAGTGCGCAACCTCAAACAGTATTATCATCAGGACCATACGGTCGTTAAGGCCGTAGATGATGTTAGCTTCACCGTGCAAGCGGGGGAGACCTTTGGTTTAGTAGGGGAATCGGGTAGTGGTAAATCAACCATTGGCCGTGCCATTGTCAACCTCTATCAGCCAACTGATGGCCAGATTCTCTACCAGGGGAAGGCGCTGAGTGACCTTTCCAAGGGAGAGCGTCTGGACTATAACAAGGACGTCCAAATGATTTTCCAAGATCCTTATGCTTCCTTAAACCCTCGAATGAAGGTCCAAGATATTGTGGCTGAAGGCATGGAAGTCCATGGCTTGGTAGCCTCCAAATCAGAGCGAGATGCCAAAGTGGCGGAGCTCTTAGCCTCAGTCGGTTTGTCACCTGAACATGCCTTGCGTTATCCACATGAATTTTCAGGCGGTCAACGCCAACGGATTGGGATTGCACGTGCCTTGGCGGTTGAACCTAAGTTCATTGTCTGCGATGAACCTATCTCAGCCTTGGATGTCTCCATCCAAGCCCAAATCATTAACCTATTGCAAGGCTTGCAAGAAGAGCGAGGCTTGACCTATCTCTTTATCGCCCATAACTTGGCCATGGTTAAATACTTTAGTGACCGTATTGGCATGATGTATCGAGGTCGCATGGTGGAATTAGCAACTGCTGAAGCGCTCTATGAACACCCGCTACATCCTTATACTCAGAGCCTACTGTCAGCTATTCCCTTGCCAGACCCAGATCAGGACCGTCAGCGTCAACGGATTGTCTATCAGCCAAGTCAAGCTGAACTAGAGGCGCCTCATGACTGGGTGCAAGCACAAGACCAGCATTGGGTCATGAAAGCCAAATCCTAATAAGATAAGCATAAACCTTCTTCCTGTATCAGGGAGGAGGTCTTTTTTTTTGTGTCCCAATTAGATTGTGAAGAGCAACCCCAAAAGCGCGTGATTTAAATAAGTTCATGTGAAGTAAAATTCACTAACTGAAATATTAGACTGAAAGACACCATAAAAAACAAGCTGTTTTGTCATTATATGGCGATTTTGAAACAGATATTTAAGTGTAGTATTACAGTTCAACCCTTAATGTATCCACTTTCCGGCGAAAAGTAACCGTTTTTCTTGGATAAAAGGCCCTTATATTGTATCATTCACAAAAACGGACAATAGGGGCTAAAGTGACTATTATCAAGCCTTAGCGCTTGCATTTGCCGACTAAGAGTGGTAAATTTATAAGGTACAGTCTGCCAGTAATACAGAAAATAAGTCTGTCTTGCTTGGTAGTAGTTAAAAAAAGAGAGGAAAGTGTACAAGTATGGCAAAAAAAGTTAAGATTGAAGACTTATTGCGTCCAGATAACTTTAACTTCGACATGGTCCAAGTCTTGAGCCCAGAAGGTAAAGTTGTCAACAAAGATTTATTACCAGATTTATCTGATGAAGAATTGGTTCAATTAATGGAAGATATGGTATGGTCCCGTATCTTACATGAACGTTCAACTGCTTTGAACCGTCAAGGACGTTTAGGCTTCTACGCTCCAACTTTTGGTCAAGAAGCATCACAATTAGGCTCTGTTGCCGCTCTTAAACCAGAAGACTACATCTTGCCTGGTTACCGTGATGTGCCTCAGCTCATCAAACACGGTTTACCACTCCACAAGGCTTTCTTATGGTCACGTGGTCACGTAGAAGGGAACAACTACCCAGCTGACTTCAATGCTTACCCACCACAAATCATCATCGGGGCACAATATGTGCAAGCTATGGGGGTTGCTTTAGGTCTTAAGAAGAACGGTAAAAAAGCAGTTGCTGCGACTTGGACTGGTGACGGGGGTTCTTCACAAGGGGACTTCTACGAAGGGATTAACTTCGCCGGCGCATACAAAGCACCAGCAATCTTCTTCATCCAAAACAACGGTTGGGCGATTTCTACGCCACGTTCACTCCAATCTGCTGCGCCTACTTTGGCTCAAAAAGCAGTTGCTGCTGGGATCCCAGGGATTCAAGTAGACGGGATGGACATCTTAGCAGTTTATGCTGTAACCAAAGCTGCGCGTGAATATGCTGTAGCAGGTAATGGCCCAGTCCTCATCGAAACAATGTGCTACCGCTTCGGTCCACATACCTTATCAGGTGATGACCCAACCCGTTACCAACCAGACGGTGTTCAAGAAGAATGGCGTGCAAAAGATCCACTTATTCGTTTCCGTACTTACTTAGAATCAAAAGGCCTCTGGTCTCAAGAAAAAGAAGAAGCGGTAATCGAACGTACTAAGGAAGAAGTCAAGGAAGCTATCAAGTTAGCTGACCAAGCACCTAAACAAAAGATTTCTGACTTCTTGAAGAACATGTACGAAACACCAGACTTCATCACAGCTGAACAAATCAAGAAATTCGAAGCAAAGGAGAATAACTAATAATGGCTCAAAAAACGATGATTGAGGCTATCACAGAAGCGTTAGCCATTGAATTACGCAATGACGACCGTACCCTTATTTTTGGGGAAGACGTCGGCTTGAACGGGGGGGTATTCCGTGCCACTCAAGGTTTACAAGCAGAATTTGGTGAAGACCGCGTCTTCAACACTCCTTTAGCAGAATCTGGTATCGGTGGTATGGCCATCGGTTTGGCTTTGGAAGGTTTCCGTCCAATCCCTGAAATCCAATTCTTAGGCTTCGTCTTCGAAGTAATGGACTCTGTTGTTGCTCAAGCAGCACGTACTCGTTACCGTCTTGGCGGTAGCCGTAACATGCCAATCACTTTCCGCGCACCATTTGGTGGTGGGGTTCATACGCCTGAATTGCACGCGGATAACTTGGAAGGTCTCTTGGCTCAATCACCAGGTATCAAGGTTGTTATTCCTTCTGGTCCATACGATGCTAAGGGCTTGCTCTTGTCATCTATCCGTGACAACGACCCAGTTATCTTCTTAGAACACATGAAACTCTACCGTTCTTTCCGTGAGGAAGTGCCAGAAGCTGAATACACGATTCCTTTAGGTAAGGCTAATGTTGTCAAAGAAGGGAACCACGTTTCCATCATCACTTACGGGGCAATGGTTCGTGAAGCGGTTAAAGCGGCTGAAAAACTTGAAAAAGACGGGATCTCTGTTGAAATCCTTGACTTACGTACTGTTCAACCACTTGACATCGAAGCTATCGTTGCAACCACTGAGAAAACTGGTCGCGTCGTTGTGGTTCAAGAAGCACAACGTCAAGCAGGGGTTGGCGCTCGCGTAATGGCTGAAATCACTGAACGTGCGGTTCTTTCCTTAGAAGCACCAGTTGGTTTCGTAGCAGCACCTGACACCATCTTCCCATTCGGTCAAGCCGAACATGACTGGTTGCCAAACGCAACAGACATCGAAGAAAAAGTACGCGAAGTATACAACTTCTAATATTCAGTTGAGGAAAGGAAGTAAATAACATGGCTTTTAAATTCAGATTGCCTGATATCGGTGAAGGGATTGCCGAAGGCGAAATCGTAAAATGGGACGTCAAAGAAGGCGACACCATTCAAGAAGACGATACATTAGTGGAAATCCAAAACGACAAATCGGTTGAGGAAATTCCATCTCCAGTTACTGGTAAAATCTTAAAAATCTTGGTTCCAGAAGGAACTGTTGCGCGCGTAGGGGACGTTTTAGTTGAAATCGACGCTCCTGGCCACGAAGATGAAGGCGATGCAGCACCAGCTGCAGAAGCTGCACCAGAAGCGGCTCCAGCTGCGGAAGCTGCACCAGCAGGCCCAGGTGCCCCAACAGGCGCTCCTGCAGGTGAAGGTAAACGTGTCTTAGCAATGCCGTCTGTTCGTAAATTAGCTCGTGACAAGGGTGTCGACATTCGTTTAGTAACTCCTTCTGGTAAGGGTGGTCGCGTAGTGGCGGCTGACGTCTTGGCCTTCAACGGTGAAGCAGCACCAGTTGCGGCTGCAGAAGTAGCAGCACCAGCTGAAGCAGCAAGCGTAGCGGCAGCACCAGCAGCACCAGCACAACCATATGTATCTGGTAAGGGTGAAGCTGAAACTCGTGAACCATTATCTCCAATGCGTAAAGCAATTTCTAAGGCAATGGTTAACTCTAAACACACTGCTCCTCACGTAACCCTCTTTGATGAAGTAGAAGTATCTGCTTTATGGGATCACCGTAAGAAGTTCAAAGACATTGCCGCTAACCGTGGTACTAAGTTAACCTTCTTGCCATACGTGGTAAAAGCTTTAGTAGCAACTGTTAAGAAGTTCCCAGTCCTCAATGCTTCTATTGACGACGCTAGCCAAGAAATTGTCTACAAGAACTACTACAACATCGGTATTGCAACTGACACTGAACGTGGCCTCTTCGTACCAAACGTCAAAGACGCTAACACCAAGTCAGTATTCGACATTGCAGATGAAATCAACGGCAAGGCAGCTTTAGCTCACGAAGGTAAGTTAACTGCTCAAGACATGAGCCAAGGGACTATTACCATCTCTAACATCGGTTCTGCACGTGGTCAATGGTTCACACCAATCATTAACTACCCAGAAGTTGCCATCTTAGGGATGGGGACAATCAACGTTCAACCAGTTGTTAACGCTGAAGGCGAAATCGCTGTTGGCCGTATGTTGAAATTGTCCTTGAGTTTCGACCACCGTATCGTCGATGGTGCTACTGCACAAAACGCAATGAACGAATTGAAACGTTTATTGGCTGACCCAGAATTATTATTGATGGAAGGTTAAGGTGAAATAGATTATGGTAGTAGGAGATTTCGCAATTGAACTCGACACAGTCGTGATTGGTTCTGGCCCTGGTGGGTATGTAGCAGCTATTCGTGCTGCTCAACTCGGCCAAAAAGTTGCCATCATTGAAAAAGACTACATTGGGGGGACCTGCTTGAACGTAGGTTGTATCCCTTCTAAGGCTTTGATCAACGCTGGCCACACCTACCACAATGCTAAACACGGTGACCACTTTGGGGTTATTGCCAAAGACATCACTGTGGACTTCAAACGTACCCAAGAATGGAAAGACAAAGAAGTTGTTGCTAAGTTAACCGGCGGGATTCGCATGTTGCTTAAGAAGAACAAGGTAGAGATTATCGAAGGGGAAGCTTTCTTCGTAGATGACCATACATTACGTGTAGTCAAAGAAGACTCAGCTCAAACTTACAGCTTCAACAATGCCATTGTGGCAACTGGTAGCCGCCCAATCGAAATCAAAGGCTTTAAGTACAGCGACCGCGTGATTGACTCAACTGGTGCTTTAGCTCTAGACCACATTCCATCTTCTATGGTGGTAATCGGTGGGGGTTACATCGGTTCAGAATTAGCAGGTGCTTTCGCTAACTTCGGTACTAAGATTACAATCTTGGAAGGTTCTAACCAAATCATCCCAACTTTTGAAAAAGACATGGTTAAATTAGTGGAAAATGAATTCGCTAAGAAGGGTGTCGATATCATCACCAACGCTATGGCTTTGAGCTCAGAAGTAAAAGACAAGTCTGTTGTAGTTACTTATGAAGTAGGGGGCAAACAACACACTGTTGAAGCAGAATACTGCTTAGTAACAGTGGGTCGCCGTCCTAACACTGATAACTGTGGCTTGGAAGTTGCTGGGGTTATCGTGGGCGAACGTGGCTTAATCAATGTTGACAAACAAGGTCGCACTAACAAACCAAACATCTTCGCCATCGGTGACGCTGTTCCAGGTGCTGCCTTAGCCCACAAAGCAAGCTATGAAGCTAAGGTTGCTGCTGAAGCTATTGCTGGGCAAGCATCAGAAGTTGACTATGTGGCTATGCCAGCAGTCTGCTTCACTGACCCAGAATTGTCTTCTGTAGGTTACACTTTAGACCAAGCTAAAGAAGCTGGTTTGAATGCTAAAGCTGTTAAATTCCCATTAGCTGGGAACGGTCGTGCCTTGTCCTTGAACGCAACTGAAGGTTTCGTACGTTTGGTTGTGGATAAGGAAGACAACACCATCTTAGGGGCACAAGTTGCAGGGGTTAACGCTTCTGACATCATCGCTGAATTGACCTTGGCGGTTGAAGGCGGCTTGAACGCTGAAGACATCGCCTTGACAATCCACTCTCACCCATCCTTAGCCGAAACAGTGATGGATGCTGCTGAGTTGGCTTTAGGTCACCCAATTCACGTCTAATTAAGTTCCCAATATATCATATATGATATATTGGTCAGAGCCGGGGGGAGCCTCGGCTCTTTTCTTAAAGTATTGTGAAAGGGCTTATCTGCTTAAAGTGACAGCTTTTTTATGAAAAAAAAGCCGGATTCATGACCTAAAAGCTTGTAATTGATTTGTAATAGATGTATAATGAGTGTAACGAGATTCGAGAATCCACTCAAGGGGGAAACGATGATGAGATCATTCAAAAAAATAATCGCGACCTTACTATTATTTGCGACTATTCTAGTACCAGCTTTCGCAGCTCAGGCAGAGAGCTTGAACGCTATCTTAAAATACAGCATCTATGACTTATATTCGGGAGAATTTGTTCAAGAAGTAAACTTCTTGACCCACTCTTCTAAGGATGCCTCTATTATCCAAACTGTTGACTGGTTCAACCAACGGGGCATTATGATGGATCCAAAGCGCTTTAACCTCAAGGTATCCAGTTACTTAACAGAGTACTCAACTTCTAAAGGTAACCTATCAGCTTATACAGCAGATATTATGGTTTACACTACGGAAGCGGATGTTTTGAAAAACTTGGGCATCAAGGCTGAGACAGAACCGGGCGTTCGTAATGTGATTGAGATGCCTCAATACGAACCAGAACGCCAAATGCGTGAAGCCTGGGAGAATGCGACCAATTCTGTGCCTACTGCCATTACACCAAATGCGCCAGCAGCTGAATCAAGCAGTGAAGCAAGTGTGGCTAGCACTAGCAAACCAGTTAAGCCTAACCAAAGTAATGAGTCCAGCTCTAGTCAAGCAAGTGGTAGTGAAATTAATAAGCCAGTAACGGTTGAGAAGTCTAGCGGCAATGAAGTTGGGGCTAAACCTAATGAAAACAGCCGCAGCAATACAGCTAGTCAAGATGTTGCCTATAGTGTTGTTTCAGAATCAAAAGCTAATGAAAGCAGCAAGCCTCTGGCTAATAAACAAAATACCAATGAGAAGAAACCAGACCCTAATAAGACAGCAGCCAACAGCCAGTCTGAATCCCGCTCTGAAGCTTCTCAAGCACCCGTGGTTCAGAAGAAAGCCTTACCTAAGACAGGTGAAGAATCCAACTTTGGTTGGTTACTAGCTCTAGTCTTGGTAATTGCTGGTGTAGCTGTTCTATTCGGCTACAAGAAAACACGAAAGCAATAGAAAGAAAGCTCCCTTTTTAGGGGGCTTTTTTACTTATTTAATTGACACTGGCAGGCTTTAAGGGTATACTAGTAGCAATTTAGGGGCAAAATCCGAATTTTTAAGGAAATCCCGTGAGGTTTCCAAGGTGCTCAGGCCAGCTTAGAGATGGCCATGTCGACGATTTTGTCTAGATGGAGAAGTGACTATGAAACGACGTGTTTTATTCGATGCTAACCAAATCAATCGCATGCTGACCCGTATGGCGCATGAAATCAATGAGCGGACCGATATTCATCAAGTGGTCTTGGTTGGTATTAAGACTCGAGGGGCTAATCTGGCTGATCGCCTGCAGGAGAAACTAGCCACCATCACCCAGGTTCAAGTGGGTGTAGAACACATCGATATTCAATTTTATCGAGATGATTTGGTTAAGAATCATGCTGACCCGCAAATACAACATCTTTCTTTTACTCACAATTTAACTGACAAGACTGTGGTCATTGTGGATGATGTCCTCTATACAGGCCGTACTGTGCGTGCCGCTATGGATGCCATCCTCGACGTTAGCCGTCCCCAGGTCATTCGTTTGGCCATTATGGTGGACCGCGGCCACCGCGAGCTTCCCATTCGGGCAGACTTTATTGGTAAGAACATTCCCACTGCGCAAGAGGAGAATGTCCATGTCTGTTTGCAAGAAGTGGATGGGACTGAAGAAATTCTACTCACTTAAGATTTGACTTTTTAAGCTAGTCCAGAGAGGCTATCAAGAGGAAAACTTAAGGGTCTTGTTAGGCGATAATAAGACGCTCATAAGTCAACCACCTGATAGCTCGACTATTAGGTGGTTTTTTCTTATAGTTTGATAGCATCATAAGGAGGAGACGTATGCGAAACTTAGTAAAGATGTCAGATTTAAGCAATGAGGAGGTCTACGGCCTGATTGAGCGAGCCTTAGAACTCAAGGCAGGAGCCAGTCCCATTCGACGCCCCGACCTCATAGCGGCCAATCTTTTCTTCGAAAACTCAACGCGGACCAAGCACAGCTTTGAGGTGGCTCAAATGAAGTTAGGTTTGCAGGTCCTGAATTTTGATGCTTCAACCTCTTCTCTTAACAAGGGTGAGACCCTCTATGATACCTGTAAGACGCTTGAAGCGATTGGCTGCAACATCTTGGTCATTCGCCATAGCCAAGAAGCTTACTATCAGGAATTAGAGGGCTTGAATATTCCTATAGTTAGTGGCGGTGATGGCAGTGGGGAGCATCCAAGCCAATGCTTGTTAGATTTGATGACCCTCTATGAGCATTTTGGCCGCATAGAAGGACTTGAAGTCGTTATAGCAGGTGATATCAAGAATTCGCGGGTGGCGCGTAGCAACTATCACATGCTGACTCGCTTAGGTGCCAAGGTTCAATTTGTGGGACCTCAAGTCTTTGCAGACCCGACTTTGGGGCAAATGGTCGACTTCGACCAGGTCATTGACCAAGTCGATGCCTGCATGCTATTACGCGTCCAATTTGAACGCCATCAGGAGCAAGTGGCCTTAAGCCAGGCCGACTATCATGCCCGTTATGGCCTAACACCAGCTCGCTATCGAGCCCTCAAGCCAGAGGCTATTGTCATGCATCCAGCACCAGTCAACCGGGACATGGAGATTGCCTCTGAACTGGTGGAAGCTCCTCAATCTCGTATTTTCACCCAGATGACCAATGGCCGCTTTATGCGCCAGGCTATTCTGGAAAAAATGATTGCCGATAATGCCCTCTAACAAGATAGAAAGGAAGTCACATCATGCTATTACTCAAAAATGGTCGTCGTCTGGTCAAGGGGCATTTAGAGCCTGTCGAAATCCTGATTGATGGGGACAAGATTTTTGCCATGGACAAGGAGCTCACTGCTACTGCTGATCAAGTATTTGACCTTAAAGGTAAACTCCTAGCACCGGGTTTTATTGATGTCCATGTCCACTGGCGGGAACCAGGCTTTGAATATAAGGAAAATATCTACCATGCTTCCAGGGCGGCTGCACGCGGTGGCTTCACCACGGCCATGCCCATGCCCAACCTCAATCCGGTACCTGATTCCTATGACCACCTTAAGCCCCAGCTAGATATTATTGCACGCGATTCGGTTATTCGAGCCATTCCTTACGGAGCCATTACCAAAGGGGAGCTAGGGGAGGACTACGCTCAGTTTGACGAGTTAGCTCAACATGTTTTTGCCTTTAGTGATGATGGGCGTGGGGTCCAAAATGCTAATATGATGTATGAATCCATGTGTGTTGCGGCCCGCCTTAACAAAGCCATTGTGGCTCATTGCGAGGACAATTCCCTAATTCGGGGTGGCTGTATGCACTGTGGCTACCGTAGTCGGGAACTAGGTCTGCCAGGTATTCCATCTGTTTGCGAATCAGTTCAGATTGCCCGCGACATTCTCTTGGCTGAAGCGGCAGGTTGTCACTATCATGTCTGCCATGTATCGACCAAGGAATCCGTTCGCCTGGTTCGTGAGGCAAAGGCCAACGGTATTAAGGTGACCTGCGAAGTTTGCCCCCATCATTTACTGAGTGACGAGGGTAATATTCCCCACAACCATGGCTTCTGGAAAATGAATCCACCCCTGCGCGCAGCTGAGGATCGCCGAGCCCTAATTGCTGGCCTCTTAGATGGCACCATCGACATTATCGCCACTGACCATGCGCCTCATGCTCTGTCAGAAAAAGACCTACCAATGCAAGAGGCGGCCTTTGGTATTGTGGGGTCTGAGACAGCCTTTAGCCAGCTCTATACCCACTTTGTCAAGCCAGGCATTATGTCCCTAGATTTTCTCTTGGACAAGATGTCGACTAATGTGGCAAAAATCTTTGATCTACCATATGGAACCCTAGCCGTCGGGCAGCCTGCTGATCTAGTCGTTATCGATTTAGACAAGGTAGCAAGTATCGACCCTGAGAATTTCTTGTCCAAAGGGCGTAATACGCCATATGCCGGTCAAGAAGTCTATGGCTGGCCTATCCTGACCATTAGCCAAGGTCGCATCGCCTATCAAGATTACGCATTTTTTGCCTAAGAGCTTAGTAAGACAAGGAGCGAGCATATGTACAGATATGATAAACAGCTGATTCTAGAAGATGGAACCATCTACAAGGGCTATGGCTTTGGTGCTGACCGGGCTATGTTAGGGGAAGTCGTCTTCAATACCGCCATGACTGGATACCAAGAAACACTGTCAGACCCTTCCTACAATGGACAAATTGTCACCTTTACCTATCCCTTAATTGGTAATTATGGCATTAACCGAGATGACTTTGAGACCATTAATCCCTCTATCAAGGGACTGGTAGTCCGAGAAGTTTGTCAAAAGCCTTCCAACTTCCGTAGCCAAATGTCCTTAGATCAAGCACTCAAAGAACTCGATATCCCAGGGATTTGGGGCATTGATACCCGCAGTCTGACTAGAAAGATTCGCCAATATGGGACTATTAAGGGGATCATTACTGACCTGTCTCAAGACCCAGAACAAGTGCTAGAAGAGCTTAGAAAGACTGAACTGGCTAGGGACCAAATTGCCCAAGTGTCCACTTCTAAGGCCTTCCTGTCGTCAGGAAAGGGCTATCGAGTGGTCCTAGTTGATTTGGGTATGAAGTCAGGTATTCTGCGTGAGCTTAATGAGCGTAACTGTGACATTGTCGTGGTGCCTCATAATATTAGCGCTCAGGAAGTTTTACGTCTTCAACCTGATGGCGTCATGCTCTCTAATGGACCTGGCGACCCTGAAGATGTGCCAGAGACCATTGCCATGATTGGCCAAATCATGGACAAGCTACCAATTTTTGGTATTTGCATGGGCCATCAACTGATTAGTTTGGCAGCAGGAGCCAAGACCTACAAGCTCAAATTTGGCCATCGTGGAGCTAATCATCCTGTTAAGAACCTCTTGACAGGCAAGGTAGACTTGACTTCGCAAAACCATGGTTACAGTGTAGATATTGACTCATTGGCAGATACAGACTTAGAATTAACTCATTTGTCAGTCAATGACCGCACCTGCGAAGGCGTTCGACATAAATTCTACCCAGTTTTCTCAGTTCAATATCATCCCGAAGCATCGCCAGGACCTCATGATCCTAATTATCTCTTTGATCAGTTTATTGAGAATATGAAAGCCTTCCAAGCTCAGTCTCGTCACCACAAGTAAAGGAGTCCTATCATGCCAAAACGTCAAGATATTCAAACAATTCTGGTTATTGGGTCGGGTCCCATTACAATTGGGCAGGCTGCAGAATTCGATTATGCCGGGACTCAGGCTTGCCTTTCCTTGAAGGAAGAAGGCTACCAAGTTATCCTAGTTAACTCCAATCCGGCCACCATTATGACCGACCGTCAGATTGCCGATAAGGTTTATATGGAGCCACTCACACTAGAATTCGTCAGCAAAATCATCCGTAAGGAACGACCAGACGCCTTGTTACCAACCCTCGGTGGCCAAGTTGGGCTTAACTTAGCCGTTCAATTGCATCGCCAGGGAGTCTTGGACCAATACGGTGTCGAATTACTAGGAACCAAACTAGCCTCCATCGAGCAAGCGGAAGACCGCCAGCTCTTTCGTCAGCTCATGCAGGAATTGGGAGAGCCGGTGCCTGAATCAGAAATTGTCACCAACTTAGATCAAGCTCGAGATTTTGTGGCACAAATTGGCTATCCAGTTATTGTCCGTCCAGCCTTTACCATGGGGGGGACTGGTGGCGGTATTTGTTATAATGATCAGGATTTAGATGAAATAGTTTCTTCAGGACTCCATTATTCGCCCGTAACCCAATGTTTGCTAGAAAAATCCATCGCAGGTTATAAGGAAATCGAGTATGAAGTCATGCGTGATGCCAATGATACTGCCATTGTTGTCTGCAACATGGAAAACATTGACCCTGTAGGGATTCATACTGGGGATTCAGTCGTGGTGGCCCCATCGCAAACTCTGACTGACCGCGAGTATCACATGTTGCGCGATGTGTCCCTTAAGATTATTCGGGCACTTAAGATAGAAGGGGGCTGTAATGTCCAATTAGCCTTGGACCCAGATTCCTTTAACTACTATATCATTGAAGTCAACCCGCGCGTGTCTCGCTCTTCGGCCTTAGCGTCTAAGGCGACTGGCTACCCGATTGCTAAGATAGCGGCCAAGATTGCCGTTGGCTTAAGACTTGATGAAATCCTCAACCCTGTCACCCAGAATTCTTATGCCTGCTTCGAACCCAGCCTAGACTATGTGGTCAGCAAGATCCCACGTTTTCCATTTGATAAATTCGAACGCGCCGACCGTAAGTTAGGCACTCAAATGAAGGCAACGGGTGAGGTTATGGCTATGGGGCGGACCTATGAGGAGTCTTTACTGAAGGCTATCCGCTCGCTAGAATACGGCGTCCACCACTTGGGCCTGCCTAATGGCGATAGCTTTAGTTTGGAAGAAATCATGGAAAAGGTTCAAGCTGCTAGCGATGAACGTCTCTTCTTTATTGGTGAAGCCCTGAGACGTGGCGTTAGCCTTGATCAGATTCATGACATGACCAAAATAGACCGCTTCTTCCTAGATAAGATGCAGCATATTATTGATTTGGAACATGAACTCAAGGCCAATCCGCATGACCTCAATCTCTTAGCTTATGCTAAACGTTACGGTTTCTCTGACAAAATCATTGCCCACCGCTGGCAAACCACAGAGACAGAAGTTTATCAGCTACGTCAAGAAGCGGGCATCACACCAGTCTTCAAGATGGTGGATACCTGTGCGGCAGAATTCGAGTCTTCAACTCCTTACTTCTATTCTAGCTATGAAGCAGAGAATGAATCCATCGTGACGGACAAACCTAAAATTGTGGTGCTGGGTTCTGGTCCGATTCGTATCGGTCAAGGGGTAGAATTTGACTACGCAACTGTCCATGCCGTTCTGGCCATTAAGGCGGCAGGTTACGAAGCCATTATCATCAACAATAACCCAGAGACCGTCTCAACCGACTTCACCATTTCTGACAAACTCTACTTCGAGCCGCTAACCGAAGAAGATGTCATGGCCATCTTGAATCACGAGAAGCCTTTGGGGGTGGTCGTGCAGTTTGGCGGGCAGACTGCCATTAACTTAGCCGATAAACTCCAATCTCACGGAATCAAAATCCTAGGGACCAGTCTGGAAGAAATTGACAAGGCTGAAAACCGTGATAAGTTTGAGCAACTCTTGCATGAATTAGCTATTCCACAACCTTTAGGTAAGACAGCCTCAGATACGGAAACAGCTGTTGCTAACGCGGCGTCCATTGGCTATCCAGTCTTGGTAAGACCTTCCTATGTCTTGGGCGGTCGCGCCATGGAAATCGTCTATGAAGAAGCTGATTTGCGTCGTTACATGGAGACCGCTGTGCGGGTATCGCCGGAACATCCTGTCCTAACGGACCGTTACCTTATCGGTCAAGAAATCGAAGTTGATGCCATTTGCGATGGCCAAACCGTAGTCATTCCGGGCATTATGGAACATATTGAGCGGGCAGGGGTCCACTCCGGTGACTCCATCGCCGTTTACCCACCTCAGACCCTAAGTCAGGCTCAAAAGGAGCAGCTGGTCGACTATACCATTCGCCTGGCTAAGGGCCTCAACATCGTAGGCCTACTTAATATCCAGTATGTGCTTAGCAAGGGCGAACTCTATGTCTTGGAAGTTAATCCACGCAGTTCACGGACGGTGCCATTCCTCAGCAAGATTACAGGCGTCCCCATGGCACAATTAGCCATGCAAGCTATTTTAGGCCAATCCTTAAGTAATCTAGGCTACCAGACTGGCTTGCTGCCTGAACCGTCTGCTGTTTACACCAAAGTACCGGTCTTTAGTTTCCAAAAACTCAAGGATGTAGACACTGCCTTAGGGCCTGAAATGAAGTCAACTGGAGAAGTCATGGGTAGCGACTTAACCCTGGAAAAATCCCTCTACAAAGGGCTAGTAGCCGCCGGCATTCAAGTCAAGGATCAAGGGACCATCCTCTTCACAGTGGCTAACGAGGACAAGGCCGAAGCCTTAGAGTTGGCACGTCGCTTTAGTGACTTGGGCTTTAATCTCTTGGCCACCCCAGGCACCGCTGATTACCTAAGTCAGGCAGGACTTAAAGTAGCTTCTGTAGGCAAAATTGGTAGCCAAGATCACAATGTCTTAGATGCCATCTGTCAAGGACAAGTAGACCTAGTCATTAACACCACTTCTAAGGATAAAGATGTCACCAAGGATGGCTTCAAGATTCGTCGGGTAGCTAGTGAGCAAGAAATCGTTTGCTTCACCTCTTTGGATACCAGTATGGCCCTCTTGAAGGTGCTAGAATCCACCTCTTTCCATATTACTCCTTTGGCCTAGTCGGACTTGATCCTTAAGGAGGAACTATGAATCAAAGATATTCTGGCGATGTCATCGTCGCATTAGACTTCAAAAATTTAGAAGAAACCCTGGCATTTTTAGCGCCCTTTAGTGGCCACGACCAGCTCTATGTTAAGGTTGGGATGGAACTCTATCTACAAAATGGGCCACAAGTCTTATCTGCTCTCAAGGAAAGAGGGCATCGCATCTTCCTAGACCTTAAGCTACATGACATTCCCAATACAGTTTATGGTGCAAGCAAAGGTTTGGCCCAGTTCAAAGTGGACATGCTTAATTTTCATGCTGCGGGGGGCAAGGAAATGCTGGAGGCTGCCAAGCAAGGCTTACTTGATGGAGGCAGCCCTGAAACTTTGGCCATCGCAGTAACCCAGTTAACCTCTACCTCTCAAGAACAAATGCAGGCCGAACAATTGATTCCAGTTGACCTAGTGACCAGTGTCCGTCATTACGCTCAGTTGACCAAGGAAGCGGGTTTGGATGGAGTCGTTGCCTCGGTTCATGAGGCAGCCCTTATTCGGGAGGCTTGTGGCCAGGCCTCTGCCATTGTCACGCCGGGCATACGCTTGATTGGTGGGCCAAGTCAGGATCAAAAGCGCATCGCCACACCGGAAGTTGCTCGTCAACTAGGCTCAAGCCATATTGTGGTCGGACGCCCGATTACCCTGGCTAGTGAACCGGTTGCCGTATATGATAGCATTTGTCATAGCTTTTTGAAGTAAGAATAGGAGGATTTTCATGTCCAGTGCAAAAGAAATTGCCCAAGAATTATTAGCCATTAAAGCGGTCGCCTTACAGCCCCACCAGTACTTTACCTGGACATCAGGTATTCAATCGCCAATCTATTGTGACAATCGCCTGACCATGTCCTATCCGTCAGTCCGTCGTAAGATTGCCCAGGCTTTAAGTCATGTCATTAGGGAACATTATCCTCAAGTCCAAGTAGTAGCGGGGACAGCAACCGCTGGTATTCCCCACGCGGCTTGGGTCAGCGATTTGCTGGATTTGCCCATGGTTTATGTACGGGACTCCGCTAAGAAGCACGGTAAGACCAACCAAATTGAGGGGCACTTGACGCCGGGAGCTAAGGTGGTCATAGTGGAAGACTTAATCTCGACTGGCTTATCCTCGCTCAAGGTGGCTCAAGCCCTAAAAGATGCAGGATGTCAAGTTCTAGGTGTTGTTGCCATCTTCTCTTATGAGTTGACCAAGGCTCAGCAGGCCTTTGCTGAAGCTGGAGTAAGCTACTATACCCTAACCAATTACGACGCCTTAATCGAGACTGCCCTAGAGGCTCAATATATCCAACAAGAAGATGTGGCTTCGCTCCTTGAATGGCGCCAGACATTAGGAAATTAAACTTACAGAAAAGTAGGGTTGCAAAGCAACTCTGCTTTTTGCTTTTCCGAGGGGAAACTATATAAAATTCGTATATTAAGCTACAATAATCTAGCGACTAGGCCAAATGATAACAAATTATGTTCTGTAAGCGTTGACGATGAAGTTTACCTTTTATTTTTTGTCCAAAATAGGGTATGATAATAGTTAGAGTGTTTTGAATGGAGGAACGTGTATGACACAGTTTGAATACCCCCTGAACCCGGATTGGACGACAGAGGAAATTATTACGGTCGTCGACTTTCTATCAGGGGTAGAGGCAGTCTACCAGGGTGGGGTCAAGTTTAATTCTCTGTGGCCACGTTATCAAGCATTCAAGCAAATAGTGACCAGTATTGGCGAAGAAAAGCGACTAGATCGAGCTTTCCAGTCAGCTAGTGGTTATTCTATCTACCAGGTCGTTCGGCAAATGAAGTCTCTCAAGGATTCCTCAACGGACAACCCCGTAGTGCGTATCAACATAGGAGGTTCAAATGGAAGATTTTAAGACAGTTCATGCCCATGTCTTGGTCTGGCTAGAAGAAGCCGCTGAGAATTTACGGCAATCACTCAAAAGATCCCTTCAAGTGGATCAGAAAACAGGCGCCAGCGACTTAGTGACGGAGATGGATAAGGCGACAGAGGCATACTTTGTCGATAAGATTACTAGCCACTTCCCAGACCATCGCATCATTGGTGAGGAAGGCATGAGTCAAGGAACGGAAGATTTGGCCGGTATTGTCTGGGTCATTGACCCAATCGATGGGACCCTTAACTTCGTTAAGCAGAAAAATAACTTTGGCATTTTGATTGGGATTTTCCAAGATGGTAAGCCATTAGCTGGGTACATTTACGATGTCATGAAACATGACCTTTATGCGGGGATTGTGGGCCAAGGTGCTACCCTCAACGGCCAACCACTGGTGCCACTTAAGATTGACCGCCTACAAGATTCTCTAGCGGTAGGGAACGTGGCTATGTTTACTCAAAACCGTTGCAATAGCCAACGCCTCTTAGAAAATGTCTTAGGCGTTCGGGCGCACGGTTCTGCTGCTCTTGAAGTAATCGAAGTCATTCGTGGTGAGGCAGCAGTTTACTTGAGTTTCAATTTAAGTCCTTGGGACTTTGCAGCTGGATGGGCCATCTGTGAGGCTATGGGCTTCAAGGCAACTAAGCCTGACGGCTCTCAACTATCCATTTTATCAGCCAGTCCAATTATTTTCGCGCATGACAGCGTACATGAAGAAGTCATCCGCGTTTTAGCAGAAGAAAAAGATCAGTTAGGAGAAATTAATGAATACGCGTAAGGATATCCGAAATATTGCTATTATTGCCCACGTCGACCACGGTAAAACAACACTGGTTGACGAGTTGCTTAAACAGTCCAACACCCTCGATGAGCGCGCTAAATTAGATGAGCGTGCCATGGACTCTAACGACATTGAAAAAGAACGTGGGATTACCATCTTGGCCAAAAACACTGCCGTAGATTACAAAGGTACCCGCATCAACATCTTGGACACCCCAGGTCACGCGGACTTCGGTGGAGAAGTAGAACGTATCATGAAAATGGTTGATGGGGTTATTCTGGTGGTGGATGCTTATGAAGGGACCATGCCACAAACTCGCTTTGTCTTGAAGAAAGCCTTAGAACAACACTTAGTACCGATTGTCGTAGTCAACAAGATTGACAAGCCTTCTGCTCGTCCTGAAGAAGTAGTAGATGAAGTATTAGAGCTCTTTATCGAATTAGGGGCAGACGATGATCAATTGGAATTCCCTGTAGTATATGCTTCAGCCCTTAACGGGACGTCTAGTTTATCTGACAATCCAGCAGACCAAGAGCCATCCATGGATGCTATCTTTGACTCAGTCATTGAACATGTACCTGCTCCAGTTGATAACTCCGACCAACCATTACAATTCCAAGTTTCCCTCTTAGACTATAACGAATATGTGGGGCGTATCGGGATTGGTCGTATCTTCCGTGGTGAGATGAAAGTCGGCGACAACGTGACCCTTATGAAGGTTGACGGCACTAGCAAGAACTTCCGTATTACTAAGATGTTTGGTTTCTTCGGTTTGGACCGCGTGGAAATTAACGAAGCTAAGGCAGGGGACTTAATTGCCTTATCTGGTATGGAAGATATCTTCGTAGGGGAGACCGTAGCAGATGCTGCAAATCCTGAAGCCCTGCCAATTCTCCACATTGATGAGCCTACCTTACAAATGACCTTCTTAACCAATAACTCACCATTTGCTGGTAAAGAAGGCAAGTATGTGACTTCACGTAACCTCCAAGATCGCCTCATGCAAGAATTGCAAACAGACGTATCCTTGCGCGTGGATCCAACCGACTCACCAGATGCCTTTATCGTGTCTGGTCGTGGGGAATTACACTTGGCTATCTTGATTGAGAACATGCGTCGTCAAGGTTATGAGTTCCAAGTATCACGTCCTAAGGTAATCCTTAAGGAAATCGATGGCAAGACTTGTGAGCCATTTGAACGCGTTCAAATTGACACACCTGAAGAATACATGGGGGCGATTATTGAAGCCTTGGGTCAACGTAAGGCTGAAATGGCGGATATGGTAACCACAGGTAACGGTCAAATCCGTATGGTCTTCTCTGTGCCAGCTCGTGGCTTGATTGGTTTCTCTACTGAGTTCTTATCTATGACACGTGGTTATGGGATTATGAACCATAGCTTCGATGACTATCAACCTGTTATTGATTCCAATATTGGGAACCGCCGTAACGGTGCCTTGGTTGCCCTTGAGGCAGGACAAGCCACCACTTATGGGATTATGAACTTAGAAGATCGTGGGACTATCTTTGTTAACCCAGGGACTGAAGTCTACGGTGGGATGATTATTGGGGAACATAACCGTGAGAACGACTTAACGGTTAATATCACCAAGGCTAAACAATTAACTAACATTCGTTCAGCCACCAAAGACCAAACCGCGGTTATTAAACGTCCACGTATCCTAACTCTAGAAGAATCCTTAGAGTTCATGGATGATGATGAATACTGTGAAGTAACACCTGAGAGCGTTCGTTTACGTAAGCAAATCCTTGACAAGGGTGCACGTGAACGCGAAACCAAGAAAGCCAAGAAGGGCTAAGATCTAAGTAGTTCAAGGGCAGCCTCCTAATCTGAGGATGCTGCCCTGTGCCAATAGGAAAACTAGACTGAGAAGGGGGAGCATCATGTATAATTGGTACCAAGAAGGCTTTGTCGTCTTGCCACAGGTCTTACTCAGCCATTATCAAGACTTAGGCTTGAGTCCTGAAACCTTTCTCCTAGTGACCACGATATTAGGTCAGAAGGAGGGGGATTTGAGTCCTATGGCTGTTGTAGAACTGTGTTCGCAACATTACGGTTGGCAGTCTCATCAAGCCATGTCTCAACTATCTCTCTTAGCAGATCAAGGCTATCTAGTCTTTGAAATGGATGCTTCGGGCCAAGACCGGTTGAGTCTGGCACCACTTTTTGAACGACTAGCCTCCTTTAATCCAGCAGCTGGGCAAAAACAGACGACTTCTAGTAGTGAGACAGACCCAACAAATGATCAGAAGCAGACCATGACGGCCAGTCAACTCATTCCTCTGGTGGAAGGGGAGTTTGGTCGTTCCCTGTCAGCACTCGAATATGAGACCTTGAATGGCTGGCTCAAGCAAGATGGCTATGCGCCTGATTTAATTCGTTTAGCAGTTAAGGAAGCCGTTTTGCGTCAAGCCCTCAGCCTTAAGTATATTGATCGCATTCTGATTAATTGGGAGCGCCATGGCTTGACCACTGCTGCTCAGGTTCAAGCCTATCTAGAAAGACGCGATAAGGACCAGCCCAACAATCAAGAGGCGGTTTATGATCAGATTGATATTCCACTACTCTAAAGCATTGTAGAAGGAGAGAGAAGTATGGTTGAATCATTGAATAGTCGAGCAGACTTTGTGACAACTGCCAACTGGATGTCTGGTGGCGTTATGGGCCGCCATGGCCGTATTCTAGTTGGTAACAAGGCATTTGAATTCTATAATGACCGCAATCCTGCTGATTTCGTTCAGATTCCTTGGGGCGAAATTCGTCAGGTTCGTGCCATCATGCTGATGAAACGGGGCTTCATTCGGGGGTTCTTCATTGATACC
>ERZ772977.656-NODE-656-length-21724-cov-14.581568_pt1 | contig 21724 bp, 22 predicted proteins | sample MGYA00511131_ERZ772977 | MGnify/ENA primary metagenome ERZ772977 (study PRJEB29015, sample SAMEA2737935) | human oral metagenome | biome: human oral; feature: human-associated habitat; material: dental | place: China | collected 2151 ...
AACCAGCCCAACCACTAACCACCGCCGCTTGACACACCACATAGGGGCACCCCCCTGACGCCGCTCATCCTGGCCGCGGCCGCGCTCGCCCAGGTCGCGGACGCCGCCATCGGCGCGTCCTACCGGATCCCGGGCATGATGATCGGGCCCGCGATCGCCGCCGCGTGCCACGCCGCAGGCGCCCTCGCTCTGCTCTGACGGAGCGGGATCGCCGGTAGTAGCCTGACCGCCACCGGGACGACGGCGAGATGCGCACGGCGGCACACGTGACGAGCGGCGACGAGGAGCGACGATGACCAGGCGCAGGAGCGGCACGACCGGACGGCGGGACCCCTACCATGTCGGGCTCGACGCGGACAAGGTGATCGACGCCGCCGTCGAGCTCTCGCGAGGAGCGGGTCTGGCGGCGTGGTCGTTGCGCGACCTCGGGGAGAGGCTCGGCGTCGCCCCCTCGGTCATCTACCATCATGTGGGCGGCCGCGAGACCCTGAGCCGCCGCGTCGTCGAACGGGTCCTCGCCCGCGTGGGCCTGCCGACGGCCGTCATGCCGTGGCGCCAGTGGTTCCGCGAGGCGCTCTACCCGGTCCGGCCCGTGCTGACCGACTACCCGGGCACGGCCAGGTGGCTGCTGCTGCACGGCCCCGTCTTCCCTGGTATCGCGCCGGTCATGGACGCCGGGACCGCCTCGCTGCAGCGGGCGGGCTTCGGCCGGGACACGGCCCTGGCGTACGCCTCCCTGGTCAATACCGCGTTGATGACGATCGCCACCGTTGACGACCGGCTCCTGCACGAGGACGACGGCCCTCACGATCACGCCGCCCTCATCCGGGACCTCAGCGGAGCCGTCCCCGACAGCGCCGGCATCTCCCTCATGATGAACGACCTGATGAGCCAGTTCACCGGTTCGGCCGAGGAGATCGAGGCGGCGCAGGACCGCTACTACCGCTTCGTCCTCGAACGGCTCATGGACGGCCTTGAGGCCGGACTCGGCACTGACCTCCGCGCAGGTCGCAGCGCCGACCTCAGCGCCGTCCCCGACCCCGGCCGCAGAGCCGCTGCCGGTGCCGGTCGCAGTGCGGGCCCCGGCCCGGGCTCGCCCGGCTGACCGGCACCCGTCCACCGCCAAATGGCGCCGCATCTTGTTATTAGAATGCCGTTCACATAGGGTTGCCTTCGTTCCGCCGGGAAAGGGCTTGCGGATCGGGACCGCACCGAGCCGCCCGGCGGGACCCGACACCCGTCCGGAGCCCGGAGACTCGGGAGCCCGCCCGGGACCGCGGCTCCGGGTCACGGCTCCGGACGGGAAGCAATATGGAGGGAGAACACGATATGAACGCTTCGCAGCGGACAGGCAGTGGAGGGGCGTCCTCGCAGGTCGGGGTCGTCCTGGCGGCGGTCTTCCTGGCCTACCTGGGACAGACGACGCTCAACCCCGTGATCGCGCCGCTGTCGCGGGAGGTCGGGCTGGACGAGTGGCAGATCGGCTTCACGATCAGCGTCGCAGCGGTCATGGTCGTCCTCACCAGCCAGATCTGGGGGCGGCGCTCCCAGTCGTGGGGGCGCAAGCCGGTCCTCGTCGCCGCCCTGGCGATCTGCACGGCGGCCATGGTGCTCTTCGCCATTGTCGCCGCCATGGGCGTCAACGGGGCCCTGAGCCAGACGCCGCTGTTCATCCTGTTCGTCCTCATCCGCGGAATGCTCTTCGGCACGGCGCTCGCAGCGATCCTCCCGACCGCCCAGGCCTACATCGCCGACATCACCTCCAGCGAGGAGGAGCGCGTGCGCGGCATGGCCGGCGTCGGCGTTTCTCAGGGCATCGCGTCGATCGCCGGAGCCCTCGTCGGGGGGCTGCTGTCGGGGATCTCGCTCATGGTGTCGGTCGACATGGTTCCGGTGTTCCTGCTCGCAGGCCTGCTGGTGGTGACACTCGTCCTGCGGCGGGAGGCCCGGGCCGAGCTGGTCGAGGAGCCCGCGCACGTCAGCCCCTTCGACCCGCGGGTCTGGCCCTTCCTCGTCGCCGGGTTCGGCATGTTCACCGCGCTGGGCCTCATTCAGGTCGTCACCGGCTTCCTCGTCCAGGACCGCCTCGGCCTGGACGCCGACACGACCGGCCTCTACACCGGCGGGGCGCTGCTCGCCGCCGGCATCGGGATGGTCCTCGCCCAGAGCGTCATCGTGCCGCGCTCGAAGTGGGCCCCCTCGACCCTGCTGCGCGTCGGCACCTGCCTGGGCGCCGCGGGCTTCGCCCTGCTCGCCATCGACAGCGGGTTCGCGCCCATCGTCATCGCGGTGACCGTGATCGGGGCCGGTGTCGGTATCGCCATGCCCGGCTACACGGCGGGTCCCACGCTGCTCATGAATCGCGAGGAGCAGGGCGGGCTCGCCGGCCTGATCGGCGCGACCAACGGGCTGACCTACGTCGTCTCACCCACAGCGGGCACGGCCATGTACGGGCTCTCGCCCATCCTGCCCATTGCCGTCGGGGGCGCGATCCTCGTCGCCGTGCTCGTCTTCGTCCTCATCCATCGCGGGTTCCGCCGCGCCCCGGAGAGCGCCCCGAAGGCCGCTGCGACCGGCGCGGCCCGGGGCGACTGAGCCCGGGGCGCGCAGAGGGCCCAGATCTGACGGACAGTGCTGGGAGACGCTTCCGCAGTCTCCGGGTCCTTGCTCCTGCTGGGACTCTGAGTCAACATCCCAGTTTCCTGGGAGCCACCCGGCAGCAGCCGGGTGGACTCCCCACAGCTATGCCCGATCGGGGGACACGGAGCCCAGCAGACACCGCGCCCGATCGTCCCGATCGTGCCACGCCGGCCCTCGAATCCCGCCAGGTGGCCACTTCGCCACCGCCCAGACCGATTCTCCGGACCCTTCGGAGGCGAGTGTGAAGACGGTTCGCACATGGGAGAGAGGCGATCCGATGGAGTGAATGCCAGTTTTCGTTGGAATTACAAGGCTCCGCCCGTATCGTCAAGACTGGTTGTCGCGCTCCCATGTGCAGTCCCCGTCTCAGAGCCCGCCAGAGCAGCCGCATCCCCGCCCCGCTGCACCGAGGAGCACAGGCCACCCCTCGCACATGCCGCCGGGATAGCCTGCCCCCATGCCAGTCTCGATCCGAGTGACGAAGATCCACCACGCCTGTCTGACGATCGACGATGGCCGCACACGGCTTCTGCTCGACCCGGGGCAGCTCGGGCCCCGTCCCGGTCTGGACGGCGTCAACGCCGTGCTCATCACCCACCGTCACTCCGACCATCTCGACCCCGGCCTCGTCGAGGAGGCGCTGCGTCGCGGCATTCCCGTCTGGGCGCCGGGGGACGCGCTCGATGAGCTCGGCGGACTCGACGCCCGAGGCGAGGACGGCCTGCACGAGGCGGTCACGGGCACGACCCTGCGCATCGGCACCCTGCCCGTCCAGGTGGCCGGCAACCGCCACGCCGAGGTGCACCCGACACTCCCGGGCCCGGCGAACCGCGCCTACCTGATCGATGGGCGGGTGCTCGTCACCGGAGACGAGCACCCGATCCCGCCGGACCGCCTCACCGCCCTGGTCACCCCGGTCGACGCCCCGTGGCTGCGCGTCGCCGACCTGATCCGCTACGTGCGCGCCCTGCGGCCGAAGCTCGTCGTCGGCGTCCACGACGGCCTGCTCAATGCGGATGGTCTCGCCGTCGCCCGCCATGTGATCGAGTCGCTGCGGAACGAGGGCGCGGCCCGGGCCACCATCCTCGCCGACGGTGAGGCGATCATCGCCCCCTGACAGCCGGCCCTGCAGGCGGCACAGGCCTCGGGCCGGACCTACGCCTTCTTCACCTCCCGCGCCTCAAGCGTCCGGGCAACGCGTTCCCGGACGACCCGGCGATGGAGGAGCGTCTCCCCCATCTCCGTCCCGAGAGCTGGAAACCGGCTCCGCCGTCCGCCCCGGTTCCAGCAGCCTCAGCATCCCGGCGCGCAGGAGGGACTGGTCGATGGCGGTGCTGCCGGCCAGGGACAGGACCGCCGCCCCCTGGTCGAGGGCGGCCAGGAGCGCTCCGAGCCGCTCGTCGGTGAGAGAGTCCTCCACCTCTCCGACCCCCGCGTCGCGGCTCTCCACGCCTTCGATCTCCGCGTCGCCGCCCCTCGTACCGCCGTCCCCGGCCTCTCCGGCCCCGACGCCGAAGGCGCCGCCCCTCCCCGCCCGATCGGCCGGATCTCGGCGCGAGGACTCGACGACGGCGGCATAGGCGCCGACCACCTGGTTGACCCGTTGTACGATCTGCCCGCTCAGGCGCTCGTCGCGGGCGGCCACCGCGATGAACTCCAGGGTGGCCAGGGCGAGGCCCCTGACGGCCTCCGCGGCCTCGCCGTCGGCGGCCAGACCCGCAGGCTGCGTCCCGAAGGCGTTCCAGCCCTGGCCCGTGGAGCCCTCGATGTCCCTGTCCAGGACCGCCAGGAACAACTCGGCCTTGCCCGCGAAGTTGGAGTAGACGGCCCCCTTGGAGAAGCCCGCGGCCCGGGCGATCCGGTCGAGCCGGGCGCCGTGGTAGCCGGCCTCGGCGAAGGCCGCGCGTGCAGCGAAGACGATGGCCTCGCGAGTCTGTCTCTGGCGGTCGCGCCTGCTGATCGGATCGGGAAGGTCTGTCACCCGACCGATCGTAAAGGCGCTCCCACCCGTTGCACGCCCTCTCGCACTCGGATACTCTTAGTATCTAAATACTGTTAGTATCTGAAAGGCATCCCGTGTCCCGCCCCGCTATTACTCGACGCCGCGCGGTCCTTGCGGGCCTGGTCGCGGCGATCGCCGCCGCGGCCGTTGAAAGGAGATCGATGACAGGCACGACGGCCTCCCGCCCCCTTCCCGAAGACGGGGTGGTCGGACGGCTCCCGTTCGATGGGTCGTGGCTCACCGAGATCAGTCCCACGCGGCAAGTCCCCAGCCACGGAACCGACCTGTTCGGCACCACGTACGCGATCGACTTCATCGCGGTCGACGAGGCCGGTCGGACGGCGCCCGGCTACAGCCTGCGGACGATCTTCGCGACCGAGCCCCCGGAGCTATTCCACGCCTTCGGCCGGCCCCTGTACTCGCCCGTGGCGGGGACGGTGGCGGCCGTCCACGACGGCGAGCCCGATCACGAGGCCCGTCGGTCCCCGCTGACGCTGATCCCGTACGGGCTGAGCCAGTCGAAGCGGATCCGCCGGGGAGCGGCCGGAGTCGCGGGCAACTACGCGGTCATTCGGACCGCGGGCAGCAGCCTCTATGTCGCGCTCGCGCACCTGAGACGGGGCTCCCTGCTCGTCTCGCCCGGTGACCGGGTTGGCCCTGGGGACCGGATCGGCAGCTGCGGCAACTCCGGCAACTCGACGCAGCCCCATCTCCATATCCAGGCCATGGACGGCCCCGACCTCGACGTCGCCCGGGGAGTCCCGCTCCGTTTCGAGCAGTTCCGGCAGCACGCCCCCGGCCGGCGCGCCGCGCCGGCGCACCGCCGACTGGCGTGCCCCGACCAGGGCTCGGTCATCAGCGCGGCGTGACCGGCTGAGGACGAGGCGGAACCGGACCGGTCTCGGCGCGGAAGTGAACCGATCTCGAGCCGGAACTCGACCGATCTCGACGCGGAAATGAACCGATCTCGGCGAAAGAGGATGCCGACCACGGAGCAGCTGGGCCCGCCGGCACCGCGGGGCCCCGCCGTCGAGCCCCGCCGTCGGCGCCCCGCTCACTCCCAGCGGAAGAGCCGGGCCGCGAGCGCGCCGCAGATAATCCCGAAGCCGAGCAGGACGACGGCCGATCCCCAGTGCGCGCCCCAGCCGTCGCCGGCCCACAGTCCCCGGGCGAGGTAGGTGAGCTGGGTCAGGGGCGAGAAGCGGGCCGCCGAGCGCACCCCTTCGGGCAGAACGGCCAGCGGCACGGCGGCGCCCGAGGTGAAGATGAGCGGGTACAGGAGCATATTGCCGAGCCCCTGCGCCGCCCCCACGGCGCGCAGCCGGTACGCCACCAGGTAGCCCAGTGCGAGGAAGGCGGTCAGCCCGAGCAGGGTGGCGACGAGCGTGGAGACCAGCGCCGCCGCCGAATCGGGACGCACTCCGAACGCCGCGATCACAATGAGGTACATCGTCGCGATGGACAGGAAGGTGAGAGCCGTGCGGGACAGCACGTCGGCCGCGAGGTAGAGCCCCGGCTTCAGCGGGGTCACCCGGAATCGCCGCAGCACCCCCGCGCTGCGCTGGGTCGCCATGTCGATGGGCACCATGACGACGGAGGAGATGGCGATGACGATCCCGGGGAACGCCGTGAAGTTCGCCTCGAGGAATCCCTGCTCCCCGAACTCGGGAGCCGGTTTGTTGCCGAAGATGAGCCCCATGACGACGACGAACACCGGCGCGAACGCGACCGAGAAGATGACTGCTGCGGGCTCTCGCAGGGTGCGCATGAAGGTGACCCTGCACAGCTGACGGAAGGTTCTCACGACTCAGTCCTCCTCACGCATCGAGCGGCCGGTCAGGGCGAGGAACACGTCCTCCAGCGAGGGCGCCGAGACGCTCACATCGCTCACCGTGGGCCCGGTCCTCTCGATCGTGTCGATCATCCGCTGCGGGAAACGCGTGCTCTCCGAGTGCAGCCGCACCTGGCAGTCGCGGACCGAGACGTTGAAGACGCCGTCGAGGCCCTCCAGGAGCGCCGCGGGGACCGGGCTGGAAGTGCGCAGCCGGATCTCCGCGCCGCCTCCCAGGGAGGCGACCAGGTTCGGCACCGTGTCCAGGGCGATGAGGCGCCCGTGGTCGATGATGCCGACCCGGTCGCACAGCGCCTCCGCCTCCTCCATGTAGTGGGTCGTCATGAGCACGGTGGCGCCGCGGTCGCCAATGGAGCGGACCACGTCCCACATGGCCAGGCGCGCCTGCGGGTCGAGCGCGGTGGTGAGCTCGTCGAGGAAGACGAGCTCGGGCCGGTTGATCAGGGCCAGGGCGATGAATACCCGCTGGCGCTGGCCGCCCGAGAGCTTCTCGACGTAGGCGTCGCGCTTGCCGGCGATTCCCAGCTCCTCCAGGAGCTCATCGGTATCGGCGGGGCGGTCGTACATGGAGGCGAACAGGTCCATCGCCTCGCGCACCTTGATCTTCGGGGGCAGAGCCGCCGTCTGCAGCTGGACGCCGATGCGGGAGCGCCAGGCCGGGGTGGGGCGGGTCGGATCGACGTCGAGCACGCGCAGGCTCCCGCCGCTGGGCGCGCGCAGCCCCTCCAGGCACTCCAGGAGGGTGGTCTTGCCGGCCCCGTTCGGTCCGATCAGGCCGAAGATCTCCCCCGGCCTCACCTCGAAGGAGACTGAGTCGACGGCGGCGAGCTCGCCGTAGGTCTTGGTCAGGTTCTCGACAACGATCGCCGGGCTCATCTCAGCTCCCCTCGGGCAGCGGCTCGGAGGCGGGCGGCAGAGTGTCCGGGCCGGCCGGGGAACCCGGGACCGGGGCGGTGCCCGACGTCGGCCCCGAAGCCCCGGCCGAGCCTGCGACCGAACCCGGGGCTCCAGGCGGAGCCCCGGGCGGAGCGCCCGACCCGTTCGGCGCCGACCCACTCGGCACCGGCCCGCCGAGGGCGGAGCACACGAGCACGGAGAGCGGGTCGTCCGGACCTCGGTCCAGCACGAATCTCAGGGGAATGAGGGCGATCCCCTGGGCAGGGTCTGTCAGGACCACGAGCTGGTCCCCGGGTTCGAGGCCGAGATGCTTGCGGGCCTGGGCCGGTACGGCGACCTGCCCCCGCTGCCCGACGGTGACCGTCCCGAAGAATCCCCTGCCGTCGGGCCCGATGTGGGCCGGGTTTCGAGGTGCCATGAATCGCTCCTGCCGTTAGTCGCCACACAAGACATGCATGACATGTAAAACATGTACAATGTCTATGGTGCACCCATCACGACGGGAGCGCAAGAGACGGGGGTGCTCACCGACGGCCTGTCGCAGAGACGTGCGGTCCAGAGCACCGGCCCTGACGACGTCCTCGCATGCCGTTCGGCCCGTATCGGGGTGCGGACGCAGAGGCCCCCTGCCCGCGGGAAGGCGGGCTGCACATGGGAGAGAGGAGATCCGACGGGGTGGGAGCGAGTTTTCGTTGGAATTCTGCGAATCCGCCCGCATCGTCAAAACTGGTCGACGCGCTCCCATGTGCACAGACCCCCCTATGCGCACATGGGAGCCGTCAATCAACCTCGACGGATATCAGAGAACCGCGGAATCATGCGGAAAATCGACACTCACCCCGGTAGGGTACTTCTCTCCCATGTGCAACCCCTCCGCGCCGCCCCCCAGTCGGCAAGAGAGGACTGCGGAAGCCCCGGCTCAGGGGCGCAGAATCTCGCAGGCGTCGCTGACTCTGGCGACGGCGATCCCGTGGCGGGGCGCCGCCTCGTAGAGACGGCCCAGGAAGTCTCTGACTCGTCTCCAGCCCACACAGATGTACATGTGACGGGGACCGAATTCGTAGTCGGCGACGTACTCCTCCATGCCGGGGCGGGCCCGGAGAGTCGCGTCATCGACGGCGTCGGGGCCGTTCAGGGCGGGGAAGTACCGGCGCAGCTCGTGATACAGGGACTGCAGGCCGGGAATCATCGCCGCAGGGTCGTCCACCCGCTCCTCCAGCGGGTCTTCCTCCCACCAGTCGGGGAAGTCGTCGTCGGAGACAAGGTCGGGATCGAAGACCAGGACGTCGTAGCTCATGATGTCGCTCCTCAGCGAGTGGTAGTCAGACAGAATCAGCGACCAGGGCGGGCACTGCGGCGCCGCCCCCAGTCGGCGAAAGGGGACTGCGGGAGCCCCGGCTCAGGGGCGCAGAATCTCGCAGGCATCCACTCGGGCGATGGCAACCCCGTGACGAGGTGCCGCCTCATAGAGCCGCCCCAGGAGATCCTCGACCCGAGCCCAGCCCACGGAGATGTACATGTGACGCAGGCCGAAACCGTAGTCGGCAACATACCCGCCCATGCCGGGGCGGGCCCGAAGCGTGGCGTCATCGACGGCGTCGGGACCGTCCATGGCGGGGAAGTACCGGCGCAATTCGTGGTAAAGAGCCTGAAGGCCGGGCGTCATCGCCCCAGGGTCGTCGGCCGTCTCCACCGGTGACCCCTCCTCCCACCAGACGGGGAACTCGTCGTCGGAGACGAGAGCGGGATCGAAGACGATAATGTCATACATAGTGCTGCACCTCTGCTGGCGGTCAGACGGGGCCGGCCGAGTGCCCGGCTCAGACGTCAATGGGGCGCAGGAGCTCGGGGCTCGGCAGGACGCCGTGCAGGACGTAGTCGCGGAAGAAGGGCACGGCCTGCTCCCCGGTGAGGATCTCCTCGGGGTGCAGCCTCGCGGTGTAGGTGGACTCCTCCCCGATGGTCCAGGACAGTTCGGCCCAGGCCTCGGGATCCCGGACGGGCTCACGGGCCACGGCGTAGTGGACGTGCCCCTCCTCATCGGCCACCCGCATCTCCAGGGTCAGAGCCGTGCAGCGTCCGCCGACCTGCATGTAGTTGGCGCGGGCCGGATCATCGGCGTCGACCTCGGTGAGATTGTCGGCCTCCTCAGGCAGGGCCCACACCCCGCAGGAGAAGAAGGCGTTGTCCCTCAGAACACGCGGGTCGATGAGGTAGCGGGTGAGCTCGGCGAGCACCGACTCGGGGGTCTGCTCCCAGTCGAAGCCCTCACTGTGCCCCACCTCGGTCCCAACGGTCCATGTGACGAATTTCCTGACCATAACCTCTCGCTTCCCATCCGCGGACCGCCGGGGCGAAGTCGACGGCGCGGCCGGGCCGAGACCCGGACCGCAGGCCGCACGGACGACGCGCCCGTTCGCGGGTGGCCCTAGACTAGCGCCGCCCCGTCGTCGACCCGCAGGAGCCGCACCCATGGACCTCTCCCCCGCCGCGTCCCTGCGCTCCCGCGTCACCGTGGCCCTGGGCCGCGCCGCCCGTCGGGTCTCCCGCCTGCGCGGCGGCGGCTCGGGCGGGACCGCGCTGCCCGGCCTCGTCGTCGAGAAGCTCGACCCCGGGTTCCTGGCCCGCACGCTGGGCCAGCTGTCCATGGGCGTGGTCGTCGTGTCGGGCACCAACGGCAAGACGACGACGACGAAGATGGTCGTCCAGCTCCTGCGCGAGCAGGGCCTAAGGGTCCTGACCAACCGGTCCGGGTCGAACTTCGTGCGCGGGGTGCTGGCCTCGCTGCTCACCGAGGTCGACGCGGGCGGCCGCCTGAACCACGACGTCGCCGTCCTGGAGCTCGACGAGGCGCACGCGGTGCGCTTCGTGCGGCTCATCAGGCCCCGCCACGCCCTGCTGCTCAACGTCATGCGCGACCAGCTCGACCGCTTCGGCGAGATCGACTACACCGCCTCCCTCCTGCACAAGGTCGCCCTGGCGACCACCGGCTCCGTCGTCGTCAACGCCGACGACCCGCGCCTGGGCTCCGAGGCCTTCACCGGGGACCTGGCCGTCCGCGTCGCCTCCTTCGGCGCCGGCCCGGCCCTGCGGTCCCTGTTCGTCTCCGACGACGACCTGCGCACCGGGGCGGCGCAGGCTGAGGAGGCCCGACGCGAGGACCCCCGGGCCGGGGCCGACCGCGCCGAGGATCCCGAGGCCGAGCAGACTGCTCAATCCGGGCAGGCCGAACGGGCCGAGCAGACCGGGTCCGGCGGCTCCACGACGTCGGACACCGCTCCGGCCGCCCCTGAGACCGCGCCCGAGACCTCGACGCCCCCGGCGCCGCGCGTGAGCCTGCAGTCCCTGAGCGGCCAGGACGCCGTCGTGCGCGTGGACGGCGCCGACCACGACATCGCCTTCGCCATCCCCGGCATCCACAACCAGCTCAACGCCTGCGCGGCCCTCGCCGTCGCCCTGGAGACCCTGGGCGACAGGGCCGACCTGGCGGGGCTGCTGGCCACGCTCGCCCGCGTCCAGGCGGCCTTCGGGCGCGGCGAGATCCTCACCCTGGACGGCCGCGACGTGCAGCTCTCGCTGGTGAAGAACCCCGCGGGCTTCCGCATGGGGCTGCTCACCGCCGCCGAGGCCGTGCGCGCCGGCGGCCCGGAGTCGGTCATGATCGCCATCAACGACGAGTACGCCGACGGCCGCGACATGTCCTGGCTGTGGGACGTTGAGTTCGCGGGCCTGCGCGAGGAGGGCGTCGCCGTGGTCACCGGGGTGCGCGCCTGGGACATGGCGCTGCGGCTGCGCTACGACGAGGTGCCCATCGGCACGGTCGAGCCCGACCTGACCCGGGCCGTGGCGCTCCTGCGCCAGGCCGCCTCCGCCGCCGACGACGGCGCGGGCCGCCCCATGCGCATCTTCACCACCTACACCGCCATGCTCGCCCTGCGCGCCCACCTGGCCGAGCTCACCGACGTCGAGGAGGCCCTGACATGAGCGAGCCGACCTACCCGCACGCCACCGACGGCGCCGCCCGCGGGCGCCTGCGCCTGCTGCAGCTCTACCCGCGCGACATGAACATCTACGGCGACTGGGGCAACACCCTGGTCCTGGCCCGTCGCGCGCAGTGGGCGGGGTACGACGTCGACCTGCTCTCCTACGACCCGGGCGACGAGCTCCCCGACGACGTCGACCTCCTCGTGGGCGGCGGCGGGCAGGACTCCGGGCAGGAGCGCATCAAGGCGGACCTGGTGGACCGCGGCCCGCAGCTGCGCGCCTGGGCCGCCGACGGCGTGCCCATGCTCGTCATCTGCGGGCTCTACCAGCTCTTCGGGCACCGCTTCGTCACGGGCACCGGCGCCGAGATCCCCGGCATCTCGGTCCTCGACGCCGAGACCGTGGCCGGCAGGGGGCGGCTGATCGGGAACATCACGCTGGAGTCGAAGACGTTCGGGCGGATCGTCGGCTACGAGAACCACTCCGGCCTGACGACGCTGGCGCCCGGGGTCACGCCCTTCGGGCGCGTGCGCTCCGGCGACGGCAACAACGGCAGGGACGGCACCGAGGGGGCCCGCGCCGACCACGTCATCGGCACCTACCTGCACGGCTCCCTGCTGCCCAAGAACCCGGCCGTGGCCGACTGGCTGCTGGCCCGCGCCGTCGAGCGCGCCGGCGGGACGTGGGAGGGCGGCGGCCTGGACGAGCGCGCCGACGCCTGGGCCGAACGGGCCCGCAAGGTCGCTGCGAGCCGGCCCCGCTGAGGGTCGCTGCGAGCCGGCCCGCTGAGGGTCGCCTCCGCACCCGCGGCGGGCCCGGGTGGCTTGACAGATCCACCGCCGCCGTGGACCCACTCGCCTCCGCACCCGCGGCGGGCCCGGCCGGCCCCTCAGACGGCCTCGTACTGGGTGATGACGGGGTCGCCGCTGGAGAGCTCGACCAGCTGCGGGATGAGAGTGGTGAAGTGCGTGGAGCCGTTGTGGTTGTCGATGGCGGCGTCGTCTGCCCAGCCCTCGATGAAGGCGAAGGCGCCGGCGTCCTCGCGGGCGACGACGAGCTGGTAGGAGATGTTGCCGGCCTCGGCGAGGCTGCCGGCGACGAGGCGTCGGCCGAGCTCGGCGAAGCGCTCGCGATTGACCTCGGGGACGGTGAAGGTGGCGACGATGGTGATCATGAGACTCCTCGGTCCGGTCTGTCGCTGACGCCCTCGGCGTCGTGGCGCTCCCGATGCTATCGGGGCCGGAGCATGCGAGCGGGAGTCATTCCGGCGCCGGGCTTCTGCTGCGGCCGCTCGCGCTCCCGTCCCTCGCAACCCGTTCACCGAGATCGGTCGTATTCCGCACCGAGATCGGTTCATTTCCGGCTCGAGATCGGTTCTGCTGCGACGGCGCCGAGGCGCCTAGGCCTCCTCGTGGGCCCGGCCACCGATCCGTGCGGCCTCCGCGTCCGGATCCGGCTTGCGCGGAGGGGTGCAGGGTGCGTGTCGAGAGGCGGGGCGCGTTGCCGGGGTCGGTGTTCTCGCCCGTGCGCCTGGTCGGTCGCGTGCGGCGCATAAGGCCGCGACTGTGCGCGGGGCGGGTGGGGTCGGGTGTCCGTCAGAATGACATTGGAGGCCCGGGACGTCGCGTGCGTCGGGGGGATCCTTGCAATCATGCGGTTCTCTGTTTGAGTCTTGGGAACGGGAGAGGCCAATGTCATTCTGATGGACATCCGCGCGCTCCGGCCCGCCCACCGCACCGCCCGGTCGGCCCGCCGCACCGGGGCATGGACGACGACGGCGCGCTCCGGTCCGTCCACCGGGCGTCCCGGACCGATCTCGGCGGCTGCTCTAGGCTCGGGTCATGGCGACCCCCGATTTCATCGTGTCCCTGCGGCAGAAGATCGGCCACGACCAGCTGTGGCTGCCCGGCGTGAGCATTGTCGTCGTCGACGACTCCGGCCGCCTCCTGCTGGGACGGCGCGCCGACAACGGCCAGTGGGCCGTGGTCTCCGGCATCCCCGAGCCCGGCGAGCAGCCGGCGATAGCGGCCCGCCGCGAGTGCCTGGAGGAGACCGGCGTGGACGTCGACATCCTTGCCCTCGCCAGCGTGGACGCGGGCAGGCCGATGACCTTCCCCAACGGGGACAACTGCGTCTTCATGGACATGAACTTCGTGGGGCGGCCGCACCCCGGCGCCGCGGCGCACGCCCACGTGGCCGACGAGGAGTCGACTCGGGTGGGCTGGTTCCACCCCGAGTCGCTTCCGGAGCCCCTGTCGGCCTCCACTCCCTCCCGCATCCGGGCGGCCCTGGCCTGGCTGGCCGACCCGACGTCTGGAGCGCGCTTCCAGTCCTGAGCGGGGAGGCGACCCGCGGCACACCCACCGGAAGCGCCGGCTCCCGGCTGGCTCCGGGGGTGGTGGGCGGGTCGGGTCCTTCTCGGCCGGCTCCCGTGGCTTCCCTGTCGTCGAGATCGGTCCGGTTCCGGCTTGAGTGCGGTCCGCGGGGTCTTGCGGGCGTCTGGCTGTCGCCTTCCACTGGACCGGGGTGGGAAAAGTGATCATCCCACGCACTTTTAAGCCGGTCGGCGGCCACGGGCGTGGAGAGGATCGGCGTGATTCCGCGGTTTGGCGGTGCGGGCCGAGCGGCAGGAACGCTAAAAGTGCGTGGGATGATCACTTTCTGCGGCGCAGCAGCGCCCGGCGGGCATCAGACCGGCGCCTCGAACCGATCTCGACGCGGAGCTCGACCGATCTCGACGAAGGGGCTATGAGGACCAGGAGGCGCGAGGAGGCGCAGCGCCCCGGACGCCGCGTCCCGGGCGCACCGGCGCCCGCCCAGGGCACGCCGGAACGTGAACGTACCTTCCCAACGTCAACGTACCTTTCTCCCATCCTTCTGCGCTTTACCTTCAGAAGGATGGGAGAAAGGTACGTTCACGCGACGAAGCTCCGTTGACGTTGGGGCCCGCCGCCCACCCGGCCCGGCTCGCACCCCGCCGGACTCACGCGTCTAGGACTCCTCGGGCGCCCGGGGGACCCGGATCCCGACGCGCTCCATGTTGCCGGCCTGCTCACTGTGCGGGTCCAGGGGCCTGGCGGCGGTCAGGATGACGCGCACGCCCTCGGGCGTGGCCACCTCGATCTCCCGGGAGTTCCACAGGGTGGTCCGAGGCCCCTGCACGCATCCTGGTCGAAGCCGCTCGCAGGCCTCGGCAGTCGTCTCGATCTGGTTCAGCACGCAGGCGAAGCTGACGGTCAGTGCAGGGGCCGGGCTCGCAGCAGGAGCAGTCGAAACAGCGGGCACTGACAACGGCGACGACGACGGCTCTTCGCCAGCGGGAACCAGGAGCACATCCTGGAAGGCCCAGCGGCGCAGGTGCGCGAGCTTGCCGGGAATACTGAACAGTACGAAGAACCCGAGGCCGTCGGTCCAGAACTCCACCGATTGTGCCAGGTCCTGCGCCGAGACGGTCACGAACATCGGCATGCCGTAGATGCCGCGGAAGGGCTCAGGAGGTTGGGCGTCCTCAGCAGGCGCGGGAACCGGGCTCATCTCGAAGGCGTTGAAGAAGTCGCTCATACGGGCAGGCTCCGCCCTCACGCAGGGTCAGGGTCAAGGCGAGCCCGACAGGATGCGCGACCGTCTCGCCAAGCGGGAGAGCATCCGCCCCAGACGGGGCGGGACGCGCCGCCGGCGCTCCTCGGGCGCAGCGGTGCTCGGCAGTCGTCAGGTACACGCCATGAACCGATCTCGACGCGGAACTCGACCGATCTCGACGCGGAACCGGACCGATCTCGATGCGGAAGTGAACCGATCTCGACGCGGAACTCGACCGATCTCGACGAGGGAGGGGCGAGGGGGCCGGGCCTCCGAGCACCCGCCGGCGCGTACTCCGGGTCGAGCCAATAAGAAAGGTAAGGCAGCCCTAATACTCGTATTTCGACATTGTCAAGTAGGAACGGCTAACCTAAATAGTGATGTGCGGGACATCCCGTGCGACGTCGAACCCGAGGAGCACCGTGACTGCCGCCACCGCGCCACAGACCAAGCCGACCCCCACCGACACGCACCACCAGGAGACCGCATCTCCACCGCAGTCACCATCGACGCTGGCATCGCTGCGCCCCGGCCAGTGCGCACGCATCGTCGCCGTCGAGGCCGAACGGGGAACACAGCTGGCGCAGCGCCTGACGGACCTGGGCTTCATCCCCGGCCGCACCGTCGAGGTCCTGCGCCGCGCGCCCCTGGGCGACCCGTTCCTCTTCCAGGTGGCCGACTACGAGATCAGCATGCGCAAGGCCGACGTGAGCATCGTCAAAGTCGAGGTGGTCGAACGATGAGCGCTCACGACCCCCTGCCCCTGACCGACGTCGGCTCGCAGTCCGGCGGCACCGACGTGCAGGAGCGCCCGGGCCACGCGTCCGAGCACGCGCCGGGCTGCCCCTGCTCCGCCCACTCCTCATCCACATCGGCCGACGCCGGTCCCTCCTGCCACTGCGGCTCCGCCTCCGGACCGGTCGACGCCTCCGCGCCCCGCGCCGCGCTGGCGGGCGCCCCCAATGCCGGCAAGACCTCCATCTACAACGCCCTGACCGGCCTGCGAGCCAAGACCGGCAACTACCCCGGTGTCACGGTCTCGCGCTCCCTGGGCACCTGCAGGCTGCCCGAGGGAAGCGCCACCAACACCATCACGATCGAGGACCTGCCCGGCGCCTACTCCCTGGACCCCATCAGCCCCGACGAGCAGATCGTGCGCGAGGTCCTGGACGGCCACCTCGCCTCCGTCAAGGCGCCCGATGCGCTCATCGTCGTCCTGGACTCCACGACCCTGCGCCGGGGCATGGCCTTCCTGGCCGAAGCCCTCCAGCTGGGCCTGCCCACCTGCCTGGCGATCACCATGACCGACGAGCTGACCAAGCGGGCCGGACACCTCGACGTCGAGGCCCTGGGCCGCGCCCTGGGGGTCCCGGCCGTGCGCGTCCTGGGCAACCGCGGCATCGGGATCCCCGAGCTGCGCGAGCGCCTGGCCAGCACCGCGACCTGGCCGACCTCCCCCATCGCACCGCCCACGGAGGCCGCCGAGTTCGCCTCCTGGGCGGACTCGATCCTGGAGGCGGCCGACTTCCAGCCGCCTCACGAGGACCGCACGACGGCGGCCATCGACCGGGTCCTGCTGCACCCGGTGGCGGGGACCATCGTCTTCTTCGCCATTATGTTCTTCTTCTTCCAGGCGATCTTCTCCTGGGCGGAGCCGCTCAAGGACGGCATCGGGGACGCCTTCACCGCGCTGGGAGGAGTGATCCACAACCTGCTGGACGACTCCCACCCGCTCCTGGCGGGCCTGCTGGGGGACGGCCTCATCGGCGGTGTGGGCGCCGTGCTCACCTTCATCCCCCAGATCATCATCATGTTCCTCGTCATCGCCCTCCTGGAGGGGGTGGGGTACATGTCGCGCGCCGCCTTCCTCATGGACCGGATCATGAGCCGGGCGGGCCTGGAGGGGCGGGCCTTCGTGGCGCTGCTGTCATCCTTCGCCTGCGCCATCCCGGGGATCATGGCCACCCGCACCCTGCCCAGCGCCAAGGACCGGGTCGCCACCATGCTCGCGGCGCCGCTGATGACCTGCTCGGCCCGCCTGCCCGTCTACGTCATCATGATCTCCCTGCTCGTGGACGACGACGCCAGGATCGGCCCCCTCGGCGCGCGCGGCACCATCATGTTCGCCCTCTACCTGCTGGGCGCGGTCTCGGCCATGATCGCGGCCTGGGTGGTCAAGCGCCTGACCGACCGCGGCGGGGTCCTCCTGCCCTTCTACATGGAGATGCCGCCCTACCGCCTGCCCCGCCCCAAGACCGTGGCCGTCATGGTGTGGGACGCCTGCAAGGGCTTCGCCAAGAAGGCCGGCACGATCATCACGACGACCACCATCATCCTGTGGGTCCTGCTGAACGTGCCCATGCGCTCCGACGTCCAGTTCGACGCCTACTGCGCCACCAGCACCGAGTGCGCCGCCATATCCGCGGCCGCCGACGACCCGTCGTCGTCAACCGTGACGAACGACGACGGCGAGACGGTCACCGACGCCGACGAGCTCGACAAGCTCCTGGAGGCCCAGAAGACCTCCTACACCATGGACAACTCGTGGGGCGCAGCCATCGGCAAGGTGGTGCAGCCGGTCTTCGAGCCGCTGGGCTACGACTGGCGCATCAACGTGGCGATCCTGTCCTCCCTGGCGGCGCGGGAGACCTTCGTGGCGACCCTCGGGCAGATCGCCGCCGCCGAGGACCCCGAGGAGCCGACCTCCCACCTGCAGACCATGACCTTCCGCGAGGACACGGTGACGAACCGGGCCGGGGACCTGCTGTTCAACCCGGCAACGGTGGCTTCGATCCTCGTGTTCTTCGTCTACGCCCTGCAGTGCATGGCGACGGCGGGGGCCATGCGGCGGGAGACCGGCACCTGGAAGTGGCCGCTCATCGCCTACTTCTACATGCTCGCGACCGCCTGGGTGATGGCCGTGCTCACGCGCACCGTGGTCGCCCTGCTCGTGTGAGACCGCCGTGCCCGCTGTGCCCACGCACCCGCTGACCACGCCGGACCCCGACGTGCTGCGGTGGGTGGTTCCCGATGGCCTGCTGCCCTTCACCGGCGGGGTGGCCCACGCCCCGGCGCTGCTCCAGGGGCTGCTCGACGACGGCACCCTGAGCGCCGTCCAGGTCGAGGCCGGCGCGGTCCTCACCCTGCTGGGCGATGGGCACAGCTGGAGCGACGAGGGCGCCCGGGTGCGCACCGCACTCGTGGACGCCCTGGGGGCGCCCGGCTCCTGGAGGGGCGGGGCGGGGGCGCACGACGTCGGCCCCGACGAGGTCCTGGAGGCCGCCGCCAGGCAGATCGCCGACGGCCCGGTGGGCGCCTTCGCCCGCAGCCACGGGGGCGCGCTGGTGGTGCGCGAGGTGCACGACGGCGTCGTCGAGGTGGGCCTGGAGGGCGCCTGCGACGACTGCCCGGCCGCTGTCATCACCATGCACGCCCGCTTCGAGCACCTCCTGCGCCGCCGCTGCCCCTGGCTGGTCGAGGTCCGCCGCGCCGAGGAGTGACGGGCGAGATCGGTTCACTCCCGCACTGATCTCAATGCGGGCCCTCTTGCATCGAACATTACGATGCTATATCGTAATTTTGTGGATGGAACGACTGGCCCCCGACTCCGGGGGAGGCCGCAGAGCGAGCAGGTGAACCGTCGCCTGCTGGCGGCCGCGTTCGAGCTGGTGGCGGAGGTGGGCCAGGAGGCGATGTCGATCGCCGAGGTCGCCAGACGCGCAGGCACGACCACGCCCGCGGTGTACCGCCGGTATCACGACAAGGAGGCGCTTCTGACCGCCGTTGTCGATCGCGAGATGAAGGCGATCGAGTCCGAACCGGCCGACACCGGATCGCTCCGAGGCGACCTTGTTGAATCGGTTCGCTCCATCGTGGCCGCCCTGACACCGACGCGTGCGCGCTTCCTGGCCGGGCTCGTCCTGGCCGGGGGCGCCCACCAGGCCCCGGTGCAGCGCCTCAGTGACGCTTTGCAGAGAATCGCGACCGGTGCATTCGCCCGCGTCATCGACAGGGCCGTGCTCCGCGGGGAGCTCCACTCGGCATGCACCTCGGAGCTGCTGGCCCGGGTCCCCGGGGCAATCGTCATGAACATGGCGCTGCTCGGCGATGGGCCGATTTCCGAGGGTCAGATCATCGGCCTGGTCGATCAGATCATGCTGCCGGCATTGATGAGCACTGCCGACGAGCAAGACAACAGCAGGACAACACGGAGGCCTGTACATGACCGAGAGCGCCGAATCAGCGCCGCACGACATTGAGAAGATCTTCCGCGCCATACAACCGATCACGGATCCGAAGGCCCACTACCCCGGATTCCAGGCCGGGGCAGTGGAGAGGATCGCCAAAGGCTCGGTCAGGTACCGGGGGCACAGGCCGGTCCCCAGTGACATGATCTGGCAGCGCGACGTGGCCGTGCCGATGCGGGACGGAACGATCCTCTGCACCGACGTGTTCCGGCCCGCGGACCAGGACGGCCCGCTTCCGGTGATCACGGCGTGGAGCCCTTACGGCAAGCTCTCGGGGAGCCAGTCCGTCGAGCAGATCCCCGCACGGTCGGGCATCCCCCGAAGCGCCACAACCGGGTGGGAGTCATTCGAGGCCCCTGATCCGGGGTACTGGTGCGATGCCGGATACGTGGTGCTCACACCGGACATCCGGGGAGTGTTCAAATCCGGTGGGGACTATCTGTTCTGGGGCGAGCAGCCCGCTCGGGACGGTTACGACTTCGTCGAATGGGCGGCGGAGCAGGAATGGTCCAACGGCAGATTCGCCTTCACCGGCAACTCCCAGCTGTCGATCCTCCAGTGGTTCATCGCCGCCGAGCGCCCGCCGCACCTGACCGCCATCGCCCCGTGGGAGGCGCTCATCGACATGTACCGCAACGATGTGTGCATCGGCGGGATCCCCGACACCGCCTTCAACGAGTCCATCATCGCCGAGACGTACGGCCAGGGTCGCATCGAGGACGTTCCCGCGATGCTGGAGCGGTACCCGCTGTTCAACGAGTACTGGGCGGAGAAGATCGCCGCGGTCGAGAACATCGACGTCCCGGCCTACGTGGTGGGGAGCTGGACGAACCCGGTCCACTCCAGGGGCACGCTCCAGGCGTGGCAGCGCCTCCGTACTGAGGAGCGCTGGCTGCGCGTACACAACACGATGGAGTGGCCGGACTACTACTCGTCTGAATCCGTGGCCGACCTGCGCCGCTTCTTCGACCACTACCTCAAGGGCGTCGACAACGGGTGGGAGGCGACGCCCCGTGTCCGGCTCTCCGTCCTCGACCCCGGAGGCCAGGACACTGTCAACCGTGCGTACGGCGAGTTCCCACTGCCTCAGGCCCAGTACCGGGCCCTGTACCTGGACGGCACCACCGGCTCTCTGGTGGAGTCGCTCCCGGAGGAGGAGAGCACTGTGCGCTACGCCTCCGACGACGGCAGCTCCGTCGCCTCCCTGACCTACCGGTTCGACCACGACGCCGAGATCATCGGCCATGTCAGCATGCGGCTGTGGGTCGAGGTCGAGGGGCACGACGATGCCGACATCCACGTCTGGGTGCGCAAGCTCGATGCCGAGGGCAATCCGCTGAGCCACGTGGTCATCCCCTTGCCGGACCCGGCTAAGAAGGCGTTCCTGGCCGCCGCCGAATTGAAGCCGGTGAGTCGTCGCATGCCGGCGAGCTCCCGCTACAACGGCCCGTGGGGACGGCAGCGGGCATCATTGCGGGCCCTCGACCGCGAGCTCTCCGCAACCGGGCTGCCGATTCATGCGATGACGCACTCCGAGAAGCTCGCCCCCGGCCAGATCGTCCCGGTGGACATCTCCCTGTGGCCCACCGGGCTGCGATTCCGCCGTGGCGAGCAGCTCCGCCTCCAGATCGCCGGCTTCAACATGCGCGGCCCCAATCTCGCCGGCCTGCCGGAGACGGACAACCAGAACCACGGCACGCACATCATCCATACCGGTGGTCAGTTCGACTCGCACCTGCTGCTGCCGTTCACGCCCGGATCCTGAAGGAGCATCATGCTGGAGACGATCAAGAATCGTGCCATCCGCCTGGCGATGCAGACATATATGGCGACGCGCCGGCGCTCGATCACCGACGGGGTGGCGGGCATTCAGCTCCGGCGTCCCAAGAAGGCCCCGCACTACTCCAGCGAGGTTCTTCGGGCCGGCAGCGTGCAGAGCAAGGGGGCATCGCCCTTGCCAGTCGATATCCAGGCGGAGCGCGATGTGCCGGTTCGGCTTCGTGATGGCACAACGATCTACACTGACGTCTTCCGTCCGACTGGGGCGGACCGGGTGCCGGCTGTTGTGGCCTGGAGCCCGTATGGGAAGACCGAGCCGTTCGATAGTGTGGCGAAGCCTGAGAAGACTCTGTCCGGTCTGCAGAAATTCGAGGCGGCCGATCCGGGCTGGTGGGTGCCCCATGGGTATGCGGTGATCCAGCCGGATATTCGTGGTATCGGCAATTCCGGCGGCAGATTCACGCAATGGGGGAGCCAGGACGGACGCGATGGGTACGACCTGGTGGAATGGATCGCGGAACAATCATGGAGCAACGGGAAGGTGGGGTTCGCCGGGAACTCCTGGCTGTCCATCTCGCAGTGGTTCATCGGTGCGGAGCGGCCTCCTCATCTGGCGGCGCTGGCCCCGTGGGAGGGTTTCGCCGATGTGTACCGGAATACGGCTCTTCGTGTTTGAGGGTGTTGTAGGCGGGGCTTATTGCCTGGTTTAGGTGGTTGCTTTCAGTTGGTCTTTGAGGCGGCCGG
>ERZ772977.658-NODE-658-length-21707-cov-14.570386_pt1 | contig 21707 bp, 20 predicted proteins | sample MGYA00511131_ERZ772977 | MGnify/ENA primary metagenome ERZ772977 (study PRJEB29015, sample SAMEA2737935) | human oral metagenome | biome: human oral; feature: human-associated habitat; material: dental | place: China | collected 2151 ...
CGACGATGGGCAGGCCGGCTTCCTTGATCTTGGCGGTGACGGTCGCGTCGTAGGGGGGCTTCCAGTCTCCAAGGATCTTCGAGGCGCAGGTGGTGCGCAGGCCGCGCGTCACGATGTTGTCTTTGATGGCGATGGGCACGCCCGCCAGGCGGTGCAGGTCCTCCCCCGCTGCGCGGCGCGCGTCCACGTCGGCGGCGGTCGCCAGTGCGCCCTCGCGGTCGACGGTGATGAAGGCGCGGACGCGATCGTCGATGGCGTCGATACGGTCCAGGCAGGCCCGGGTCAGCTCGACCGAGGTAATGTCCCCGGCGGCGAGCATGTCGGCCAGTTCGAGGGCGCTCTTCTTCAACAGGTCGTTCATCAGTCCTCCCCCAGGATCTGCGGCACCAGGAACATGCCGTCCTGCGCGGCGGGCGCCTGCGCGAGCACCTCGTCTCGGTCCACGGTCGGCCCCACTTCATCCTCGCGCCACACGTTGGTGAGCGGGATCGGGTGTGAGGTGGCGGGCACGTCGGGGGTCGCGACCTCCGACACCTTGGAAACGGCGTCGGCAATCGCGTCGAGCTCACCCGCGAAGCGCGTGATTTCCTCGTCGGTCAATGCGATGTGGGCCAGGCCCGCGACGCGGGCGACCTCGTCAGTACTAATGCGTGACATGTGTGGCATCCTACCCGTATGGCCTTTTCACAGCGACGTCAACTCACCAGGCAGACGTGGTCGATCCTCAAGAAGGTGGGGATCGCGGTGGCGGCCGCGCAGGCGGCTGCGATTGTCGCGGTGCACGCGATCGACCGGATGCGCACGGCCCGCATCCCCGGCGGCGTGCACGGTTTCCCCGCGCTTCCCCCCGCGGACACGAGGATCGGTCAGACCGTGGCGCGCACGTACACGGAGGGAACCTCCCTGTACGAGGACATGTTGGAGGCCATCGCGGGGGCGCAGCATCACATTTACTTCGAGACCTTCATCTGGCGCTCGGACCGGTGGGGGCAGCGCTTCAAGGATGCCCTCATTGACGCGGCGGCACGCGGGGTAGAGGTCTTTTGCGTGTGGGATGGCTTCGGGGTTTTGAACCAGGATCGTGCGTTTTATCGTTTCCCGCGGATGAGGCACTTGCACGTGCGTCGCTTCCCGACGTTGCGTTCGGGCTTGTTCACGCTCAACATTCGCCGCACCGGCCAGGACCACCGCAAGATCCTGGTGGTGGACGGCGAGGTCGGCTTCGTGGGGGGCTACAACATCGGTGATCCTTTCGCCAACGAGTGGCGCGACACGCACGTTCGGATCAGCGGCGAGGCGGTGTGGGAGCTGGAGAACGGGTTCGTCGACTTCTGGAATCACTTCCGTCCCGCGACGTGCCCGGCGTTGCCCGACCAGGGGGCCAGGGCGTGGAGCGCCGAGGTGACCGCCCACTTCAATCTTCCCCACAACCTGCTCTACCCGATTCGCGGCATGTACATTGACGCGATCGAGCGGGCGACCGACCACGTGATGATCACGACCGCGTACTTCATCCCGGACCGCGAGGTGTTGGCTGCCCTGATCGCGGCGGCTCGGCGGGGCGTGCGCGTGGAAGTCCTGATCCCCGAGTATTCGAACCACATCATGGCGGACTGGGTGGCACGGCCCTGCTACGGCGAGCTCCTGCGCGAGGGCGTGAGCATCTGGCTCTACCGCCACGCGATGATCCATTCCAAGACGATGACGGTGGACGGGCGCTGGTCCACGATCGGCACGGCGAACATCGATCGTCTGTCTATGCGCGGCAACTACGAGGTGTGCCTCCAGTTCCACTCGCGCGAGCTGGCCGAACGCATGGAGGAGATCTTCGCCAACGACCTGACGACCTCCCGCCGCCTGACGATCGAGGAGTGGGAGGAGCGCTCGATGCTCACCCGCGTCGGCGAGGTGCTGCTGGGCCCCTTCGAGCCGCTCGTGTAGGGCGTGCCTCGCTAGAGGCCGACTCCCGCCAGGCCCCCCTCGAGGAGGTCGGCGAACTGCTGCTCGGTAATGACGGGGACGCCCAGGGCCTCGGCCTTGGCCGCCTTGGAGCCCGCGCCCGGACCCGCGACCACGAGCGAGGTCTTCTTCGAGACCGAGCCCGCCGCCTTGCCGCCGCGCGACGTGATGGCTTCCTTGGCTCCCTCGCGGTCGTATCCGGGCATCGCGCCGGAGACGACGATCGTGAGGCCTGCGAGCACGTCCGAGGTCGGGGCCTTGGCCTCGTCCGCCATCCGCACTCCCGCGCGCGCCCAGGCCTCCAGCACGGCCAGGTGCCAGTCCACCGTGAACCAGTCGAGGAGGGAACACCCGATCTCCTCGCCCACGCCCTCGACGGCGGAGAGCTCCTCAAGGGAGGCGGCCCGCAGGGCATCCATGGAGCGGAAGGCGTCCGCGAGCGCTCGCGCGGCCGTGGGGCCGACGTGGCGGATGGACAGGGCGACGAGGACGCGCGCGAGCGGCTGATTCTTCGCCTTATCCAGCTCGGCGAGCATCTTCTCGGTGCCCTTCGAGGCGCTCGTCTCGACCGGCTCGTACACGGTCTGTCCGCGCTGCTTGCGCGCCCTGTACGCCTTGGTCCAGAAGTAGCGGACCTGCCTCCAGTCCCCGGTTTCCTCGCCCTTGTCCTTCACGGGCTTCCACACCATGACGTCGCGCAGGTCCCGCGCGCGCAGGTCGAAGAGCACGGCCTCGCTGGTCAGGACGGGAGCCTGCGGGGCGGGCAGGAGAGCCTCGGCGCGGGTGATCTGCTCGCCGTGGGGCAGCTCGCGACCGCCCTCGAGGGTGAGGACGGTTCCATCCTCCAGGGTGACACTGTGCCCGGCGACCAGGGCTGCTGCCACCTCGTCGCGGTCGTTTTCGGGCTGGGTCAGGGCCAGGGCGGACTCGTCGCCGAGGCCCTCGACGTCCAGGGCGGAACGCGCGCCGACGTGGGCGAGGCGCTCGGTGATCTGCGCGGGGCAGGCTCCCTTGTTGGGGCAGCGCAGGTCGACGTCGCCTTCCTTCTCCTGGACGAGGGGGGTGGCGCAGGAGGGGCACTCGGTGGGCATCACGAAGGGCCGCTCGGAGCCGTTGCGGGCGTCCTCGACGGGGGCGACGATCTCGGGGATGACGTCGCCGGCCTTGCGCAGGACCACGAGGTCGCCGATGAGGACGCCCTTGCGGGCGACCTCCTGGGCGTTGTGCAGGGTCGCGCGCGAGACGTTGGATCCGGCGACCAGCACGGAATCCATGACGCCGTAGGGGGTGACCCGGCCGGTGCGCCCCACCTGGACGCGGATATCGAGCAGGCGCGTGTGGACCTCCTCGGGCGGGAACTTGTAGGCGGCCGCCCAGCGGGGGGCCCGCGAGGTGGACCCCAGGGAGCGCTGGAGGGCCAGGTCGTTGATCTTGACGACGACGCCGTCGATCTCGTGGTCGAGGCCGTGTCGCTGTGCTCCGATCTGCGCGATCCGTTCCTCGATGGCCTCGCGCCCGGCGAGCAGGCGAGTGTAGGGCGAGACGGGTAGGCCCCAGTCGCGCAGCTGCTCGTACCAGTCCTGCTGGGTGGTCGGCTCGGTGAACCCCTCCCCTGCCTCGACGAAGCCGATGCCGTGGGCTACCATCGCCAGGGGGCGCTTGGCGGTCTCGGCCGGGTCCTTCTGGCGCAGCGAGCCGGCGGCCGCGTTGCGCGCGTTGACGAAGGCCTTCTCGCCGGCGGCCACCCGGGCCTCGTTGAAGGCTGCGAAGTCGGCGACCGGGAAGTAGACCTCGCCGCGCACCTCGATGCGCCTGGGTGCGGGTCCTGTCAGCGTCTGAGGGATGGAGGAGATTGTTCGCGCGTTCGCGGTGATGTCTTCGCCGACGTAGCCGTCGCCTCGGGTGGCGGCGCGCACGAGGCGGCCGTTCTCGTAGAGGAGGTTGATGGAGAGGCCATCGACCTTCACCTCGGTCGTCATCTCGAGGTCCACGATGCCCGTCGCCTCGCTCATGCGGGTCTCCCACCCGGCGAGCTCCTCCAGGGAGAACACGTCGTCGAGGGACATCATCTGGGCGAGGTGGCGGACCTCGGTGAAGGAGGAGTCGACGCTACCGCCCACGCTCATCGTGGGAGAATCCGCGCCGCGCAGCTGCGGGTAGCGTTCCTCGATCTCCTCGACCTCGCGGTACATGCGGTCGTAGTCGGCGTCCGAGATGGTGGGCGAGTCCCGGTCGTAGTAGGCGGCGCGCGCCTCCTCGATGCTCCTGACGAGCTCGTCGTAGCATTTCCGGGTGGTCTCGAACGTGGGGTCAGACATGGGGACCATTGTCGCATTTCGCTGCCCCGAGGGGCGGCGCGCTCTCCGGTGGACGAACGCGAGGTGGCCATGCCCACAGGGCGCGCGCCAGTTGTCCACCGAGGACTTTCCCCTTGCCGCCTTGTCCACAGGCGCGCCGGAGGCGTTTGAACGCGCACGAGGCCGGGTCCAGAGTTGAGGTATGAACGATCGAGGTTGCCTGGCGCGCGCATCCCTGCGCACGAGCCTGCACCTGGCGTGCGTTGGCGGCCCAGACATCGGGCTGGTCCTCGCCCCCGGGACGATCGGACGAGCGGGCGACGTCCCCCTGTCGTGCCCGAGCGTGGCGCGCGAGCACGCCTCCTTCTCCACTCGCGACTCTCGCGCGCTGCTGCGCCGGGCGCCCGGCGCCCCCGCGATACGCGCCCGCCGACTCCTCCCCGTACGGGCACGCTCCCTCGCACACACGGGCGTGGTCGCAGGGACGCGAATCCGCCTGGGAGAGGACACCTTCGAGGTGCGGCCCAGGCCGCATCACCTCGCCTGGCCGGGCGTCACCCGCCGGGGTGGCGGGTCGCCGCGCCCCGCCACGCTCATGCGAGTCCTTCCCGTCGTCTCGGCGCTTCTCATGGTCGCCTTCATGGGCTGGAGGTTTCATTCTGTGCTTCCCAGGTCCCCCCTTGCCGCGCGCATGGCGGTGGGCGTGGCCGCGCTGGTGCTCGCGGTGGCGGCGGTGCTTGCGTGGCGGGCGCACCGACGCCGACTCGGGTGGGACGGGGCGGCCCTCGCCCTCGTCCTCGCGTCGCTGCCGTCGCGAGGATCCGTCCCGCCGTCGCTGCGCGCGGCCGTATGGCCCGGGAAGGCCACGCGCCTGACGCGTCGGGTCGTGCTCGCACCCAGCGGGCAGGGCGCCTCGTCGTCGGAGAGCGCGTCCGTGGGAATCGCGGGCGCCCACGGCGCCGAATGCGCCCTGTGGTGCGTCGGCCAGGTGGCGGCCCAGGCGGGAGGAGCCCGCGTGTGGTGGAACAGCTCCGCCCCCGTCGCGGTCGGGCACGCGGGCATCGACATCCACGTGAGCGCCAGCGAGGAGTGCCCGCACTGCGCGCGAAGCCCACGTGACACCGGTGTCCTTCACATCGGTTACGCCACGTGCGTGGAAGACCTGCCGTCGTGGTGCGCGCGGGTGTGCGTCACCGACGACGCTCCGGTGTGCCCGGCCTGGTGGTGGACGGTGACGCGAATGGACAGGCAGGATGATCTCCCTGCTCTTCTTCGTTGGAGGGCCGAGGAGGCACGCGCGCGGACGGGAACCCTGGGCGTGTCGATCGGGCAGTCGCAGGAGGGGCCGGTGAGCCTGGACCTGGTCTCCGACGGCCCGCACGCCCTGGTTGCCGGCTGCACGGGTTCGGGTAAGTCCGAGGCTCTCCTCGTGTGGCTCGCGGCCATCGCGCACGCCTATTCGCCCCAGCGCGTCCGCTTCATCCTCGTCGACTACAAGGGAGGCTCGACCTTCGCACGCCTGCGGGAGCTGCCCCACACACAGGACGTGCTCACCGACCTTGATGCGGGGGCGACGACTCGCGCCCTCGAGGGCATCGCCCACGTCCTGCGGGATCGCGAGAGGCGCCTGAGCGACCTCGACTTCCCGGACCTGGCCGCCTGGGAGCGCGCACACGAGGAGGATCCGCGCGCCGCTCCGCCTCCACCCGCCCGGCTCATCGTCGCGATCGACGAGTTCCGTGCCCTCGCTCAGGCCCACTCCTCCTCCATGGAAGTCCTCTTGCGGCTGGCTGCCCAGGGGCGCAGCCTCGGCCTGCACCTCATCGCCGCAACCCAGCGCCCCTCGGGCGCCGTCAGCGCCCAGATGCGGGCGAACATGGACATACGGCTGGCCCTGCGGTGCCTGAGCGCCGCCGACTCTACCGACATCCTGGAGGACGCCCGCGCCGCCTCGCTCCCACGCATTCCGGGACGGGCCGTCCTCTCCGGGGTCGGAACGATCCAGCTGGCCTACATGCCCGACATCGCCTCCGTCGTCTCCGAGTGTCGTCGTGCCTGGCCGACCGCGGCGGCCGAGCCGCTGTGGGCTCCTCCCCTGCCGGACGCCCTCACGTGGGAGGACGTCGACTCCCAGCCCGCCACAACCGCTCCCTCGGACTCAACTTCTGCCCGCTTGGCCGGTCAGCTCAAGGGCCACCGGACCGTCAGACTCGGCCTGGTTGAGGGGATCGAGGCACACTCTCCCCTCCCGTGGGACGGGGGGAGCATCGAGATTCAGGCCAGCGCGCACGAGGCCGGCCTAGCCTCACGCTGGGCGCTCTGCCTCGCCTCCAGGATTGCCGAGCACGCAAAGATCCCGCTGCACGTCATCGGCGAGGACGCTCCGCCGTCGTCGGCCTCCCACCTGCGCGAGGAGGACATCGGCGCCATCGACCTGCTGGAGGGGGCGTGCGGGCACGGTCCCCTCGTCCTTGCCCTGACGGACGTTCCCGCCTTACGTGCTGCCCTCGCCCACGCCGTGTCCGCTCCGCAGGCGGAGGCCCTGTGGGCGTCTCTCCTGGGGCGCGCGAGGCGCGCCGGCGTCGTTGTCGTCGCGGCGCACGCCGGCCGCTTCACGCCCTCGGGGGCGGCGCTGGGCGCGTTTTCGACGAGGTTCGTACGCGCCAGGGACGCCGACGAGGCCCTGCACGCCGGGATTGCCCCCGCGGACCTGCGAACGCTCGGAGACAACCAGGCGCTCCTGGCTCGCCCCGGGGAGCGCACTCGCCTCGTCGCGATACCCACAGGCCTGTCGGCCGCCAGCGAGTGCGCCGGGGGCGCGTCTCTCCCGTGGAGGATCCCCTCACCCGCCCTCAGCGCACGCTTGGTCAGCAATTCCTCGTCTCCGGCCCTGATCGGCCCTGAATGTGCCCCCCTTGCGTGGGCGGAAAACAGGCCGTGGATCATCGTCGGTCAGGAGGAAGACGCTCGGATCGCTAAACGGATACACGCTGCCCTGGGGTGGTCGGCCCCCAGGATTGCCGACGTCATCCCCGACGCCGCGTGGACTCGTATCACCAGGTGGGACGACCACCGCGTGCTCGCTCTCAATCCGTCAACCAACGTCGTGCGCGCCCTGACACATGTCAATTCCCGGCACCCGCTCTCGATCGGTGCCCGACGATGGGACAATTCCTCCGGTCTGATCTGCGATGACGGCATCCTCACAACCATTCAACTGACCACACGTTCAGCCAATACCTAAGTCCCAGCACCATCGGCGAGCGTGACAAGACGCATAGTGACTTCTCCGTTTTCGCATTCGCACCGTCTTGCGCGACTAATATGACCTATCGGAGACTGACAAGTGATTCAGCGGAGCACGGCGAACGGCGATACAAGGAGCACGCATGATGGACTGGCGCAGCAAGGCTGCATGCCTGACGGTGGACCCCGAACTCTTCTTCCCCATCGGGAACACGGGCCCCGCCGTCACCCAGGCCGCCCAGGCGAAGGCCGTATGCCGCGAGTGCACCGTGAAGGGAATCTGCCTGCAGTGGGCTATCGAGAACAACCAGGACTCGGGGGTCTGGGGCGGGATGAGCGAAGAGGAGCGTCGTGCCCTCAAGCGCCGCGCCGCCCGCGCGCGCCGCGCCGCCCGCTAGGCGCGGGCGGCACGAAAAGCCGGGCGCACGCCACGAACGAACAGGGTCGAGGATCCCACGGGTCCCCGGCCTCGCTCGTGCCCGACGCGCCGCTGCTACGCCGGATCCAAGTTCGTCACGAGGGTGACGAGGGTCCCTCCCCATTCCCGGGGAGCCCACTCGATGGAGCCGCGCAGCTCCCCGCGCACCATCTGGTGAACGATCTGCGTGCCCAGGCCACTCATCGGGGTTCCCGGGACGAAGCCCACGCCGTCGTCGGCGACCGTCACCGTCATGACGAGTCCGTCGCGCTGGGCGCACACCTCGATGCGCCCGTCGCGATCCGCCAGTCCGTGCTCGACCGAGTTGGCGACCAACTCGTTGAGGACCGTGGCCAGGGCCTGCGCCTGATCCGCCGAGATCGTACCGAAGCGCCCCTTCGTGACGACGTCAACCCCGTGATCCGTGGATGCGATGGCGCCCGCCATGCGCACGATCGTGCGCGCCACCTCGTCGAAGTCGACGGATTCGTCAACGTTTTGCGACAGAGCCGCGTGCACGGTGGCGATCGCCTGCACGCGACGTTCGGCCTCAGCCAGAGCGACCTTCACGGGCTCCTCTGAGGAGCGGCGCGACTGCAGGCGCAGCAGCGCCGAGACGGTCTGCAGGTTGTTCTTGACGCGGTGGTGAATCTCGCGGATCGTCGCGTCCTTCGTCATGAGCTCCTGCTCGTGACGGTGCACCTCGGACACGTCGCGCGTCAGAATGACGGCGCCCAGGCGCTTGCGTCCATTGACGAGGGGAAGGGCCCTCATGGTGATGGTTGAGGCCCGCGCGGTGATCTCCACTCGCCAGGATGCCCGGCCCATGACGACGACGGCCATCGATTCCTCGATGAGGGACTCGTCCCCGATCACCTCGGTGATCTCCTGGGCGAGCACCTTCCCGGTCACGTGCGAGCGGATTCCGAGTCGGCGCAGGCAGGACACGGCGTTGGGGGTGGCCTGCTGGACCCGCCCCTCGGCATCGATCAGGAGGGCGCCGTCCAGGACTCGCGGCACTCCGTGGGAGGTCACCTGCGGCGTCGAGTCGTAGGGGTACTCGCCGCGCGCCATCATCTGACACAGGGTGTCGGCGGCCGCCACGGTCCACCCTTCGAAGCCGAGGGACAGGCGCGGGCTGGACAGGTTCGCTTCGCGCGTGACCACCGCGATGATGCGCCCCTCGTGGCACACGGGCACGCAGGTTTCCATCATCGAGTAGGTTCCCGCCCAGCGCGCGGAGGGAGATCGAACGACCTGCCCGGTCTGGATGGCGCGCCGCAATTCGATTTCGCGAGCCGCCGGCAGGTGCAGGCCGATGATGTCGTCGACGTGGACGGTTGTCGACGTGGCGGGGCGGCAGTGGGCGGCTGCGATGAAGCGGCCGTCGTCGGCTGGCAGCCACAGGACGAGGTCGGCGGCCGCCAGGTCTGCCAGCACCTGCCAGTCGGCAAGAAGAAGGTGCAGCCAATCGATGTCCTTCTCCGACAGCAGTGTCGAAGATGCTTCTTCAGCTAACTGCATGAGACTACGCATGGTTCTACTCTAAGGGGAGAGGAGCAACTCAGTTGGTCCTTACGTTGTAAATGAGCGCCGGGCCACGATTCGGCGTCGGTCATTCGATGGAGGACACCCGTGGAGTTTACGCAGTCGATTTCCTACCCCGCGTCGGCCGACGAGGTCGTCGCCATGTATCTGGCGCCCGCCTACCTGGAGCGGCGTTTCGGCGCCTTCCTGGTGGAGGGCAGCGCGCGGATACGCGTGGAGGGCCAGCGCATCACGCTTGACGGCGAGTGTCGGCCCGAGCTGATCCCGGCGGCCGCCGCCCGCTTCGTCGCCTCGCCCCTGCGCGTGACCTTCACGGAGGAATGGGCCAGCGACGAGGCCAGGGCGCGCTCGCGCTCGTCGGTGACCGTCGATGGCGCACCGGTGTCTGTGGAGGCCACCTCAACCCTGGCCGCCTCGGAGGGGGGATGCACGCGCGAGGTCGTGGGATCGGTGTCCGTGCGCGTGCCGCTGCTGGGGGCACGCATTGAGCGCGAGGCCGTTGCTCGCCTGGGCGGTGTTGCAAACCGGGAGGAGGAGCTGGCCGCCGCCTGGCTGGAGGAGCACCGCTAGGCTCTTCGCTGTGCGAAAAAAGTAGCCCCTACCGCCTCCCCTGGCGGGCACGGAACGCCCTTTGGCCCCACAATGGAGGCTATGAGTGATACCCCCAAGTCCCTGTACATGCAGCGAACGGGCGTGCGTCAGTACGTCGCCCGCAACCAGGACGGCGCCGAGATCCGCGTCGGGCACGGACCCGGCATGTTCTCCCCCGGCGACCTGCTCAAGCTCGCGATCGCGGGCTGCAACGCCATGAGTTCAGACGCGCGCCTGGCCGCCCGCCTGGGCGATGATTTCTCGCAGTTCGTCGGAGTTTCCGCCTCCTACGATGAGGACAACGATCGCTTCACGCACGTGGACGTTGAGCTGGTTCAGGACATGTCCGCGCTGAGCGAGGACGAGGTCGCTGACCTGCTACGACGCGCAGAGGCCGCCATCGCGCGCAACTGCACGATCGAGCACTCGGTTGTCGACCAGGCCCTGCCGGCCTCGCACACCTGGACCAACGAACAGGTCGACTGACGTGGCAGGCGTGGACCGCCAGTACGAGGATCTCCTCGCCCGCATCATGAGCGAGGGAACTCCGAAGGGGGATCGCACGGGGACGGGCACGCGTTCCGTCTTCGGCGCCCAACTGCGCTACGACCTCTCGCGTGGGTTCCCGCTGATCACGACGAAGCGCGTACACGTCAAGTCCGTCGTCGGCGAGCTCCTGTGGTTCCTGTCCGGCTCCTCGAACGTGTCCTGGCTGCAGGAGCACGGGATCCGCATCTGGAACGAGTGGGCTGACGGCAACGGTGATCTCGGGCCGGTGTACGGCGTGCAGTGGCGTTCGTGGAACGCCGGGGATGGACGACGCATCGACCAGATCTCCTCCGTGCTGGAGACGCTTCGAACCGACCCCGACTCGCGTCGCATGGTGGTCTCCGCGTGGAACGTCGGCGACCTGAAGGAGATGGCGCTGGAGCCGTGCCACGCCTTCTTCCAGCTGTACGTGGCCGATGGTCGTCTCTCGCTGCAGCTCTACCAGCGCAGCGCGGATATGTTCCTGGGGGTCCCCTTCAACATCGCGTCCTATTCGTTGCTCACTCACATGTTCGCCCAGCAGGCCGGATTGGAGGTCGGCGACTTCGTGTGGACGGGGGGCGACTGCCACATCTACTCCAACCACACGGAGCAGGTGCGCGAGCAGCTGAGCCGGGACCCCTACCCCTTCCCCCGGCTGGAGCTGATCAAGGCGCGGTCGATGTTCGACTACTCCTTCGAGGACATTTCGTTTGCGGGATACCAGCACCACCCCACCATCAAGGCCCCGGTCGCGGTATGACGAAGCTGGCGGCTATCTGGGCCCAGGACCGCGGCGGCGTCCTCGGGACCGGCACGTCCATGTCGTGGCGTGTCCCGGCGGATTTCCGCCATTTCAAGGAGTCCACGATGGGCTGCCCGATCGTGATGGGGCGGCGCTCGTGGGAGGCGCTGGGCGGGGCACTGCCGGGCCGCACGAACATCGTGGTCACCCGCTCCCAGCGATACGAGGCCCCGGGCGCTCACGTCGCGCACTCGGTGGAGGACGCGCTGGACCATGCCCGCGCCGTCGCGCAGGAAACGGGCGCGCCCTACGTGTGGATCACGGGCGGGGCTCACCTGTACGCGCAGACCCTGCCACTCCTGGACGAGGCGGTCATCTCCGACCTGGACCTGGACGTGGCCGCGAGCGCCCCGCAGGGGACGACCTTCGTGTATGCCCCCGCCCTGGATCCCTCCCTGTGGCGACGTGACGAGGAGCGTAGCGACACCGACTGGCGCGAGATCTCCGGGGACGCTCGCTGGAAGGTGACCACCTGGGTTCAGCGCTAGCAGTTTCTTCGAGCTCGCCGCTTCGATCCCCCGTCCCCGGCTCGGCCCCGCGCATCTCGCGGGGCCTCGTCGTAGGATGCACTGTGCCTTCCTCTCCGTTGCTGACCAATCCGACGCTGCGCGCCCTCGTCGCTATCGCCCTGTTCACGTACACGGCGCAGAACATGCTCAACGTGTCGATCGCTCCCCTGTCTCGTGCGCTGTCCCTGCCCGAGTGGATCGTGGGGGCCGCCGTGTCGCTGGCTGCGCTGGCGGTGACGGTCCTCAGCCAGTTCTGGGGTCGGCGTTCGATCGCGTGGGGGCGCAGGCGCGTCATCCTGTGGGCGCTCGGCCTGGCGCTGGCGGCCGGAACGATCTTCTCGGCGGCCGTGTGGGCGCGCGCTGGCGGCGCGATCGGTGCGGCCAGCGCGGCCGGGGCGATCATGGTGGCGCGCGGGCCATTCTTCGGTTCGGCTGTCGCCGCGATTCCTCCCACGGGTCAGGCCCTCGTCGCCGAGGTGACTCCCGACGAGGCCTCGCGCGTGCGGGGAACCTCCGCTTTTTCCGGCGCCATCAACCTCTCCGTCATGATTGGTTCCCTCGTCTCCTCCGCGCTGGGCGCGTGGTGGATCTTTGCTCCCGTCCACGCCACGCCCCTCTTCGTCCTGGTTGCACTGGGCATTGCGTTGGCGTGGCTGCCGCGCGACGGGGATGGCTCGCGACCGGCGAGGCGCCTGCCCGGCGTCGCGCGCGATGCGGGGCGGGCAGGGCATGTACGCCCGGCCTCGTCGGGGCCCCGGGCCGACACCTCGCAGGCGGACGCGGCCCTGCCGCCGCGCGTGGGGTGGCTGGATCGGCGCATCGCCCCGTGGATCGTCTCCGTGTTTGGCATCTACTTCGCCAACGGCGTCGTTCAGATCACGATGGGGTTCGTCGTGCAGGATCGCGGCGCGTTGGATCCCACCCGCGCCGTGCCGGTGACGGGAGTGATGCTGCTGGCCAACGCGGCGGGCGCGATGCTCATGCAGCTGATCGTGGTCCCCCGCCTGGGGTGGGGGCCTCGCTCCCTGTTGCGCGCGGGCATGACGGCCGCCCTCGCGGCGCTGGCCTGCCTGTCTGTCGCGCCGAGCCTGTGGGCGGTGGGCGCGTCGACCTTCGCTCTAGGCGTGGCCTCGGGCATGGCCTCCCCCGGCTACGCGGCCGGCGCGTCCCTGTCGGTGAGCGCGCGCGAGCAGGGCGGCATCGCGGGGATCATCAACGCGACGGGGGCGATCACGTGGATCGTGGCCCCCGTGTCTGCGACCGCCCTGTACGGGTGGGCCCCTCTGTCGCCATTCCTCCTCGCGCTGGCGCTCCTGGTGTTGTCGTGCGCGTGCGCGTGGTGGCTGCTTGCCCGCGTGGAGCTGCGTGCGCGCGTCAGCGACTAGGACGAGTGCCCCACGCCACGGGGCGCGCGCGGCGCTATCCTAGGGGGGTACGTAAGCCCTACGCGAAGGAGCCACTTGTGGCACAAGTTACCCGTACTGAAACCGACTCGATGGGAGCCGTTGAGGTTCCTGCGAACCGCTATTGGGGCGCTCAGACGGAGCGTTCGCTGCACAACTTCGACATCGGACGTAACACGTTCGTGTGGGGCCGCCCGATGGTGCGTGCCCTCGGTATCCTGAAGAAGTGCGCGGCCCTGGCCAACGCCGAGCTGGGTGAGTTGCCCGCCGACATCGCGGGCTATATCGCCCAGGCGGGCGACGAGGTCATCTCCGGCAAGCTGGACGACAACTTCCCGCTCGTCGTGTTCCAGACGGGATCGGGCACTCAGTCCAACATGAACGCCAACGAGGTCATCTCCAACCGCGCCATCGAGATCGCGGGGGGCCAGATGGGCACGAAGGCCCCGGTTCACCCCAACGATCACGTCAACCGCGGCCAGTCCTCAAACGATACCTTCCCCACGGCCATGCACATCGCGGTCGTCTCCGAGCTGCACGACATGTACCCGCGCGTGCGCCAGCTGCGTGAGACGCTGGATATGAAGGCCAAGGAGTTCGACGACGTCATCATGGTGGGCCGCACTCACCTGCAGGACGCGACGCCCATTCGCCTGGGCCAGGTGATCTCCGGTTGGGTGGCGCAGATCGGCTTCGCGCTGGAGGGCATCGAGTACGCGGATTCGCGTGCGCGCGAGCTCGCCATCGGCGGCACCGCGGTGGGCACCGGCCTGAACGCCCACCCGAAGTTCGGTGAGCTCACCGCCAAGAAGATCTCGGAGGAGACCGGCATCGACTTCAAGCAGGCGGATAACCTGTTCGCCGCGCTGGGCGCGCACGACGCCCTGGTGCTGGTCTCGGGCGCCCTGCGCGTGCTGGCCGACGCCCTGATGAAGATTGCGAACGACGTGCGCTGGTACGCGTCGGGTCCGCGCAACGGCATCGGCGAGCTGCTCATTCCCGAGAACGAGCCGGGTTCCTCGATCATGCCGGGCAAGGTGAATCCGACGCAGTGCGAGGCCATGACGATGGTCGCCACCCAGGTGTTCGGCAACGACGCGACGGTCGGCTTCGCCGGCTCGCAGGGCAACTTCCAGCTCAACGTCTTCAAGCCCGTCATGGCCTGGAACGTCCTGGAGTCCATCCGCCTGCTGGGCGACGCCTGCGTGTCCTTCGACACGCACTGCGCGTACGGGATCGAGCCGAACCGCGAGAAGATTCAGCACAACCTGGACATCAACCTCATGCAGGTCACGGCCCTGAACCGCCACATCGGCTACGACAAGGCCTCGAAGATCGCGAAGAACGCGCATCACAAGGGCCTGTCGCTGCGCGAGTCCGCCCTGGAGCTCGGCTTCCTGACGGAGCAGGAGTTCGACGCGTGGGTGGTTCCCGCCGACATGACGCACCCCAGCGCCGCCGACGAGTGATCCACAAGTCACGCTAGCGGCTGACACTTCGGCCCCGGTCTCGTGCGAGGCCGGGGCCGCTTTCTGTGTTCGGGTGCCGGTGGGCGATTGGCGCGCTCACCCGCTGTCGTTGGCACCCGGAATCCCCTCTGTTGTCGCTTGCGGCTGCCCGTCGTGCCTCAGCGCTTAGCTACTGTGCCACTGCGGTTGCCCGCTGTTACGTCCGCCCTCTGCCCCTCTGCTGTTGCTGACCGCCTTCCTGCTGTGCCCATCGCCTGTACTCGCGGATAGGTTACGAAAACACGGATAGGTTACGAGCACGCGGATAGGTTATTAACCTATCCACAAGCGTCTAACCTATCCACATGCGTCTAACCTATCCACATGCGAACAACCTATCCGTGAAGAGCCTACCCCGGCGACTCCGCGGTGGGCTACGCAACGAGGCTCGCGGCGCTACCTGGCCGAGGCCTCGGCCCCTTAGATCTGAGTGCGCGCCTTCTTACGTATGCGCACGATCGTCAAGGCGATGATGGTCAGCAGGAACATGTTGAAGAGGATCGCGCCCACGCTCGGGGACACGAGCGTCGCGACGAGGCGTCCAACGGGGGCCGTGGCCGCGGCGGATGCGCCGACGATGAGGCCGACGCGCAGGTCGACCATGCGGTGGCGTAGGTTGGTGACGGTGCCGGCGATGCCGGTGGGGATCATGACGAGGAGCGACGTGCCGCGCGCGATGAGGTCGCCCGCACCGACGGCGAGCTCCATGCCGGGCACGATGACGGATCCGCCGCCCACACCGACCAGGCCAGAGAGAATGCCGGCGCACAGGCCGACCAGGATCATGAGGGCGCACGAGGCCGGGGTCAGCGAGACGGTTCCCTCTCGCGTGGGGACCTGCAGGTATTGGGAGACAATGACGAAGACCGTGAAGCCGATGAGGATCCAGGGCAGGGCGGGTGCCGGGAGGCGACGCAGGAGCCACACGCCGATCTGGGAGCCCGCGAGCGCGCCGACGACGAGGAGGGCGGCGCCCGCCCAGGAGACCTCGCCGTGCAGGGCGTAGGTGCCCGAGCCGACGGCGGCGGTAACGATGATGGCTGCGAGGGACGTGGCCGAGGCGCGGCGTTGATCCATGCCCAGGACGGCCATCAGGGCGGGCACGATGACGAGGCCGCCTCCCACCCCGAAGAGTCCGGAAAGGAAGCCCGCGCCGACGCCCGTTGCAATGACGAGGAGAATGCGGCGCAGGGTGAGGGGCTGGGAGTCGGTATTGGCCATGCTTCTACCGTAGTACTGCGCCGTTTTCTCTTCGGGAACGGGGCTTCACCCCTCACGACATTCGTGTGCACGCCCTGTTCATGGAGCCCGCGGGCAGCTCGACTTCGCGCCTGAGAGCTCCGTTAGGATGGGGGCATGACAGATACGCGTGACCCACGAGGGATTGTTAACTTCTTTGTCCGCTACCTGGTGCTCCACGTGATCTTCCTGGTCGGGCTCCCGCTCTCCTATGCTATGGACCTGGCCCTCATCTACTTCTTTGGCTTCATGGGCTTCTTCACCTTCTTCCAGGTGTTGATAGCCGTCACCCGAAAGTTCCTCGACAAGGCGGGATCGTGGAAGCCTGTCGCGATCGCGGGGGCCGTATTCTCCGACGTGGCGGTCCTGTGGTGGCTGGGAAACATGCTGGGAGGCGCACTTGACGGCTCTTCTGACTGGGGGCTTGTGACCGCGTGGCTGCCCTACCACTTTGTCGCTGCATTCTTCGGGTGGGGGCTCCGAGAGATCTTCCACTGGTTGGCCCCGCAAGACGCTGCCACGCCCAGCGCCTCAGACAGTCCCGCTGAGCCAGCCGCTTTCGAGGACCCGGGCGAATCCAACGATGCAGACGCCCCAACGAGTGCCCCCGCGACCGCCGACACCGACACCGACACCGACACCGACAAGCAGTAGTCCATGTTCTCGGGAGCGGCCTCGACCGCTCCCCTACCACCAGACAAAACGCACAACCCTGCCCCGGCCTCGTCCATCACGAGGCCGGAGGCACGTCTACTATTTCTTCTTCTTCGGTGCAGGTAGCTCCTCCCACATGGCCGAGACCACGTCGCACAGCGCATCACGGTCCTCGATCTCGACGAGGAGCATCTCCTTCGCACCTTTGTAGGGGGTGGCGCGTGGGGCGTCGGGCAGGAGGCGCTTGGAAGCGGGCGTGACCTTGAGCAGGAAGCGGTCGTCGTAGATGCCGCCGACGACCTTGCCCCGGTAGTAGAGGACGTATTCGCCCATCATCTTGCGGTGCGCCACGTTGTCCAGCTCACCCAGCAGGTCGAGCACGAACTCCAGGTATTGGTTGGTGGACGACATCGTTCATCCTCGCTTTCCCACTCAACGACACGCTCGCCTGATCCTGCGCTGCATTCAGCGGCCGCCCTCTTTTATGGCGTGTGAAAACAGTGTAGGAACCTTAGATCGGGCCCGCTGACCGCGTTCGTTCATTGATCAACGAGGCCGGGGCCGGGATTGGAAGCAGGGCGGGCTAGTATCGCCGTGATTCTAGGGTCTTGAGAGGCTGGGCCTCACGTCTGAGAGCTCCGTTACGATGGGGGCATGACAGATACGCGTGACCCGCGAGGGATTGTTACATTCATCGTCCGGTACCTGATGCTCCAAGTGGGCCTCCTGGTCTTGCTCGTACTCTCCTTGTCATCCAGCCTTGTTCTGTTGACTTTCATCTGTCTCATGGGCTTCTTCACCTTCTTCCAGGTGTTGGCGTCCATCTCGCGGGATTTTCTCGACCGCGCCGGATCGTGGAAGGCTATCGTGATCGCGGGTACTGTCCTCACCGACGTACCCATCCTGTGGTGGTTGGGACGACTGGTGTCTGGCATCGCCGGCAGCGGGTCCGACTGGTGGCTCGTGACTTCATGGATGCCCTTCCACTTCTTCGCTGCCCTCTTCGCGTGGGGGATCCGCGAGACGATCCGCACGGCAGGCGCTCAGAATACTGCCGTGTCCAGCGCCCCTGTCGATGCCGTTGATCCGGCTGTTACTGAGAACCCACCAGCTCCGAAGACGCAGATGGAGGAATGACAAAATCGAGGGACCCGCGAGGCATCATTACGTTCATCGTCCGATACCTGGTCCTCCACGTGGTCTTCCTGGCCGGACTCCCGGTCTCCTATGCCATGGGCATGAAAGTCATGTACTTCTATGGCTTCATGGGCTTCTTCACCTTCTTCCAGGTGTTGATAGCCATTACCCGGAAGTTCCTCGAGAAGGCCGGATGGTGGAAGGCTGTTGCCATCGTGGGGGCCGTATTCTCCGACGTGGCGGCCCTGTGGTTCTTGGGAGTTCTGCTGGGTTATTATTTCGGCGGCCCCAGCTGGGGGCTCGCGACCTGGTGGTTGCACTACCACTTCGTCGCTGCCTTGTGCGCGTGGGGACTCCGCGAGATCTTCCGCTGGTTGAGCCCACGAGACACTGCGACCCCCAGCGCCTCTGACAGTCGCGCCACTCCAGCTGAAACCGAGATCCTCAGCGAATCCGAAGACACAGAGGCAGACACCCCGACGGACGCAACCGCGGTCACCAAAGTCGACACCGACACCGACACCGACACCGACAAGCAGTAGTCCGTTGTCTCGGGAGCGGCTTTTGCCTTTCCCCTGCCGCTAGACAACAGGCGAAAACTGGCCCCGGCAGAATACCGGGATCAGGCCCTACAGGAAGCCGCATAACGGCCACCATTAAACGCGTCCAAGTTTCAGGGCGCAGTTCACATTGAGGCCGGAGCCGCCACCGCTAGCGGCACGGTTCTCGTGAACGCGGTGCACCCCCTGTTGTTCTCGCGCGCGAGGAGTTAGGCTCGTTGGTATCAGAGAGAGGAATCCATCGTGGCAAACATCCTGATCGTGTCGGCGCACCCGCGCCTTGAAGTGGACTCGGTGGCGAACAAGACCATCGTGGAGGAGCTGTCAAAGCTGCTGCCGAACGCCGAGATTGATCGTCTCGACGAGCTCTACCCCGACTACGTGATCGACGTGAGCGGCGAGCAGGCCAAGCTGAGGAACGCGGACGTCATCGTGTTGCAGTATCCGCTGTGGTGGTACGGCTGGCCGGCTCTCCTTCAGAAGTGGGTGGAGGACGTGTTCGTCCGCGGCTTCAGCCACGGGTCGACGGGGAACGCGCTGCGCGGCAAGAAGCTCGTGGTCTCCCTCACGACCGGGGCCCCCGAGGCCTACTACGGCGCGGACTCCGTCGACATCAACGCGCTCCTGACCCCCGTGACGGCCACGTGCTCGCTCACCGGGATGGAGTACGTGGGCGCCCTGTGCCTCTACGGCGTCTCGTATGCAAACCGCTCGGACGAGGCGTTGCTCGCCGACATGGTGTCCCGCTCCCGTGACCACGCCGGGCGCGTCGCGGAGCTGGTCGCACATCTCTAAGAGTCCGCGCGCCGGTGCCGGGTGGGCGGGGCGGGCCTCGTCCGTCCCGAGGCCGGGGTGCCGCGCCCGAGAGCGTGTTCGCGCGCGGTGAGCGTTCCTACTTCTTGGCTCGCTTCTTGACGGCGGGCAGCTCCTCCCACATCGAAGTGACCACGTCGCGCAGCGCCTCGCGGTCCTCGGTCTCGACGAGGAGCATCTCCTTCGCGCCTTTGTAGGGGATGGCGCGGGGCACGCCCGCAAGGAGCCGCTCGGAGGTGGGGGTGATCTTCAGGAGGAAGCGATCGTCGTAGATGCCTCCCACAACCTTGCCCCGGTAGTAGAGGACGTACTCGCCCATCATCTTGCGGTGGGCCACGTCGTCCAGCTCGCCGAGTAGGTCGCGCACGTACTCCAGGTATTCGTCGGTGGACGCCATGTCTCCCCCTTGTCCTTCCGTGTCGGCGCGCTTGACGGGCTGACTCGAGGCCGCGCGTGCGAGAGCGCCCCGGGCGGGCGTCGGGCGGGCACGCCCACGCCCCGTTGAGTCACAGCGTAGCCGACACGATCTGCGCCCGCGGCCGCTTGACGACTTGCCGAAGCGGCCGCGTGGCCTCGTCCGTGACGCCTGGCCGCGCCCACAATGACCCCTGCGTAGCGCTTTTGTCTCGCCGCGTGTTTCGCCATATGCTTGCACCATCCATCTTTCTCTCGCGATGCCCCTTCGCGAGATTCACAGGCACAGGAGGCGCGCGTGAGCGACGTGGGTTTCGACTCCCAGAAACATGAGCAAACCAGGCAGGATGTCCAGCAGGGGGGGGCAGGCCTAGAGTCAGCTTCCACGGCCCTTCAGTCCCTTGCTGATGCCCAGTCCGAGGACGTGTGGGGCAACGAGGTCGGCGTCGCTGCGGCGCGCGAGCAGCTCATTTCTTTCCTCACGCTCGCCCGGAAGGGCTTTGTCAAGGAGAAGGGCGGCTACGAGGACTTTGGTTCCAAGGTGAATCGGGCCGAGGAGGATTTCACGCGGACCGAGGAGGCGGCGGCTGGGCAGTTGGCGTCGACGGGCGCCGCCATGAACTCCAACGCGGCGATCGCTAACGCCGCTGCGGGGGCGGGCTCCGCTGGCTCTGCCAGTACTGCCCCCTCTGGCGTCCCCAGTGCCGTCGGCGATCAGCCCGAGATCTGAGGCGAGGAGCGACGACCATGGCACACAGCCCGATGTACCACCGCCTCATGATGTTCGTGAAGGCGGCCGAGAGAAACCTGCAGCTGGAGCAATACGACGACCTGCACAGTCAGGTCATCACTGGCCTGGACGAGGCCTCGGAAAGCTACCGTCACTACCGCGCGAACCAGGGTTTCGAGGGCGAGACCGGCACGGCGATCGATGGTTGGCTGGAGCGGGGAGACCAGCGTCTGGACAGTCGGCGCGACGCCTACCTGCACGGTGCCCAGATGTACACCGAGATGCGTCGTGTGATGATGCATGCGCGTGAGGAGGCTGAGCGTCTGTCCCCGGTGTTGGTGGACGAGGGCTTGGATTCGCTGCGGGACGTGGCCGAGGTGACGATTCCGGTGATGAGGCACTACGGGATCTCCGGGAAGGTGGTCAGCGCCGTGGTCTCCACGGGCGCCGCCGTCTATGACGCGATCGCCGCGCAGGCCAACGCCCAGCGCGAGGCCAACGCCGCCGACATCCTGCAGCGCCTCAACGCCTCCATGCAGGGCCTAGCCGACCAGGGGAAGGTCCTCACCGAGCAGCAGCGCGGGATCGAATCGGTAGACACGCCACCCCGAATCCCACCAGTCTCATCCGGCCCTTCGAGTCCTTCCGTGATTGAGCAGCTGCGTCGCGGGAACATGTGGGTGTCTGCTCATGAGGGGGGTGTGTATCCGGGGGATCGGGATTCTGATTTCGGGCGTTCTTCCCTGCGGGGGCCGAACTCGGGTCTGTACCCGGGTGGTTTCGATGACCCCGACGCCGAGGGCGCGCGGATGAGGGACGCCTACAAGCTCCAATCCCGGCGTATCCCCTACCGCTTGGACGCCGAAGGAGAGCCGGGCACGCGCACCAACCCCATCACCGACCCGCAGGACCTGATGGGCATCGACCTCATGCACACCCGCATCGGCGGGGACCGCCACGCCAACGGCACCATCGGCGGCTACACCCCCGCTCCCCCCACCGACCGCGACCACCCCCTGTGGCGCATCAACGGCGGCCCCTCCACCGCCGCCCTGGGCGGAGCCGGACTCCTGGGAGCCGGAGCACTGGGAGTGGGCACAGCCGCACGCATGCACGCAAGCCCCACCCTGGCCGCCACCTCGGCGCTGCGCGCGGGCACCTACTCCGGCGTCGGCTTCGGCTCCTACACCCCACCCACCACCGCCCCCGGGACGAGCGCGGCAACGGCGGGGAAGAACGCCGCGGGCAGGCCCGGCATGAGCGGCATCATGGGAAGCGGGGCCGGAGCCGGGGCCAGCAAAGACGAGAAGAAGACCCCCAAACGCAAGTACGAACCCTTCAGAATCGA
>ERZ772977.662-NODE-662-length-21611-cov-8.258211_pt1 | contig 21611 bp, 19 predicted proteins | sample MGYA00511131_ERZ772977 | MGnify/ENA primary metagenome ERZ772977 (study PRJEB29015, sample SAMEA2737935) | human oral metagenome | biome: human oral; feature: human-associated habitat; material: dental | place: China | collected 2151 ...
GCAATTCATCTCCCACTTATAGAAGTCGGAGACTTCTTGCTATCTTTTTGTTAAAATGAACAAGGCTTTTATAATACATTTTATTTTTATTCTACTACAATTTTAAAAAAAATTAAATATGTTGAAGTAAATAAAAAAATATTATAATATATTAATATAAATAAATATACTTTAGGAAAGAAAACGAAGGAACAGTAGTATCAAAGTACCTATCACGAAGATGATGGTAGTCTAACACTTTCAGAACCCCTTATTTCAAGACCTGTGGGAGAAAGGATTAGAAAAAATATAGGAGAGTGATTAAAATTTTTTATACAATGGAAAAACTTCAGGAAATTCATGAAGAAATATTAGAAGGAAATATGGAAATATTAAAAGATTTTCCGTTGCCTTACTGTCTTTCTGAAAATAAGGAAGATTTTGTAGTTTTAAGAAAGGGAAGAATTGTAAAAGAGGAAAATCGTATAAAGTATTTTTTCCCAAACTCAGAAAGCAATGAAAATGATTCAATATATTGTCTTATATGGGGGCGTAAAAATGAAGGAAGCTATGGTATAGGAGGAACACCTGTGCCAGATGATTTTTCTGTGAAAGAAATGAAATTTGAAGGTGACAGGCTTTCTTTAGTGGATACAGAAGGTGAAAAAATAGAAGCTACATTAAAACAGTTCAATAAAGCTTTGCAGAATATATGGAGAAATTTTACTATGGAAGAGCTGTCTGGTGCTTTCAGGTCAGCTCCTGACACTGTTTTAGAGGAAATAACGAAAGAAAAAATGCCTAAAACTGTTACTATTAAAAATTTTGGGAAATTTACAAATAAAGAGGAACTGAATCTCTATAAATTAGTTAAGGAAGGTATTGAATATTATTTTAATGCTGAAAATAAGGAAGAACTTAAAAAAGTGAAAAATATTTTTTCAAATATAGAACTTACAGACTTTATAAAAAAAGCCAAGGAATATTCAGCTCATAAACTGCTTGAATTGAAAAATGATTCCTGGTTGGAAGAAGATGAGAAGGAAGTTACAGAAAAAGAGTTTAAAGAAAGAATGAGATTTACAGGGCTTCATATATTCAGTGAATCGGCTAATTTCTATTTTGACGATGATGATTTGTTCTGGGGACATACTATTGAAGTTACTGTCAATCAGAAGTTAGAGTTTACAAATGCGGATATAACAGGTTAGAAAATTTAAATATAGAAAGGGAAGTGGAAAAATTGAAACAAAATTTTAATGAAATCAGACAAAACTGGAACTTTTATATGTGCCGTGTAGATGATAATCCGGCATCTATCCGCCTTAACTTGGCTTTATATGATATAGCTCCTGTTGAGGATTATAATCATAGAATCAGTATATTCATAAAGATGAATAATCCTACTGAAAATGGACTTTCATCTAATGAAGAATACCCGGTTTTATGTGATATTGAAGATGAAGTGATAAATAGACTTGAAACATTGGAAGATATATTTGCCGGAACTGTAAAATCACAGGGCAGACTCGAACTTCACGTTTTTACTAAAAATCCTGAAAAAAGTGAAGAGCTTTGTAAAGAAGCATTAAAAAAATTCCCGGATTATCAGTGGAACTGTTCAATAGCTGAAGATGTAAAATGGGATATTTATTTTAATTTTCTTTATCCTGATATATATTCCTATAAAGCGATGATGAATAGAAGTGTTATAGAAAATTTAATGAAACAGGGGGATAATCTCGAAAAAGAACGTGAAATAGACCACTGGATTTATTTTTATTCGGAAGAAAGCTTAAATTTGGCTGCAAAAAAATTAGAAGAACTGGGATATAAAATTCTTTCAAGCAAAAAGATGGAAAATGAAGCAGATACTTATCAGATTAATATTTCAAGAATGGATAATGTTGTATTTAATCATATAAACGAAGTTGTATGGGAACTTGTGGAAATTGCTGAATCCTTAAATGGATATTATGATGGATGGGGCTGTACTGTTGTAAAATAAGGATTTTAGTCACTTTAAAAAGTCAGATATGTACAGAGTTTAGTAAATGGATAGGAGCAGAAATGTCAAAAATAATAAAGAAGATATTTAATTTCTTGTATAAAGAAGAAAGTCTTAAAATAATCTGGTCCACCTGGTGGATATATTTTTACAGTTTAATACTTACAGGATTGATTGTATTATCAATGAAAATTAATCTTAAGATTATAGTAATTTCATTAGCAGGAATATCGATAACATATATTACGGTACTACTGTTATATATCCTTGTTCATAAACCTAAAAAATTAAGGTATAAGAGATGGCTGAATGTATTCTGTATGAGATTATTCGCAGATAAGGAAACAAAAAAAAGCAAAATACTGAGATCGTTTTATATAACTGAAATAATTTCCTATATGGTATGGGGAACATTTTTAAGTTTTTACAGAAAGCTGAATATTAATGAAAAATATTATATTATAAGTTCCGGAGTAAAATGGTTTATAATTCTGATTATACTTTATAGTATAATATTTTTTACGATATCTGTTTTTTTCTATGGAAGGAAAAATAAGGATAGGAAGTTATTTATGAAAGTGTTATTTTTAAATATAATTTTATTTTATTTAAGAATATTTTTTATAGCGGGTATTTTGAATAAAGGTATTTATTTGTAAAGAAAGGGATAATAGGAGTAAAAATGACAGAAGTAATTATAAAAAATAAATATTTTTTAGGTCATTATGACTATATTACAGTCTGGGCAGCAGATAAAGAGCATCATTTAAAACCTGATTCAGAATTTACGTTCCTTACATCACAAAAAGAAGAAGAAATAGTAATTTCATTATTTTTTTCTAAAAGCAGGAAAATGATTATAAACTGTTCAGAAAGAAAAAGAATATTTCTGGAATTGAAACCGGACATGAAAAAAAGTCTTGTATTAAATTTACTGAATTTATTTATAGGTATTGTAACTATGCTAGTTATTCCGGGATTATTTGGAATTAATATTAGAAGTATAGCTATCATTATTATTTCAGTATTTTTTATCTTTTTTTCTAATATGATTTTTGCAGTAAAAACAATAAAACTGGCAGAAAAATAAACAGTACAGGGGTGGAATAAAATGAAAAAGAATATATAGAAAAATATCTATGGTAGTAGTAATAGAGTTTTTACTTCCCGTAAAAATGGGGGTATATAAAATTCATATAAATTAAAGAAATAGTGACTAAAAAACACATCTGTTTCAGGACAAGAGTTCCTGTCAGATGTGTTTTTATATTATTTTTTCACTTTTTTATACATAAAATTCAGTATTGCAAGCATCATTGCAAGGGTGAAAATCATCGGCTTCTTGTTAAGGTTAAACTCTGTCAGTCCCTGAATCAGGTAAGCGATATAGGAAGACTTTATCCCTATTTCGAGTGCAATATATACAGAATGTACAGTATCTTTTGTTTTATAAAAGTTAAGCTTTACAAGTCTTGAAGGAATAACAATAAACAGAAAGTAAACTAACGAAAGAGCTCCTGCAATTCCATAGTTGGCAAGATGATGAAGATACATGTTGTGTGTATTTGTAATTCCTACAGGATCAAGACCATAGTTAGTTTCAATATAGTTTAAAACACCCTTTTCCTTGAAATGATTCATATTGAAGGCAATTCTTTCCTTTGTGGCCATACCGAATATCGGACTTTTTTTGAATGAAGAAATAGCCGCATCCCAGAACAGTACACGCAGGTAGCTTGAAGGATCCTGCTTATATTTGATAATGTACTGCAATCTTTCAGTAATTGATTTTGGTAGAAGGAAAAATCCGCTGACAGAAGCTGCAATAAATCCTAGAATGTAAACCTTGTTCCTTTTATACAGAATATATATTAAAGGCAGAAAAAGTGATACATACACCATTTTTGACCTATTTGCTATGATTATAAACAAATCAAGCAGAAAAACTCCTGTAAGAAGCAGTTTTACCCATATGTTTTTTCTTTTATCTTCATTTCTGTAAAATAGAATAAATGACAGCAGGAATAACAGCAGAATGGACATAATGTTTGCAAAATCCTGAGTCTGAAGAGCAAAAAATAATCTTGGATATTCAAAACCTTTTGGATGAGCCCATTCATCATAATTTTTTATAAAAATCACTAAAGTTATAATCAGTGAAATTGTTCCCCCTGCAAGGAAAGCTTTTATAAAATTCCATAATTTATTTTCATTGTCTATGTAAAAAACTAACGGGAAAAATATTAACCAGTATAAGTAGTGGTTGCTGTCCACCCTTGAAACTATTCCGCCACTTAAAAGGGAAATTATAAAAGGAGAAAGGACAAAGATTAGTAACCCTGCCGCTATTTTTTCATCAACTAAAGTTTTTAGGGTACTTCTATTTTTCCTGAATAACATGCTGAGTAAAAACATTAGCATTATCAGATAACTGAGAGTCTGTTCCCCTTTATAGGATAAAAATAACATAATTGGAAACAGAAGTGTAAGGAAATATCCTGTTAAATTCAATTTTTTCATATTTAAACTCCTGATTTTATTTATTTTATAAATTTTATCATATAAAAGATATTTTTGGAATATTTATTTAATTTTATGATATAATATATAAAACAAATTGAAAAAATGAAGAGGATGAAAATGTCGGCTTTAAAATTAAGTATAATCGTACCTGTATACAATGTGGAAAAATATGTGGAAAAGTGTCTGGAGTCATTGTGCGGACTGAAAATAGAAAATGAAATTATAGTAGTAAATGACGGAACAAAAGACAGCTCACTTGAAATAGTGGAAAGATTTAAGGAAAATCACAAAAATGAAAATATAATAATCATATCCCAGGAAAATCAGGGACTGAGTGAAGCCAGAAATAATGGTCTTAAAGCAGCAAAAGGAGAATATATTTCCTTTATAGACAGCGATGATTTTGTGGATACGGAAAATTATGAAAAGTTTATAAATGAAGTTACAGAAGATAAGGTAGACATTGGAATAGGAAGATATAAAAAGATTATTGAGAAAAATAACGGAACTGAACTTGAATGTGTGACAGAAATAAAAAATTATGATAAGGGAGAAATAAGAACAGGAAAAGAATATTTTGATATAATGTACAGGAACGACATGCATGGACCGGAAGTATGGGATGATATTTTCAGGAGGGAATTTCTACTGGAGAACGGCATATTTTTTAAGAAGGGTAGAATGCATGAAGATGAGATTTTTACAGCTGAGACTCTTTTGAAGGCATCAAAAGTAAGATTTTATGGAATTTATTATTATAACTATTTGCAGCATGAAAACAGCATCATGTCGACAAAATCCCTGAAAAACTATCAGGATATGGAAAAAAATATAAATGAAATTTATGATTTTATGATTGCTGAAAAAGACAGCAGGACAAAAAAGCTGCTGGAAGATGAAATTCACAGGCTCTATAAGATTATAATAAAACATTCAAAGGAATATAAAGAAGAAAACGCCATTTTTAGAAAAAATTACAGTAAATTTCTTTCTGAACATGGTGAAAATAAATTGAAAAAAATAGTAACAAGAATAAAGAAAAGCATAGACAAGAAGATTAAGAAAATAAAATCTTCATAAATATTTTCAAAAGGAGTTTCAAATGAAATTAAGTATTATAATACCTGTATATAATACAGAAAAATACATAAAGCAGTGTATCGAAAGTGTAACAGCCATAAAAGACATTGAAACTGAAATAATAGCGGTAAATGACGGCTCTACTGACAGCTCAAAGGATATACTTGAAGAATATACTGAAAAGAATGATAGAATAAAAGTCATAACACAGAAAAATCAGGGGGCAAGTGCTGCCAGAAATACAGGAATTAAAGCCAGTACAGGAGACTATATATATTTTCTTGACAGTGATGACTGGATTGATACGGTTTCATTTGAGAAAATAATAAAAGAGCTTGAAAATGACTATAAAAACGGAGAAAAAATAGATATTGTAGTTGGAAAGGAAAAAGCTTACAGCGAATTTACAAAGGAAGAAGTTCTGGATGAGAGAATTCCGAAGGAACTTATTGGTAAAGTAGTTTCAGGGAAGGAATACATGATAAGGTCAATCAGGGGAAAATTCTGGAATGTAAGGCTTCCAATATATCTGTATAGCAGAAAACTCCTTACAGATAACGGTATTTATTTTCCGACAGGCAGAAAGTCCAATGAAGATGAAGTGTTTTCGATAGATGTGTTCTATCATGCGGAAAAGCTTAAAATAACTGATGAAATATTCGGATATTACAGAGCTAGAAGTGGAAGTATAATGTCTGTACTGAATATAACCCATGCAGAAGATATTTTTGAAAATGCTAAGGAGCTTATAGAAAGATACAGAAATGAAAAGAACTCTGAAACAAAAGAAATAATATTTTACATGATAAAAAGATATTATAAAAGCTCAATGAGAAAATCTGTCCAGTGTGGAAGAAATGATGTGTTTAAGAAAATATACCGTCAGTTCAGGAAAGACTGTAAAGATTATCTATTCAGGATAAAATCAAAAAAATATGAAAATGTAGAACTGTATGTATTGTATTATACAGGAGGAATATTTTACACAGGAGGAAATTTTCTGAAAAAAATCAGAAACAAGTTTAAAGTGAAAAGAGGATAAATGTATGACACGGATACCTAAAAGGCTTCATTATGTCTGGATAGGAAATGATAAAAAGCCTGAAATTTTTCACAAGTGTCTTAAATCATGGCAGGAGAAAATGCCGGATTATGAAATTGTTGAAATAAATGAAAAAAACTTTGATTTGAAAAAACATATAGAAAAAAATAGTTTCCTGAGGGAGTGCTATAAAAGAAATCTTTGGGCTTACATTGCCGATTATGTGAGAATACATTATTTATATGAACATGGCGGGATATATCTGGATACGGATATGGAAATAGTAAAAGATGTTTCTCCTCTGTTTGAAAATGGAAATGTAGAATTTTTCACAGGATACGAAAGTGATGACGGAATAGGAATGGGACTTTTCGGAGTGGCTGCTAAAAGTGAATTTCTGAAAAAAATGATAAATTTTTATGATAATGAAATATACGCAAGTCCTTTATTTACTTTACCTCAGATAACAAAGTATGTACTTAAAAGCTATTTTATGTGTGATTTTTCAAAAAATGAAATAAAAAATAATGAAAACGGAATATATATTTACAGAAAGGAATATTTCTATCCTTTCCTTCCTAATCAGAAATTCAGTGAAAGCATGATAAAGGAAGATACATATGCAATTCACTGGTGGCACCATTCATGGAAGGGAAGCAGACCGTTTTTATATCTGAAAACAAAACATCTTAAAGGAATAAAGAAATGTATAAAGAAAATAGGGATATATTTTCAGATAATAAGAGATGATTTTAGAAACAGGAAGGCAAAAAATAAAAATTAAGGGGAAATCCGATGAAATTATCAGTAGGGATAATAACATATAACGAAGAAAACAGAGTGGGAAAGACACTGGATTCGGTAAGGGAAATAGCGGATGAGATAATAGTTGTGGACAGTGAAAGTTCTGACAGGACAGTGGAAATTGCAAAATCCAAAGGAGCAGAAGTTTTTATTGAAAAATGGAAGGGATACGGTCCACAGAAAAATTCGGTACTTGAAAAATGTAGCGGTGACTGGATTCTTTTAATAGACGCAGATGAAGTCATATCAGCAGAACTGAAGGAAAAAATAAGGAATATAGTAAATGGAAATGCCAATGCCGATGTATATAAAATAAAATTGAGAAACATATGCTTTGGTAAGGAAATAAAGCATGGTGGCTGGGATGATTATGTAATCAGGCTCTGGAAAAAGGGAAAAGTCACAATAAGTGACAGGGAAGTTCATGAAAAATATGAAATAGCTGAAAATAGCAGAACAGGGAAAATAAATGAACTCATAATACATTATACTTATGACAATATTGAGCAGTTTCTGGAAAAACTTAACAGATACACTTCCGAAAGTGCCGCACAGTATATGAAGGAACACAAGAAATCAGGAATTGTAAAGATTTACTCGAAAATGCTGTTCAGATTTATAAGAATGTATATTCTGCAGCTGGGATTTCTTGACGGATATGAAGGATATCTTCTGGCAAAGTACAGTTCCATCTACACTATGACAAAATATACTAAATTAAGGGAACAGTATTTTAAAACATTGGGAAAGGATACTTCCCTCATTGTTACAACATATAACTGGCCACAGGCTCTGGAAATATGCCTGAACAGTGTATTAAGACAGACTGCCCTTCCAAAGGAAATAATAGTGGCTGATGACGGTTCACGTGAGGAAACTATAAATCTTGTCAAGAAAATAAAGGACAGTAATCCAAATGTGAAAATAATACATTCCTGGCAGGAAGATGATGGCTTCAGGCTTTCAATGTCAAGAAACAAGGCAATAGCAAAAGCAACAGGAAAATATGTCATAATAATAGACGGAGATTTGATTCTGGAAAGACATTTTATACAGGATCATATTGAAAATATGGAGAAGGGATATTTTATCCAGGGATCAAGAGTAATAATATCTGAAGAAGAATCTAAAAAAATATTGAAGGGAAAATTACCTGAATTTCCAAAAGTGCTATTTGAAAAGGGATATAAGAATAAGGCAAATACAATAAGAAATAAGCTGCTTTCAAAAATTGTTACTAAAAAGGATAAAAAGCTTTCTGGAATAAGAGGGTGCAACATGTCCTTTTTCAGGGAAGATTTAGTAAAGGTAAACGGTTTTGAAGAAAAAATTCAGGGCTGGGGGCGTGAAGACAGTGAAATCGCAGTCAGACTTTTTAATAGCGGCATAGGTAAAAAGAGGCTTAAATTTAGCGGGCTGACTTATCATATCTACCATAAGGAAAATGATAGAAGCGGGTTAGCTGAAAATGATGAATTTTTAGCCAGAGTAATAAAAGAGGAGAAGAAAAAAGCAGAGAAAGGGCTGGATAGTCATGAATGATGTCAGTTTGGTAATAACAAGTTGTGGAAGGTTTGATTTGCTGGAAAGAACTCTGGACAGTTTTTTCAAGTATAACACTTATCCAATAAAAGAAGTGATAATAACCGAAGACAGTACAGAAGGAAAAAAACTGGAAAAGCTGGTCTCAAAATACAAGGATCAGAACTTTAAATTAATAGTGAATGAAACAAGAATAGGACAGATAAAGTCCATTGACAAGGCTTATAAGGAAGTAAAGACAGAATATGTATTTCACTGTGAAGATGACTGGGAATTTTTAAGAAAAGGATTTATAGAAAAATCCATGGATATGCTTAAAGAAGACCCTAAAATAGCAGTAGTTGGTTTAAGATCCAGGGAAGACTGCTCGGGAATTCCTATTTCCAAGGAAAACTACAAGGCATCCAATGGAGAGGAATACTTTGAAATACTGGAAGATGTATTTACATATAATCCGGGACTTAGAAGAAAGGATGTGTGTGACCTGTTCGGTTCCCATGAAAAGCTTGAAGGGAAACTGTGGGAAGTAGAACTGTCAAAATTTTACAAGGATAGGGGATTTAAAATGATTTCCTTTGTAAATCCCTTTGTGGAACATATAGGAAATAAAAGACACGTCCACTTCAGCAAAAGGGGAAAAAATAGTGTTCTTGATTTTAAAATAGACAGAATGGTGAAAAAAATAAGATATACATTTTTAAAATTATTTGGAAAAGTAAAATAAACTGCCGGGAAAGGATAAAATTATGGAGGAAGTTACTTTGGTAATAACAAGTTGCGGAAGATTCGACTTGCTTAAGAGGACTCTGGACAGTTTCTTTGAAAAAAACACTTATCCGATAAAAAAGATAATAATAACAGAAGACAGTACAGAAGGAAAGAAACTGGAAAATCTTATTTCTCAATATGAAAATAAATATAATTTCTGCCTGATAATAAACGAAATAAGGGAAGGTCAGCTGAAATCAATAGATAAGGCCTACAACGAAGTAGATACCGAATATATATTCCACTGTGAGGATGACTGGGAATTTTTGAAGGAAGGTTTTATAGAAAAATCAATGAAACTTCTTAAGGAAGACCCAAAACTGCTTACTGTGGGATTACGTAGCAAAAAGGACTTTAAGGAAGACTTTTTCATGAAGGAGGAATATGTTTCAAAAGACGGAGAAAGATTTTATGAAGTAAATGAAGAAATCTATACATATAATCCGGGACTTAGAAGGAAATCTGACAATGATCTGTTTGGATCTCATGAAAAACTGAAGGATAAGCTTTATGAAATGGAGCTGTCAAAATTTTATAAGGACAGAAATTACAGAACTATCTATTTTAAGGAAAAGTATGTGGAGCATATTGGAGACAAGAGACACGTACATTTCAGCAGAAAAGGGAAAAATAGTATTCTCGACTTTAAAATAGATAGAATGGTAAAGAAAATAAGATATACATTTTTAAAATTATTTGGAAAGGTAAAATAAAATGTACTTACTATTAGCAGGATTGGCTGCAGTTCTGATTTTTTTGTATTTTCACTATATATACAGGAAAAAATCAGTGGCCTGTCTTATGTATCATAATGTTTTCAATGAAAAAACTGAAGGAATAATATCAGAAGAAGAATTTGAAAAGCATATGGAATACATAAAAGACATGAAAACATATAAAATGGAAGAACTTGAAGAAATGAACTATATTCTTGATGAGAAAAGCATACTTGTCACTTTTGATGACGGATATAAAAATAACTATACTAAAGCTTTTCCAATCCTGAAGAAATACAATATAAAAGCTACAATTTTCCTCAATACAGCCTATATTGGAAATGACAGGGATTATCTGAACTGGGATGAAATAAAGGAAATGTATGAAAGCGGTCTTGTAGATTTTCAGCTTCATACACATTCCCATTATCCGACAATAAGAAAAGCTGAAATAAAAGGATTTTTTGAAAAGACGGAAGGGGATTTTGTAAAAAGGGAATATTTTTCTATTTTCAGGGAAGGTCTTTCAAAGAAGGAAAAGACTGAAATAAAGGATTTCAGGGATTTAGATTTTACAGGACTTCCTGTATTTAAAATAAGAAGCCAGATTTCCATAAAGGGTATGAAACTGAAGGAAGGATTTATGGATAAGTATAGGGAAATTGTAAATTCTGAAGAATTTAAAGGAAAATCTTCCAAAGAACAGAAAATATTTCTGAATAAACTGTTTAAGGAGCAGAAAAAGGAATTTTTTGAAGAAATTTCTGATGAGGAATTTGAAAAAAGAGTGGAGTTTGAAATAAGTGAAAATAAAAGGCTTATAGAGGAAAAATTAAATAAGAAAGCGGAATTTCTTTCATATCCATGGGGTCATGCCTATAAAGGAAATGTGGAGAAAATAAAAAAATTAGGAATAAAGTCCTTTGTAATGACTTCAGGAAATGCAAGTGGTGTAAAACTGAATCCTGAAAAGATTTACCGTATAAATGGCGACAGGATAAAGGACTATAATTTATTTGAAAAAAAATTGAAATCCGTGTACAATAAAGGATAGTAAATAGAGAAGGGATAAAACAATGAAAATACTGAAAAGTGAAGATTTCTTAATGGTGAAGAAGCTGAAAAAATATATAAAGAAATATTATGTTCTTATAATATTAAATATGCTTTTAGCGTTGATTTCATCTGCTGTTTCAGTTTCACCTCTTGCTCTTGTGAAGAGACTGGTGGATGCAGGAATTTTAGGAAGTAATGAAAAAGATATACTTTATGCGGCAGGAGGAATGATCTGCCTTGCGGTAATAGGAGCAGTTTTAATTTATTGGAATGGAGTTCTTTCAGCAGTTATATCATCATCAATTTATAAAAATATAACTGATGATTTATACGTTAAAATACAATCACTTGATATGGAATATTTTTCCAGAACTAAAGTAGGGGAGTTAATGGTAAAAGTCTTAAATGACCCAAGTAATGTAAACTATCTAATAATAGAAAGTTTTAACATGTTTTCAGAAGCGTTTAAAGCAATTTTCTGTTTAGCTGCAGCTTTTTATATTGACTGGAAACTGACATTGGGAGTTTTAGTTATTGCACCAATTCTAATAACTACAGTAAAAAGATATTCAAAAAAATTAAAGATGTCAGGAAAAGCAAGACAGGAAGCAACAGGTACGTTAAATTCAAAATTACAGGAAACATTGTCTGGAATAAGGGTAATAAAAGCTTTTGCGATGGAAAAGGAAGAAGTAAGGGATTTTAAGAAAAAAAGTACAGAATTAAAGAAAGTGGCATTAAAAAGTGCCAGATATACATCGAAATCAAGTGCAATTTCAGAAGCAATTAACTATATAATGGTAGCGATGCTTCTTATGTTTGGAGGATTCAGGGTTCTGAGGGGAAATCACTTTACTACAGGAGATTTTATAACTATAGTAGGTGCAATTTCTTCAATGTATACTCCAGTAAAGAGAGCTATGAGCAGATACAATGAAATAAGCATGAACATCCCTTCAATAGGAAGAATATTTGAAATTTTAGATGTTGTTCCTGAAATAGCGGATGCACCTGACTGTGTTAAATTTGAAGAATTTAGAAGTGATATAACATTTGAAAATGTTGATTTTCGTTATAAAGATAACGATGAAAAGATTCTGAAAAATATAAATCTGGTTGCAAAAAAGGGAGAAACAGTTGCTCTTGTTGGAAATTCAGGTGGAGGAAAATCCACTTTAGTAAATCTTATACCAAGATTTTTTGATGTTGATGCAGGAATGATAACAATAGACGGAATAAATGTAAAAGACTATAAAATAAAGAGTTTACGTAAAAAAATAGGAATTGTTCCACAGGAAACATTCCTTTTTGGAGGAACAGTACTTGAAAATATAAAATATGGAAACCAGAAGGCTTCTGTTGAGGAAGTTATAGAAGCTGCAAAAAAAGCCAATGCACATGAATTTATAGAAAAACTTGAACAGGGATATGAAACTGAAATTGGGGAAAGAGGAGTAAAACTGTCAGGTGGTCAGAAACAGAGAATATCAATAGCAAGAGCAATACTTGAAAATCCTCAGATACTTATTCTGGATGAGGCGACAAGTGCCCTTGATAATGAATCTGAACAGCTTGTTCAGGATGCACTGGAAAAACTTATGAAGGGAAAAACAACTTTTGTTATTGCACACAGACTTTCTACAATAATAAACAGTGACAAGATAGTTGTTATTCAGCAGGGGGAAATTAAGGAAGTGGGAAGCCACGAAGAGTTACTTGATAAAGATGGTATATACAAATCGTTATACAATAAAAGTTTTAAAAATTAAAAATTCAGGAGGAAAATAGATGAAAAATGCAAAAAAGATATTATTATTTCTAGGGGCAATCTCACTGGTTGCATTTGGAAGTTTTAACATGACAGGAAATAAGTCAAATAAAAATACAGTTGCTGAAAGTAAAGAAACAGAAACTGATAAAAAGGAAAATAAAAAAGCTGATGCAGTGGCAGTGGCAGTGGAAAATAACGGACAGGCACAAAATACACCGCAAACTCAGCCGGTAGTGGTTACACCACCTGTTGAAGGTGCGGCACAGGGGCAGCCTGCTGCAGATCCAAATGCACGTAATAACAGCAAGCAGTCTCAAAAGAAGAGTAAAAAGACTCAGAAAGCAGTACAGTCAAATTCTCAGGTTAAGGAGAATGCTCCTGCAGAAGTAGCTCCAGTAAAGGAAACACCTAAGACAGAAACAAAAGTGGAAGCTCCTAAAAAGTCTGAGACAAAATCAGAACCTAAGGCAAAAGAAAAATCTTCATCAAGCAGCAATAATAACTAGGTGAAGGAAAATGAGTAGAAATTACAAAGTTCAGACCAGGTTTTTATTTCATACAAATATAAAAATAAAAATACCTGAAGAATATTATTCAGAAACGGTTTTTGATGAGCTGTATGGCATACTTGAAGATGTAAATGAAAAATACAATTCCTACTCTGAAAATTCTTTTATTGACAGGATAAATAAAAATAGCGGAAATTTTGTAGAAGTAAATGAAGAAATGATTGAAATTCTTGAAAGAGTTGTTCATTTTTCAGATATGATGAATGGTGAGTATGACATTACAATAATGCCGTTAATAAAACTTTGGGGCTTTTATAAGAAATCAGATATTAGAATACCTGAAAAGGAAGAAATCGAAGAAACAGGTAAACTGATTGATTATAAAAAAATAGTAATTGACAGGGAAAGAAAAAGGGTGAAAATAGATGCCGGCCAGGAAATCATAACCGGCTCTTTCATCAAATCCTATGCCGTAGATAAACTGGTAAAGGAAATGAAAAGAAGAGGAATAGATGATGCAATTATAAATGCAGGAGGAAGTAGCATAGTGACAGTTAATGAACTGGAAGATGATGCATGGATAGTTGGTGTTGAAAATCCTGAAAAGGAAAAAATATCAGAAAAAAACAGAGAAGGTTATGTAACTCGTATATTATTAGACAGCTATAAAGAAGAAAATGATGAAGATTTATTTGATATAAAAATTTCAGACGAATCCTATTCCACTTCAAATCAGGGAAATACCTTTGTAGAAATAGACAATCAGAAATATGGACATATATTAAGCCCAAAAACAGGTTATCCAGGAAAAAATAAGCAGATAGGAATAGTTACGAAGGAAGCTTTTACAGGAGATATAATTTCTACGGGACTTTATAACCAGACTCCTGAAAAGTTTTTTGAAATACTGGCTAAGCTGAACAGGGAAATAAAGGTAGAAGGATACATGATAGATGAAAATGGAAAAATTCATTATTCAGAAGGATTTTTAAAATACGTTATAAATGAATAATAGAATATAAAACGGAGAGAAAAGGAATTAGTAAAATGAAAAATATAATAAGCGAAAAAATGAAAATCGAATCAATGAAACATGTTACTAAAAAAACAGGACTCACAACAATGAAGGATCCTGAGTTTTTTTATGTTCCGTTATCCCAGCATATTGGACAGGTGGCGAAGGAAACAGTAAAAGTAGGTGATTATGTACACCGTTACGAAAAAATAGGTGAAGTTTCCGGAAAAGTTTCTTCAATGGTACATTCCCCTGTTTCCGGAAAAGTTACAGAAATCATAGAAAAGCCTGCTGCTAACGGAAAAAAAGTAAAAACGGTAGTAATAAAAAATGATTTTAAGTATAAGGAAATTGAAACTGAAAAAAGAAGAATAGAGGAAGTTGGAACATTCAGAAGAGATGAAATACTTGAAATTATAAAGGAAGCAGGTATTGTAGGAGAAGGTGGAGCCCAGTTTCCTACACATGTAAAATATGATATAGGATATAAAAAGATAGATACATTTATAGTAAACGGAGCTGAATGTGAGCCATACCTTACAGCAGACTACACAATAATGTCAAATTATGTGGAAGATTTGCTGGGAGGAATAAAAATTGCTGAAAAACTTCTAAGACCTAGGGAAGTTGTAATAGGTATAGAAGAGGAAAATATAGATATTGCAGAACATATTGAAGTTATTATTAAACAGAGCAGACTGTTTAATGTAAAGGTTCAGGTATTACCGACAGCATATCCTCAGGGAAGTGAGCTTCAGCTTATAAGAAGTGTTACAGGAAAGGAAATAAAGAAGAGTGAGATACCTGGAAATCATGGAATAATAGTAAGTAATGTCGGAACAGTAAAATCAATGTATGATGCCTTTACAGAAGGGAAACCTCTGGTTGAAAGAGTTGTAACTGTATCAGGGGAAAAAGTGAAAACAAAAGGAAACTATCTTTTAAAAGTAGGAACGCCTTTAAGTCATATAATTGAGCAGCTAAACCCTGAAGACAATGCAAAAATTGTATTTGGAGGACCGATGATGGGGGAAGAAGTTACTGAAATATCAACTCCTGTTGTAAAGGGAACATCAGGAATTTTATTTCTTTCTAAGGATATTGATTCAGTAAAAAGGGAAAACTGTATTTCATGCGGATATTGCGTAGATGTGTGTCCAATGGGACTGATGCCTATGAAATTTGCAGAAAGTTACAGAAAGGAACAGTATGAAAAACTTGTTACCGTATATCATCTGGATAACTGTATAGAATGCGGTGCCTGTGAGTATGTGTGTCCGTCAAGAGTACCTTTAATAAAGAGTATAAAGGAAGGAAAAGAAAAGCTTAGAGAAACGGGGGAAATGAAATAATGGAAAAAACAATGGAGAATACAATAATAAAACGTTACACTCCTCATATTAGAGTAAAGGACAGTGTTCCTAAGGTAATGGGAGATGTAATAATAGCATTACTGCCTGCTATACTTGCAAGTGGGGCAGTTTATGGACTTTATCCTCTGCTTGTTATTTTAACATCAGTAGTTTCAGCCGTAGTAACAGAGTTTCTATTTTCTGCAATATTTTTTAAGAAATACGACTCAATATTAAATTTATCGGCAGTAGTGACAGGAATACTGCTTGCACTGATGCTTGCCCCTTTCACACCTCTTTATGTGGTTGCATTTGGCGGTGCGATGGCTATAATATTTGGAAAGCTCATATACAGCGGACTTGGAAGAAACAGATTTAACCCTGCCATAGTTGGAAGGGAATTCATGACTGTGTTTTTCAGTACAGTAATGGCTTCAGGTACAATCTGGTATAATGAGGAAGCAATACAGGTTACAGGAGCAAAGCTGTTTGGATTTTTAGGAAATTTTTCATTTTTTAATAATCTTGATTCACTTATATTAAAATCATCAGGTGCAATTGGGGAATATTCAGTCCTTCTTCTAGTTCTTGGAGGAGTATACCTTATTTATAGGGACAGAATTTCCTGGCACATTCCTGTAACTTTATTTATTACAGTTTTTGTAGGAATGATGATTTCAAGATTTACAGGTATAAATGCAGGTATTTCATTAGGTGGCCTTATGCTTTGCGGAATATACATGGCAACAGATATGCCTACAAGCTCATCAACTCCACATGGGAAAATTTATTACGGAATCATGATGGGAATAGTAGTTTTTGTATTCTGGGTATTTAAAATCAGAAATGAAGCCCTTTCATATGCAATACTTGTGCTAAATGGATTTGTACCTATAATAAACGATACTTTTACACCGTTACTGTTTGGAGAAGATGCAGAAGAGGTTCAGGGAGAAAAGATAGGAAGAGGAGTAGTATATGCATTTGCAATAATTGGAGTTACTATACTGTTCTCACTTATTCATCACTTTGGACTGGTAAAATATCTTGTATTCATTTATATAATTTATACAACAGTAATGTTAATACGCTCAAAAGAAATTCAGTAAATTTTATGAGAGCTCAGACGCCGCTCTCAAACTCTGGCTTCCGGCTACAAAATTTTTATATTCAAAAATAATTATTATGCCTATAAAAATGGTAAACTCATTTCATTCGGACAACCATTTTTATAAAGGCATAATTTCATATTTTTTCATAAAATTTTGAATGCCGGAAAAAAGGAAAGTAAGGAGAAAAAAATGCAAAGTTTAAAGTTTTTGGATAAGATAGACAGAAATGCTTTAAAACTTGAAAGCAAAATATACCGGGGAGCAATTCCTTGGTTTTTGTTATGTTCGAATGAAAAAAAAATCGTATATGTTTCCACCTCCAACAGAAACCTTGAAAATTATTACAGTATGCTGGAAGGCTACTCAGGAGACATGGAAAAAGATCTTTCAATTTTTGAGAACACATCTTCAAATAAGGAAGATTTAACGGGAATAAACATAGAAATTCTTGATATATTAAAAAACAGATCTAATTTCATTCTATTTCTAAATTTACAGATTACACTTGACATTTTTTTTGAAAAGGTGAAATTTCTCGATTTTAGAACAGGAAGTGAATATAAATTTTCAGAAATAGCAGATTTTTTAGTGGAAAATGGCTATGAACAGTCTTACATGGTTGAAAAGAAGGGTGAATTCAGCAGAAGGGGAGATATTCTTGATATTTTTCCTCCAAATATGGAAAATCCTATAAGATTTGAGTTTTTTGATGAAGAACTGGAAAGCATAAGGGAATTTGATGTGGATAGTCAGAGATCCCTCAGCAGACTTGAGGAAATAAAGATTTTTGGAAATATTCTGTCAGGAAATAACTATGAACTTGTTGAACTTATAGAAGAGCTGAGGGGGGATGATGTGATTATTGTCCTTGAAAATGAGGAACTGCTCAACTATAAGATGGAAGAATATATTTTAATCAACAGGGAAAAGGAAGATGTATATAGAAAAAGATTTGAAAATCTGAAAAAGAAGGGTTCCATTATTGAAACTGTAAACTTTACTGAAGAACAGATGGAAACCTTTAAAGATAAAGAAAAATTGAATAAACTGTCAAAAACTAAAAAAGTACAGCTTTACACTAAAACTTATTCAAAAAAAATGGAAGATTACAGGGAAATATATAATAAAAAGCAGATAGATATAGTAAATTATGAACTGTTTGAAGGATTTATCGTCAAAAATACCTTTGTACTTACTGATAGGGAACTTGATGGATATATTTACGAGAAAAAAAGAAAAATAAATAAAGGTATAAAATACAAGAAGGCAAATCAGATACTTGAAGATGACTATGTTATCCATGTCCAGTATGGAGTGGGAATTTACAAGGGAATACAGACTATGGACGGGACAGATTACCTGAAAATAAAGTATGCTGATGAAGATATCCTCTATATTCCTGTTGAAAAACTGAACAGGCTTGAAAAATATGTATCTTATGGTGAGGAGCCGAAACTTTATAAACTTGGAACAAGAGGATTTAAAAGGAAAAGAAAGAAACTGGCTGAAGATATTGAAAAATTTGCTGCGGAACTTATTAAAATACAGGCTCAGAGACAGAGCCAGAACGGATTTGTATACCAGAAGGATACAGTGTGGCAGGAAGAGTTTGAGGCACTGTTTCCATTTGAGGAAACTGAAGATCAGAAAAAGGCAATCAGGGATGTCAAGGAAGATATGGAAAGTCCTAGAATTATGGACAGAATTGTCTGCGGTGATGTAGGATATGGAAAAACTGAAGTTGCAATGAGGGCGGCCTTTAAAGCAATAGAAAATAATAAGCAGGTGGCACTTATAGCACCTACAACAGTACTTGCGGAACAGCATTATAAGAGGTTCTGTCAAAGATTTTCAGGATATCCCATAACAATAGAAAATCTTTCAAGACTGACACAGGGAAAATCAAAGGAAATACTGAAAAACCTTAAAAAAGGTACAACAGATATGGTTATCGGTACACACAGGCTGTTAAGTGATGATGTGGAATTTAACAATATCGGGTTACTTATAATAGATGAAGAACAGAAATTTGGTGTGAAGGCAAAGGAAACCTTAAAGAAGAAGAGGCAGAAGCTGGATGTTCTGACACTTACAGCAACTCCTATTCCAAGAACGTTAAATCTTGCATTACTTGGAATAAGGGAAATTTCAATAATAGACACTCCACCTGTTAACAGGCTTCCAATTATAACGGAAGTAATAAATGGAACAGATGATGAAATAAAAATAGCCATTTTGAAGGAACTGTCAAGAGATGGCCAGGTGTTTTACATTTACAATGAAGTAAAGAATATGAAGTATAAGCTGGAAGAACTGAAAAAAATACTTCCTGATTTTGTAAAGATGGAATTTATACATGGCCAGCTGCCTCCAAAGGAAATAAAGGACAAACTGAAGAGGTTTGAGCAGGGGGAATTTGACATTCTTATGGCTTCAACTATAATTGAAAATGGTATTGATGTTGCAAATGCCAATACTATTTTGATAGAGAACTTTACAGGGCTTGGACTTTCACAGGTGTATCAGCTGAGGGGACGTGTAGGAAGAAGTGACAGGCAGGGGTACTGCTATCTTCTAAAGACAGGAAGCATAACAAGCAAGGGTAAGAAAAAGGAAGAAAGCATGTACAAGGTGGAAGGAATCAAGTCGGGAGGATTCCAGATTTCACTGGAGGACATGAAAATAAGAGGAGCCGGGGAAATACTGGGGGATAGGCAGCATGGAACGATAGAAACCTTCGGATATGACCTTTACATAAAAATGCTTAATGAGGAAATACGTAAGCAGAAGGGCGAATACAAGGAAAAAATTGAAAATGTGGAAATTATTCTGGATGAAAAGGGATATATCCCTGAAAAATATATCCAGAGGGAAGAAAGGCTTAATATCTACAAAAGGTTTGCAATGGCAGAAACCTATTCTGAACTGTCTGAGCTTGTAAAGGAAGTGAAGGACAGGTTTGGAAAAATACCGGAGGAAACTTTGAAGTTTATCCTCAGTGTAAAGTTCAAAATCTTTGCTGAACTTAATCACATCCATAAAATAGAGGAAAAACCTGAAACATTTGAACTTTACTTTGAAAAGGAAGGTACAGGAGAACTGATATCTGAAATGTCTAAAATTTTCAGATGGAGAGATATTTCAGAAAAGTATGACAGTCTTCTTATTAAGGAAAAGACAAAGATTTCAGAACAGTTTACTGTAAAGGAAGTGTCCAAAGAAGAATTACAGAAATATATTAGAAATATAGAAGAATAATATATGTTAAGTATGGTAAAATTATAAAATGTATGAAATAATTAAAAAATAATCTGAAAATCTGTTACTAAAAAACAAAAAATATGATAAAAGAAGAAAATAGAATCTATACAGTTAAACAGGGGGATACGTTGCAAAGTATTGCAGACCAGCTACAAATTAATGTGGACGACATTATTGAGTTTCATAACAGGCACTCTAATACTTTTATAACAGAATCTCGTCCAAATCTATTTGGAGTTGACATAATAATTCTGCCAGCTGACTTGTCTGAGTTTAGACGGAGACATAATCCTAACAGGCTTAATCTTCTTTATGGAGACATTACTCTTGCCTGCGAAGATATAGTTATTGATGAGGCAACAGAACTGCAAATGAGAGGGCAGAATTTAATTCAGGCACAAACCATACAGCGTTTTTCTGTAAAACAAGATGAAAAAGATGGTCATGCAATCAGTATCATTGATTGCAAGGAAATTATCAAGCGACAGATATCTCCAGAGTACAAGCCATTGGCAGATACCATTTCTTTTCTTGGACAACCACTTTATCATCTTGTCTTAGGGATTAACCCTAATGGAGAGATTGCAAAGATTGTCAATCAAGAAGAGATTTACGAACGGTGGAATAAACTCAAACAGACATCTGTAGGTTGCTGAGGCTGAGGATTATTAGAAACAGCTCCAAATACCAAATCGCTTTCGCTTTCGTAAACAATCTCTTTAACAGTAACTCCATCTTTGGTATAATCAGTGAATGTACCTGTTACAGTGACTTCTTGACCTACTGTTTTGAGTTTGTTATTTGTCTCTTGCGAAAGTTGTTTGAACTTAGGAGTAAAGATTTGTACTAAAGTACCATCAGAGAATTTAAAGAAAGATTTGTTTCCTTGTACTTCTCCCACGGTTCCATGTAGTTTTACTTTTTTTCCTACTACATAGTCACTTGCAGTAGCAGTAGCCGCTTCCAAGGTAGTAATTTCTCCTGGAGTAGTACTGCCTGCTTGTCCAAATACCAAATCGTTTTCGCCTTCGTATACGATTTGTTTTACTGTACTAGTACTGTTTTTAGGAGTA
>ERZ772977.663-NODE-663-length-21603-cov-6.056479_pt1 | contig 21603 bp, 19 predicted proteins | sample MGYA00511131_ERZ772977 | MGnify/ENA primary metagenome ERZ772977 (study PRJEB29015, sample SAMEA2737935) | human oral metagenome | biome: human oral; feature: human-associated habitat; material: dental | place: China | collected 2151 ...
TCCAGCAAATCCCAACGCGAGCGGCCGTCCTTCCAGCTCCATTCGTACGGATCATGAAAATTACGCCACAACAAATGACGAATGAATTCGTCGTCAAACCGAATATTATTGAAACCAACTGCAATGGTATCCGGCGTGAAAATCTCCTCACTCAACATCCGCGCAAGCTGCGCTTCTGCGTAGCCTTCCTCGACCGTTTTTTGCGGCGTGATGCCGGTTACCATCAGCGCATCAGGACTTGGCAAGGTATCGTCATTCAGCGTCACCAGTAGGTTATACGGCTCACCAATCGGCTCGAGATTCATGTCCGTCCGCCGCCCAGCGAACTGCATGATGCGGTCTTGCCGCGGGTTTAGTCCGCTGGTTTCTAGGTCATAGAAGAAAAATGTTTGTGCCATAACTATAGTATAGCAAACCTACTGCTCAACCAGCGTAAACGGCGTCGATTCGCCAATCTGCACTACGGTCTCGCCGACTGCACCCTGGCGAATGAGTTCGTGAGTGATGCTCATTTTTCGCATAATGTCCCGCAAGCGATTGACCGATTCAAATTGATCAAAGTTAGTGCGGCGAGCAAACTTTTCAATTTTAGCACCACGGATGATAAAGTCAACTACATCTTCCTCGTCCGCCACCTCAGATTCATCACTAATAACCCGCCCTACCGTCCAGGCATCAGATACTGCTTGTGCGTCCAGGGCAATAACTGGCAAATCGTCGCCTTCTTCTTCAACCAACTCAGCTTCCCGCTCTCGATAATCCGCGACCTCACGACGCAGTAGGCGTAGCAGTTCGGTCACGCCAGTATGTGTTTGCGACGAAATCGCTAGGACTGGCGAACCGTTGGCTACGTTTTGTAACGCCGTCGACTGCATGGCGATGATCTCATCATCCAGTCCTTCACATTTCGTCAAAGCGATGATCTCTGGACGTGCCGCTAGTTCCTCAGAATATTTTTCCAGCTCGCGGCGAATGGTTTGATATTTTTCCGCTGGGTCGTCACTATACGCGTCAATCATGTGCAGCAACACCGCCGTCCGCTCAACGTGGCGAAGGAACTGGTCGCCCAAGCCTTTACCTTCCGAGGCGCCTTCAATCAGTCCTGGAATATCAGCAATCAAAATTGAGCCATCATCCACATCCGCTACGCCCAGATTTGGCGTCAATGTCGTAAACTCATAATTAGCAATCTCCGGGCGAGCATTAGAAACCACGCTTAAGAATGTCGATTTACCAGCATTCGGAAAACCAACCAAGCCAACGTCAGCTAGTAATTTCAATTCCAGCTCTGCCTCAAATTCTTCACCCGTCTCACCAAGTTCAGCAATCTTCGGTGCTTGGCGCGTACTGGAGGTAAAGTGCGCGTTACCAAAACCACCATCACCGCCGTGAGCAACCACTGCCTGCTGCTGGTCTGCCGTCAAGTCTGCCACCACCTTGCCGTCACGCTTGACCAATGTACCCATCGGCACTTTGACTACCAGCGGTGAACCGCTCTTACCACGCTTGTTACGCTTACTGCCGTCACCGCCATTTTCTGCTTTTAGCTCTGGCCTGTACCGAAAATTCAGCAGTGTGTTAAGGTCTTTGGTCGCCAAAAACACAACATCACCACCACGTCCGCCGTCGCCACCATCAGGACCACCCTTGTCAACATATTTCTCATGTCGAAAACTGACCGCGCCATTGCCGCCCTTGCCAGCTCGAACAAAAACTTTTGCGATATCAACAAACATGATCTAATTATACCAGAAAACACCCCATCAGTCGACGGGGTGTCGTATTGGTGTCATCTTAAAATTTTAGTGTATGAAGCTATAGCGGCCAACCTCAGCAAGCGGTATGGTACGAGAAGAAATAACATTGTAACCTGCATAGTTCATATCTGAAACATATATATTATGACCATCTACCCGCTCCACGATACCAACATGTCCATAACCATAACCGCCCCAAGTGTTCTGAATAATAGCACCCGGCACTGGTGTATTATTAACTAAGAATCCAGCCGCACGAGCACTAGTATGCCAGGTGTTAGCGTTACCCCAGAAGCTACCAATTGGACGACCGAGCTGCAAACGACGTTCGTAAGCATACCAAGTACAGTTACCAGCAGCATATCGGTTGCCAACAGATGCGGTCAGCCAGCTTCGGCTAGCACTAGTAGTAGACGATGATCCATGTCCATAAGAACCGTACCTACTATTACCATGTGACAATCTACCGCGTGGTGCTACATAGCCTGGACGTTCAGCCTCCGGCAGCTCACCTCCAGGTATCACAATACGCGCACCAGCAGTTAATTTTGATCCGTCATCAATATCGTTATATAGAACAACCCGCTCAGCACTAGTCTTATACTTATCGGCCAAAGATTGCGCCGTATCACCGTCCTTAACCGTATAAACAACACCATCAATCAGCGGAACAATAAGTGTCTTATTAGGCTCAATAGCATCTGAGGTAGTATTATTTGCCCAACGAAGCGTCTGTGGAGAAATCTTAAACTTCTTTGCAATTTTCTCTATATTGTCACCCTCTTTAGTCACATATGAAGAAATACCACGTGCAGCAGAGGTGTCAGGCTTCACAATATCAGGTTTTGTGATAACCTCAGAGTCATTCTGAGAAAGGTTTTTCTTAATCGTTAATGAAGTCTCTGATTCACGCAAATCACCAGCTGAAGGCAGCTCTGCCGTCTCTGCCAAATTAGTCACAGCGCTAGCTGCCGCCAACTTATCCACCGAAACGGTTTTAACTTTGACAGCTCCAGATGTTGTCGATGTGCTCGCATTAGATACTTCAGCTGATGCTAAATTTTTCGGCTTTTCAGCAACCGCATTATTACCACTGTTGCCGTAAACCAAAAATGATATAGTTAACAAAAATATTCCACCGTAAACCGCGAACGATTGCAGCTTACGTTTCTTACCCCGAAGAGTTATAAAATGGTTACGAATAATCGTGCTCCTTGTATCAATGTTACCACTGATACTTCTACCCAATTGTCTTTCTTCTCGCAATAGAACAGGATATGTTGTCGACCTAATTGATTATTATATTCTACATTAGTTTTGCTATATCCGTAGCGACAATTTTGGTAGGTCATTTACCATAATTTACCCTTATTGATAAATCAGACAAACGATCTACATCCTATTTTACACAACATTGACAATAAAGTCAATAAATTTTATAAGATGTGATTTTGTCAAGAAATCTGACATTTTTTCTGACAATGAGCCTTAATATTAGCCTCGTGTTCTTCGTTTGTCTTCGCAAAATACGTCACATCATCATCACCACTCAGGAAGTAAAGGTAGTTAGAATTTGCTGGATTAGCTGCGGCATCTAGAGCGCTCAAGCTAGGCGTAGCAATAGGCCCAGGCGGCAAGCCTTTTTGGATGCGTGTGTTATAAGGAGATTTTAGGCTTGGCGAACGCTCTAGACCATTTTTATCAGCAATATATTGATAGGTGACGTCCGAGCCCAGCTCCATATTCGCCTTCAGACGATTATAAAAAACACTAGCAATCTTCCGCTGATCCTCGCAAGTCTCAGCCCCAGAACCACAACCAATCGACTCACGCTGAATAATTGACGCCAGCGTAATTCCCTGATACAGCGTTATTCCACGAGCCTTAAATTTCTCTTCAAGGTTGTACTTTTTCACTATTTTTTCAAACTGATTGATCGACCGCTTTAAGACCTGCTCGACAGTTTCATCTAAAGAAATATAGAACGTTTCTCCATAAATATAACCTTCAAGACTGGCATTATCTGGTTTACCAGTAAAAACCGAGCTACTATATTTAGCGGCAAAGGCTTTCTTTATCTGCTCTTTTGAGAAGCCGGCTTTCAATAATACAGATTCGACCTCTCTACCATCAGAATTGTTTATCTTTTTATCTAAAGACGCACCAGGATAAAAAGTTATAGCAACCTCATCGGACTTACCGCTTGTTAAATAACCAACTATTTCGCTAACAGACTGAGATGGCTTTACTGAATAAACACCGGTCTTAAATTTTCCACCCGAGTTATGGAGTCTTGTATAAATTGAAAAAGCCAATGAATTCTTGATAACCTTCTTGTCCTCCAGAATTTTAGCAATATCACTAGAACCCATACCTTCTTTAATATTAATCCTTACAGTTTGCTGGGCGTGCGCGTCAAAAGGCGAAATCATTTGTTTATACCAGATAGTTGCACCCAAAGCACTCAAGCCTAAAATTGCCACAATAATTGATAGCACCAATAGATAGACACGTCGTTTACGAATTTTCATACTTTTCCTCCAAGAAATCCTGCAAAATTATACTAGCAGCCTCTGCGTCGATCTCACCCTTATCCTTAATTTTATTTCCTAATCTCTGTTCGGCCTGCACGCTTGTTAATGATTCATCCTGAAAAACAATTTCCGTATCCAGCTCAATGTCGGCAAACTGCTTAACAAAATCCTCCACAAATTCCGTCTGCTTAGTTGGCTCACCAGACTGGTTGCGCGGATACCCCACTACAATTACATCAATATCATGTCGCAACACCAATTCTGTTATTTCTTGGATAATTTTTTCGCTATTCTCCAGCCAACCAAACGGCACTGCAATTTTCACTTGCGAGTCTGCCATCGCCAAACCAATCCGTCGCTCACCGACATCTAGAGCTAGAAAGTTCTTACTTGACATCTTTTATCTTAAATTCAACATTTATCTTATTGATGTCTTTTGGTACCGATTTAACCCAAAATGGCGAAAACTTAACATCAACGTCCTCAACTCCGTTAATCGACTCAATGGCCGACTGTACTTCACCGTAGCTCTTACCTTTGGCCTGGTCCTTGACGCTTTCCTCTTTAATATCAGGGCCGACTTTACCATTGGCAGTCAAGCGAACAGTTTGGGCGTTTCGAGCGTTAGCAAATTGAGAAAATGCCGCCTTCTCAACACCGTTATCGTAAATTCTCTGGGCTTTTTTGCCAGAAATCTCGTCCTTTAGCTTCGACTCTATAAAATTCTTCAACTCATTCTTATCAACCGCTAGCATGTTTGCAGTGATTGTGGATTTTAGAGTCACTGCGCCAGTGGCCTCTCCGTCGACCGCTACACTTGAGCTAGGATCTGAGCGATTTTCGGCATAACTTTCCGTAATTGTCTTCACAGAATTACCAAATGAAGCAATTAACTGCTCTTTCAGACCTTCGATTTTCTTATCGCTAAGCTTGTTTTTTGCCGCTTCTATGTCACTAGCCGTTACGACCGTTGCCGTTTTATCAGTACCACCGCTAGTAGCAGACCGCAAGGACGCGGAAATATCATCAACCGAAATACTCATACTGCCAGTGGCAGCATTATACTGAGCTCCGCCCTCACTAGCGGTAATCGCTCCCGAGGCTGATCCTGCACATTTATAACCAGGGCAACTCCAATCCAGTGTTGCACCCGGAACGTTCACGGAAGAATTTAAGGTGTAAGATAATCCACTATTCTTTAAAACGGTACCAGCTGCAATTGTTACACTACTTGAAGATGAATTCTTAAAAACCACCACTCCGGTGGCCTTTTCGCCAACGTTCTTCTTGCCCGTAGCAGAAAATTCAACACTGACTTCCTTAGCTATTTCCTTCTTAATTGACTTGATAACATTAGATTTAGCGTTCGTAGCAGCATTTTCGCTTAAACTAACCGTATCACTCACCGTCATGCTGGTAGTTTTTGCAGAAATAATAACCGTAGCATGCGGCGCAAACCAAATTGCCCAGACTAAAAACACCCCAAACAAAAGCACTCCGCCACCAATTAGCAAAAACTTCTTACGAAACGCACTAAAATTAGGGACTTTTGGCTTTTTAACCATGTTTTTTAGAGAAGTTAGGCCTTTAGACTCCTTCTCGTTTGCAGCGGCAATAGTACTGTCTATTGCGGCGTCATTATCTGATGATGAGTTTTTTGCAGCCTCAGCCATATCACCAACAGCCAACTTACCACCATCAATAACATCACTTTCATCGTCAACTTTCAGAGCGGGAATTTCCGCAATTTCTGGTTTACTCTGGAGTGTTTTTGCTACAGGAATTTTTGCCGTGGCAGCCAAACCAGCCAGAACCGAATCATTTGTAATAATTACTATCGTTTTATCCGCCGATTTTGCCGCCCGTGACAACAATCTTATGTTAACCGCGCTCTGCAAAATACCAGTCCGCCTAGGCGGCACCAGCGCAATTATCCGCTGTTTTGACGCTTTAATCTTACCAATTATGGTGGTAATATCGTCTTCTATATCGATATAAATAACGTCTTTGTTCATCTTAAATCTTTAATAACCTGTTTACTTTTTCAACTAAACTATTACCGCCCTGGCTACCAATAATTGTATCATAGCCAACCCTTAATAGTCCCATAGCCGTGACAAATGTATGGTCGCTAGCATCGCCAGTTTCATCGACTATTCCTGTTACGTCACTTGGATTAATATACTGGATGACGGGTTTTTTAGTAAAAGGTAGGTCCTCTGGCCATTGTCGCTCCTTGAGAGCTTCGGTAATCTTCTTTAGGCTAGAACCGCCACCACATAATAAAATCCTATTTGGCAAATAATCAACATTATCAAAATCACCAAGAGCCAACTCAACACCAGACAGCCAGACCTCCAGGGTTTTATCAATTGCAGCGTCAACCTTTTTCTTTACCGCAGGATTTAACTTGTCATGATCAATATTTAGCTTCAGTTTTTCCGCATCCTTAAAACTTAAATCCAAATCAGAGGCAATAGTTCTGGTGAAGCTCCGTCCACCAATGCCAAACATTTTCGTACCCTCAACACCACCATCATTGACTACCGCGATGTCAGTCGTACCGCCACCAATATCTGCCAATATGGCTGTAAAGTTGCTATCAGTATCTGAGCCCAGAACACTACGGCTCACCGCGAACGGCTCAGCTGCCACTGCCACCAAATCCAGAGCTAATTCGTCAGCCACCTTCTCCAGAGCCCCAATATGAACCATCGGCGCAAATGCCGTATAAATCTGCACCGCCACATCCTTACCCTGAAAACCAATTGGGTTTGAAACCTTATAACCGTCAATATGAATACTCACCAACGCCGAGTTAACTAACTTCACTTCAACATCGGCATTGCCAGTCTCCAGGGCAATTTGAGCCTGAGCCTTACCTTGAGCTCGCTCCTGCACCTTCTCAATAATAAATTCCATTTCTGCGACGTCCAGCGGTTTATTTGGCTGCGGACGACGATAGCGGATAGTATTAGTTACACCTTTAACCAGCTCACCAGCAATACCAATGACAACTCGCTTGCCCTGAACTCCAGCCTGATCTTCCGCCTCAGATAAAGCATCCTCACAGTTGGCCACTACTCCGGCAATATCAGCAATTGCGCCAGTATGCATATCGCCCATTTCCTGCTGCTTACGGCCAACGCCAATAATCTTCAGCTCGTCATCTTTGACTTCAGCAATTAACGCCTTAACCACCTCAGTACCGATGTCCAAACTAACCAATAGCTCGCGATTATCTTTATCAGACTTCTTTAACATGTCTTTCAATGCCATATACGAATTATTATATAACGCTTGTGATTTTGAGGCAACAGATTGACGTATTTTATTTTTAATGTTATAATAGAGCAATGTATAATATTCTGCCAAAAACTATTCATGAACAGCCGCTCTCTCCCGAAACAAGCAGTGCTATATTTAGTGCAGCGGTAAATCTACTAAGATACGCCGAACCAAGCGAGACATCTACAGAAGTCATTGGCTTAGATTTCGGTAGGTACAGAGAGGGACGCCTGGATGCTAAAATTAGACTAGCAGGAGACGTAGCGCTTTTGGGGACCTACCTGCGGTATCATCAAAAAGACAGAACAGTCGAGACAAAACTAGGCGCAGACAATAAATGGGATAGCGGAATTACATCAAGAAAAAATATTACAAATTGGTTCTGTAGTATTTGCCCATTTGACGTCGATGCAGACCCGATAAGAAGGTTAGCCTCAAACGATGAGACATTTTCAAATGGACAATTAGTACAATCTATAGCAGACATCATAACCTCATTTCCAAAAGAAAATGTACGCACAGATTCTGTATTCTATAATCAAAACCCGGAGATTTATGAGGTAACGGATGATATTGCAGGCGACGGAAAAGTAAGAATTGATAATGGACTGTATAGAATCGGTGGCACTGAAAGCAAGCTCGAAATAGTCGAACTTAATAGATTGCCAGTAAAAGTGCGGTATAGTATATCCACCCCTTATGAACACGACGGCATTGAAACTAGTATGATATTAGACGTGACAATAGGTGCACTAGGCAAAGGAGCGTTATCATGCCATTTCTACAACCCAGTAGGTGGACGTAGGCACAATATTACGCCTAAAGATATATGCCAACTTGAAAGAGAAATAATTGAAGACGTCGAAGCAATGGCGGCAGATAAACTATCTATCGCAAAACAGCTTTAATACGACGAATTCCGGCCGCGCTGGACTCTTCTTTAGTAATCTTAAAGCGCTTACCATCTTCATTCAGAATTCCAGTATGATCAACGTGCGGGCCGCCGCAAACCTCAAAACTAATAATATTGTCATCTTCACCAATTGAATAAACCTTAACTTCTTCACCATAGCGCTCACCAAATGCACCAATAGCGCCCATTTTTAGTGCTTCTTCAGTTGGATAGACGGCAAACTTAACAGGCAAATCAGCATCAATCCAAGCGTTAACCTGATCTTCAACAGCCTGTTTTTCTTCCAAAGTCAATTTATCATGATTAAAATCAAATCGCAGACGATAAGCGGTAATATTACTACCGTGCTGCTGCAAATCCGGCCCATTGAGGACTTTGCGAAGCGCCGCGCCCAATAGGTGCGTTGCCGTATGATACTTAAGATGAATTGGGTCGTGACCCTCCAGGCCTCCGCTAAATTGCCCCTTGCGGGCTGTCTTGGAGCGTTGGCGCTGCTCAGTCATCTTGGCATCAAATTCAGCGCGCCAATTATTAGAAAGTTTGATGCCTTGCTTATGCGCCTCCTCGGTACTCAGCTCCACCGGAAATCCAAATGTATCATACAAAGTAAATAGCTCCTCACCAGTCAGGTCATCATCAATATAATGCTGCATTTGTCTCAGGCCTTTGCGTAGTGTTTGACGGAAGGATTTTTCTTCCTTAACGAGCACTGCAATGATATTGTCACGACTCTCTTTAACTTCTGGAAAATCATTCTCATAAAGACTAGCAATCACCGGCACAACTTCCTGCATAAAGTTCTGCTCAATCCCCAGGTCAAAACTATAGCGAATCGCCCGGCGCAACAATCGGCGCATTACGTAGCCCTGCTCCTTATTACTCGGCACACAGCCATCAACCGCCATAAAAGTAGCAGCCCTGAGGTGATCAGCAATCACACGCATGCTTTCGGTATGCGAATCATAATTTTTGCCACTCAAATCCTGCAATTTTTCAATAATTGGCCACAATAGGCTAATCTTGAAAACATCAGGGTCGTTATTAGATGCTGCCGCGATGCGCTCCAGGCCCGAACCGTGGTCTATATTTGGTTTTTCTAATGATTCAAACACACCATCAGCCACCTTTTTATAGGCCATAAAGACATTATTGCCAATTTCCATAAAGCGCCCACAGTCGCAGTTCGGATGGCAATGTTCGCCAAATTTTGGATCATGCTCGATGAAATCGAACTCATAAAACATCTCGCTATCTGGCCCGCACGGATCCCCAATTGGTGTAGTCTCCGGCCCGCCGTTGCGGCTCCACCAGTTCTTGCTGCCATCATAGTAAAAAATCCGCTCGCCCGGTTTAATACCGCGGGCATAACCGGCCTGTTCCGAACCGATATCAGCTTGACCGCTACTCAAGCCTGCTTTTTCGTATAGTTCCGCCCAAATTTCCGCCGCCTCAGTGTCTTTCGGGATATTATAGCGCTCATCACCGATGTAACAGGTGACGTAAACACGATTCATGTCCAGCCCAACCTCTTCGGACAAGAATTGCCACATCCAATTGATCTGCTCTTTTTTGAAATAATCACCCAAGCTCCAGTTACCGAGCATCTCAAAGAAAGTCGTGTGACGATTGTCGCCAATGTCATCAATGTCCTGCGCACGTAAACACGTCTGCGAATCGGCAATTCGCCTTCCTTCAGGGTGCGGCTCGCCAAGCAGATAAGGAATCATCGGCTGCATGCCAGCACCAGTAAACAGAGTTGTTGGATCATTGGTGAGAATTAGAGGAGCACGCTTAATCACAGCATGTCCATTGCGTTGATAAAAATCGAGGTATTTTTGTCGGATAGTCTCAGCGTTCATAGGGATATTATAGCATAGCCACCCCTAATATAATTACCCCGCTATGACTAGGCGGGGTAATTATATTGATTAAGACTAGCTATTGTCTTGTCGACGCCGGCTTACTATAAATAGCACACCACCACCAAATACCGCCACCGCACCAATTGCGGCGATTACTGCAATATTCTCGCCAGTATCACTAAGCCGCAATGAGGACGCACTAGGTTTTCTATTAGTATCTTTGGCTTGTTTAGGCTGAGGTTTACGAGCATTAATCTGCGCTTGACGCGTATTTAGGGACGTCTTTATATCATTGAAGTCAGTTAGCAAACGGATACGAACAGCTTCATCCTTAATTGCATTTATCTGCCGTTCAATAACAGCCATATCAATATTTGGCACCTCATCCCGACCAAGACTTGAGCTGTTAAGCTTATTTCTGGCATCACGAAGTGAATTAGTAGCCGCGTCTTGTCGAGCAGTCTCGCTCGCAACAGCCCGACCAATTGCATCTGCCAATGCATCAGCCTTATTTCGCACTTCCTCTACAGATGGATTTGCTGCATCATTTACCGCTTTTGCGCCAAGCAAAGCTTGCTTTACCCCTGGGTCATCCTGAATATATTGTGGCTGAGTCGGTAAGCTGTTAATGATATTTTGGACCAGCTGCTTATCTGTAGTAAGTGCGGCAATTGCTGCAGCCAACTGCTGATTAGCATTGTCAATCTGCGCTTGAGAAGCATTTGCGTCGCCCAGAACAGCCTGCGCGCTCACCTTCGCAGCATTAAAATCACTCATCTTAGCGTCATTTATCTTGCCATCAATCGTTTGCGGATCATTTGCGCGATCTAATGTAGCCTGAAGAGCAGTCTTTCTAGTGGCGTATTCCTGCTTCAGTTGATCAAGTGCAGCCTGAAGAGTATTTTTCTTATCCGCATCCTTTAGCGTATTGATTTTTGCTTGTGCATCCGTAAAGCTGCTTGGTGTTTTTTGTGTATTCGCGGTAGTCAATGCCGTGTCAGCTGCAGCCTGTCGAGCTTGTTCTGCAACTTTCGCCGCATTGATCGCATTATTAAGATTCTGAATAGCATTCCTTACATCTGTCAATGATGGATTTGGATTCGCCATAAGTGCATTGGCGACGCCCAGCGCATTCACTACACCAGCATCTTCCTTAACATAATCAACCTGTCCTGCTACATTCGCAATAGCATTACCAAGCGGTGTTTTGTCAACACGCAAATTGTTAATAGCCTGGTTTAGTTCGTTCTGGGCTTGGTCAATCTCCTGTTGTGTTGCTGCATTATTCGCTATCACATCTTCTGCAGCTTTGCGCTTGTCTTTTACAGCCTGAACAGTTTCGGCGGTATAGCCGTCCAGAGAAGCGTCTGTCGTATTGGCTACAAGATTCTGAACAGCGGTGGCTTTGGTAATTTCAATTTCACGATTAACCGTAGCAGAATTCCCTTGATTATCTACAGCTGTATAAGTAAGTGTATATTTACCCTGCGATGGATTTGCTGGATTTAAATTAATAGCGGCTGCGTTGTTTGTAACACCTGCTGCACTCAAGCCACTACCACCAGGATTATCATCTGCCGTTACATCATTAATATTGATAGCCACACCTTCGCGCGAAACAATCTTTGCAGGAGCTGCAGGATTAAATGTTGGCGGCGTCGTATCTTGTGGCGGTAAGTTATAATTAACCGTCAGAGTTCCAGAGAACGGACGATTAGTTACATGCCCTTTACTAAACTCCTTTTCCCAACGGATATCAACTTTATTCTTGCCATATAGATTGACCAGCTTTATGTGAGTACCATTTGGATTTAAGCTACCATCTGCATTGACATTTTTAACATTAGCCGTTTCCACCACTGGAATAACCTCGTTATTGATACCGCGCACTGGATTTTCGAATACTGGGTTAGTGTCAGTGTTAATTGTATGCAGCTGATCGCTAAATGTTGACCAGCGTTGCAGCACTACAAAGCCTTCTTTTAGCATATCGTTAAGATTTAACACATTATTACCAGCAGTCATCAATGTCTCAAGCACTGGCGCATTTTTCAGAACCGCAAAATCAGCGCCTGTCAGTTTGGTAGTATTAGCATTGATTAATTTAAGATTAGGAGCAGCAGCTAGCGGAGTTAGATCTAGTTTAGTTGGCGAGAGGGTATTATTAAAGTGAAGCTCTTCCAGATTAGCAATCTGTGCGGCAGGTGCAAGATTTGAGACTTTAGTCGCAGGAAAGCGCAAATCTTTTAATTTTGGAGCATTTACAAGCGGTGAAATATCAGTCAAATTAGGAGAACGATCGAGGGTTAGCTTCTTCAAATTTGGAATTGACGCTAAAGGAGTCAAGTCGGTCATTGGATTTCGGCCAATATTGAGCTCCTCCAGCTTCTCTAGATCGCGTAGTGGCGTAAAATCAGTTACTTGGTTATTAACCATATCAATACGAGTAGCGTTAACCAAGAACTGTAGGCCTTCAGTATTAGTAATGTTCTTTGAGTTTAAGCCAAGTGGACCATACATATTTACTGGCACCTTCATATCGCCAGCAGTAATTGCTTGGTCTGCCGTACGAACCACATCCTGCGGCAATCCTTGCCGACGACGCTGCTCATTCATTGCTGACGCAATAACTGAATTTAGTGCGTGCTTTAAATTAACGTCTGGAAAATTCACAACATAAGTATCCGGTGCTGTGGCTGGATCTTGTGTATTGATTGGTGAAGTATAGGCCTGAGCCACATCCTGCTGTACAGAGCTCTGAACGGTATAAAGCGTACCAGCAGTTAATACAATTGCTACAACTGCGACAGCAGAAATGTACTTTTTAGTTTTTTGGATTTTCACTATATCCCCCTACTTGCTAAATAATTACATATAATCCTATCAATAATAGTCCTTATGTAATATTCTGTCAATCAAATACCCGCGGATTTCTCAGCGGGTATAAAATATCTATCTTTTAAACGATTACTTATTCAGCAACAACCTCAGCTGGAGTTTCTTCTTTTGGCTGATTTTTACGCAGTTTTTCTGGGTTGCGAATCGCTTTGTGCCTGTCAGCTGTAACTTCCTTAACCCACTTTGGCAACTTAACACCAGCTTCCTTAAGCAGTTTAACTACGCGAGGTGTTGGCTGAGCGCCATTGTCCAAATATTTCTGAGCTAATTCAGCCTGAATATTTGATTCTTTAGTGTGTGGGTTGTAGCTGCCAACATAAGCGACTACGCGACCGCTTGATGGATGACGATGTGCTTCTTGTACCGCCAAGCGATATACTGGGTAACCTTTGCGACCTAAACGTTGCAAACGAATTGCTAGCATAAAATTAATTCTTCCTTTAACTCTACGTTTTATTATTCCTTACTTTAGAACAGTTTACACTATTTTTTACATAACGTCAATCTGTTTTCACAATTCCACCACCCAAACATTCCTGGCCGCCATATATTACAGCGGACTGCCCGGGCGCTATTGCACGCTCAGGGGAGGAGAGATAGACAATATCACCATCAATTCTCGCGTCAATCAGAGCTCCTCGATGGCGTAATCTAACCTGCACAGTTTCATCTTTCTCGGGCGGTCGGTTAATCCAATGTATGTCAGTCAACGTCAATTCTTTCCGCCACAAATTACCATTATCAATTGAGCGCGACACGTAAACCTCGTTTTTATCCATATCTTTACCGATGACATAATACGGCAAACCACCACCAACATTTAAACCATGCCGCTGTCCCAATGTGTAAAATATTGCGCCATCGTGCCTGCCAATGATCACGCCTGTTTGCTGATCAATAATATTACCCGGCTTAGATTCAATATATTCTGACAAAAACTCGCGAATCCCCACTTGACCGACAAAGCAAATACCCATCGATTCCTTTTTACTGGCGGTCCACAAGCCCCGCTCTTTGGCCATCTCGCGCACTTCAGCTTTAGTAAAATCACCAAGTGGAAACATAGTTTTTGCTAACGCCTCAGATGTCACGCGGTAGAGGAAATAGGTTTGGTCTTTGTTGTCATCATGCGCCCGAAGCAAGCGCCCCTCGCTCGTCCTGGCATAATGCCCCGTCGCAATGTACTCCGCACCTGCCGCCAGCGCCGCCTCCAAAAATAACTTAAACTTCACCTCTTGATTACACATTACATCAGGGTTTGGCGTGCGACCTGCTTGATATTCGCGGATCATATAGTCAACAACATTTTGCTTATACTCTTTTTGAAAATCAAACACTTGAAAATCAATTCCTAGCCCGACCGCCACGCGTTTGGCGTCAGCCACATCTTCTGCCCAAGGACAATGCATGCCCGGTAAATCTTCCGACCAGTTTTTCATATAGACACCTGTCACCTCATGGCCTTGCTCGACCAATAGCGAGGCCGCTACCGACGAATCAACGCCACCCGACATGCCAACAAACACCCTACTCATCTTGATAGCCCCAGAGCAAACAGCCCAATTCTCATTAATTCACCTAAAGCCAGCCACCAGCCCCATGGTGTTAGCCACCACCAAGGGCTCCAGCTTTTATCATAAACAACTGGATGGCTTCGAATTTTTACGTCCTGAAATTGCGATGAAAACTCAAGTTGTGCACGCCGCATATGGTAGCCACTCGTCACTAAAATAACATCCTTAATTTTTCTCGAATCAATAATCTTTTTTACCTCAGCAGCATTTTGCTTGGTGGTCTCAGAAGATTCTTCCATGACAATAGCACTCTTAGGGACGCCGCTATCAACCGCCCTCTGATACATGGCCTTGGCATTTGACGGACCAGACTTATCCGCTGCAGCCCCCGAAACAATAATTAATGGCGCCCAGTCTGTCTTATATAATTTAATCGCCTCGTCAGTTCGTGCATTTGTATCACCGCCGCTTACCACTATAATAGCATCAGCCACACGGCAATCGCCATCACCTGGAGCATCACACTTTTCTAAATCATTTGGTGATAAATAAACACTAAGGCCGAATACAACTATCGCCGTAAAAATCACCAAACCGATTATCTTATGAATCACCGACTAACCCTTTCAGTCTCTAAACGTACCGCCTCGATAATTAATTGGCTAGCCAACTTAATATTATCTTCATTATTCAATTTTCCTAAAGTTAGCCTTAAGCTGCCGCCAATTTCTGATTCGCTTAGGCCAATACTCGACAGCACATGGGAGCGCGTACCAGAATTGGCTGCACAAGCACTTCCCGTGGCCACCAACACACCGCGACTCTCTAATAAGAAAATCAGCCGCTCAGCATCAAACCCAGGAAATGAAATATTCAGAAAGCTTACTAGACTTTTTTTCATATCTGAAGATGTGACCATTGCTGGAAAAGCCTGTCGTAAATCTTTTACCAATTCTTCTCGCAATTTTCGTAACCGCTTAACTTCCGCAGAACGTCGTTTTTGCGCCAGCTCTAGAGCGGTCGCGAATCCCACTACACCAGCCACATTCTCTGTACCGCTACGCAAACCCAACTCCTGACCACCACCTAAAATATTAGCAGATAAGATAACGCCCGGACGAACCCAAAGTAGTCCAACTTGCTTTGGACCATAAACTTTTGCGGCCGAAAGAGTGAGCAGATCAACACCAAGGCGCTTAATCTTCACGTCAATTAAAACTGCTGCCTGTGAAGCATCGGTATGAAAAACTAATGGTGTTGATTCGCCAGTCTCCTGACGCCTGAGTCGCTCAGTTTTTATGATTTCTGCGATTTCTTCAATTGGCTGAATATAGCCCAACTCATGATTCACCAGCGCAATACTAATAAAACTGACGTCTGGCGTTAGCATTTTTTTCACCAGCTGCGGATCAATGCGACCATTTTTCATTGGCTGAATTAGCTTCACTTCCGAACGTGCTTTTGCGGAATTAATAACCGCGTCATGCTCAATAGCCGATATTAAGCTCACACCACCAGCTGCGTTAAACGCCAAATTGATAGACTCCGTCGCTCCCGCCGTCATTATCAGCTCGTCAGCCATCACCCCAAGACAGCGTGCTAAGCGCGATTTTGCCTGCTGGTATTCACGCTTAGTGAATATTGCCGGAGCATAAGGACTAGACGGATTGAAAAACTTCTCAGAAAAATATGGCAACATAGCCTCAATCACCAATGGATCCATCGGCGTAGCAGCGGCATGATCAAGATAAATATAATCTCTATTCACTTTTTTATTATATCAGAGTGGCTGACCAGTTTGCGGGTCTTTCTTATAGAGCTGCCGAGAAACTCGCTCGTAATATTCCTTAGTTGCTAAGATAAAGTTCTGAAGTTCAGCGCCCTCTAAGTAAGTATATTGATAATTTGGCTGAATTTTCAAAATTCCCTTTGGCTGTACTTCATAACGCGTGGTCAATTCTTGTCGACCACCTTTACCATCAGCTACTTCCTCATACCAGATCCAGGTATCCTTGTCCAAGTTAAAGAACTCCCGACGCGTCACATGCGCTGGCTTCTCACCAAAAATCGTCGCGCCAATTTCACTTTCCAGCTGAATTAATTCGCGCTCGGTAAACTTTTTTAATGGACGATCTTTTTTGCGAAACTTTAATAATGATGCCACATCGCTATCGTCAGCAAAAACCAAACCTCGTACTTTTTTTAGTAAACGAGGCATTTATAGCACCTCGTTAGCTTTAGCTTTGCGAAGCTCTGCCAACAAATTACCAATTTCCAATGGAATTTTAGTAGGATAAGCGTCGGGATTATTAAGCTTATTTCTATAATCAACAAAAGAATTCGTATCATTATTGGCATTATTTTCAATAGGCTCTTGATTAATCGCAACCTTACCAAATTTCGAATTAGAATCAGTGTTATTATTTTTTGCACAATCAAGAAAAACAGCTTTAACTGCTTCGCAAGCTTCATTCACAGATGCGTTATTAACACGTTCAACTGTTTTATCCATATTCTCCACTTTCAAATGCCAAAAAGCTGTTTTGTATTACGAACAGTGGCCTCACTTAGGACATTGAAATCAATATTTCGCTTCTCCGCCCAATATTTAGCCACTAGTTCCACATACTCTGGCTTATTTATCTTACCACGAAATGGCTTTGGCGTCAAGAATGGAGCGTCGGTTTCCACCAATAACCGATCTAGGGGAATTGTGGCAAATAATTCCTGCTGCGCCTGCACCTTCGTAAACGTGCTAATTCCGTTAAGTCCTACGTACAAATTCCGCGAAAAACCCTTCTCCAGATTAACACTTGTATCCGTAAAACTATGCAATACGCCACGCAGTCCATGAAAGTTATCAAAAATCGGCCAAAAATCATCCCACACCGACGGCTGGTCGGGCGCGCCATCGCGAATATGAAAGCTCACCGGCAAATCATAATCCACCGCCAGCTGCAGCTGCGCCTCCAGCGCCTGGATCTGCACATCGCGCGGGCTGTGATTGTAATAATAATCAAGGCCAATCTCACCAATCGCCACAATCGGCGAATTCTCTGACCTAGCTTTGAGTAGTTGCTCTACCTCACTCCAGCCATCTTTGCTATCATGCGGATGAACGCCAACTGCTGCCCACACGTGGTCGCGACCCGCGGCAAACTCCACCGCTTGCTGGCTGCTGCGCTGGTCAGTACCGACACAAATCATGCCGATGCCCGCTGCGATTGACTGCTGATATAACTCCTCGCGATTGTCCGCAAAAAATTCAGTGTCATGCAGATGACAGTGCGAATCGATCAAACGCAAATTTGCCGCCGTGTGATGCTCCGCTGCAAAATTCATAGTTATTTTCCTTGGGTTTCTACTTTTGGCACACGTGGATCAGGCGTGTGGAGATATTTGCGTGGAAACAGTGGCGTCAACTGTGACGGCACGACACCGCTGGCGAACATCTCGTGAATCTTCTCGGCAGTCTGCGGCATAAATGGTCGCAGCATATCAGATACTTGCAGCAACGTACCACAAGCATACGCCAAAATCTCGCCCAAATGTGCTTCCGCTTCTGGGTCCTTAGCGCGCTTTTTGGCAACTTGCCACGGCTGGACACGCTCAATGTACTGATTTAGCGCACGGATAATTTGCCAAATTTCATCCATGGCCTGATTGAAAGCAAAGCTCTCCATGAAATGGCGGTATGGGCCCATGTCGTGTTCAGCCTGTGGCGCATCGCCAATGACACCTGCCTGATACGACTGCACCATCTTAGCAACGCGCTGCACCAAATTACCCAGGTCATTACCCAATTCGCCATTATAGGCCGCTTCAAACTTCTCCCAGGTGAAATCACCGTCATCTTGCGTCGGCACGTGACGCAGAAAATAATAGCGAAAGGCCTCGACACCGTAGTGCGGGATGATATCAGCCGGGCCGACACCATTACCGAGACTCTTGCTCATCTTGGCACCGCCAACATTGATAAAGCCATGTACCAACAGTACTTTCGGTAGCGGTAAATCCAGCGCCATCAACATTGCCGGCCAAATCCCAGCGTGAAACCGAAGGATATCCTTGCCAATCACCTGCACATTTGCTGGCCAAAATGCCTGCCATTCCTCTGGACGATCAGGATAGCCAATGACCGTGATGTAATTGCTCAGCGCATCCAACCAGACATACATCACCTGCGTATCATCGCCCGGCACTGGCACACCCCAGCTGAGGTTCTTGCGCGGACGCGAAATTGACACATCTTTCAGACCGTCTTTTATCAATTCCAAAAACTCTTTTTTACGGAACTCAGGCACAATTTTCATCTTGTTTGACTCAATCGCCTGACGAATGTTCTCCGAAAAGGCACTGGTTTTGAAATAATAATTCTCTTCGCTCAGCCGTTGGTATGGTGACTGGTGGTCAGGACAAATGCCGTTATTTTCAGCTGCTTCTTTGTCAGTGACGAATGCCTCACAACCTTGGCAGTACCAGCCCTCATACGTACTTTTGTAAATATAACCAGCCTCAGCAAGTTTTTGCCAAATGTATTGCACCGCGCCAACGTGATGCGGGTCAGTCGTGCGGATAAAATCCGTCGCCGAAATATTCAACTCAGCGATCATGTTCTGGAAATTACCGTGCATTTGATCAACATAGGCTTGCGGCGTTTGGTTTTGACTGACAGCCTTGGCAGCAATTTTATTGCCATGTTCATCCACGCCCGTCTGGAAACGTACTTCACGACCATTTTGCCGCTGATACCGCGTCCATACATCCGCTAGCATATAGTCCATGGCGTGCCCGATGTGCGGCAAACCGTTGACATAAGGAATAGCGGTAGTGATGTAGGCATGTTGTTTAGTCATGCTACTCATTGTATCATTATCTGGAATAATTTTCACCGATATGCGTTTGCCGAAGGCTCACCCACGCATCATTGCTACCACCACAATTCGTCCCGCCGTATCGCCCGATGAGTGCGAAAAATAATTTGGATTGTCCGCCGTATCAATTGGCGAAATGAAAATGTTATAGCCAGGCACGCCCGCCTGGATAGCCAACGAACGATTGAACCCCTGCATGTCTAGATAAATTCCGTCAGCCGTTTGACGGCAGAAATTTTGCCAATTCGTATCATTTGCATGATTAAAATAATCCATACGATAATTTTTCTGTGTGATGCTTGGTGACATCCAAATTTGTAAATCTTTTACCTGGCTACCGCGCTCGACAAAGTACTGGATCGCCCTTGTCATTAACTGCGCAACCGTCGAATGCCGACCCAGATGCGCCAGCATGAGGGCGCGGCGTTTTGAATCGTATATAACCGTGGCGATACAGTCCGCCACTGGTAAAAATAAACCGATGCCAGCCGTTTCGGTATATAGCGCATCAGCAAAAATCCCCTCGTTGTTATGTCGGGTCGTGTCAGCTTCAGTAACTTCGGCGATACTATCAAACGTTTGTCCTTGGTCATATGAAATCACGTGATAGACAACGTCGTCATACTTAACACCAATTTGATCACAAAACCGCCGCCGATTCTCCAGTATCTCAGATACGTGGCGACCGCGAATACGATTGAGCATGGTACCGTCATCTTTCGACGAGACCGCAACCAATAGATCAGATGAAAAACACGTCGGCCGATCTGCCACAATCATCGCGCCCGCCATTCTTTGAGCAGTCGCTGCCAATCTGCGATCGCCAAATCTTCGGCACGGATATCAGGTGAAATATCAGCCTTTTTTAACAACTGTTCGGCGCTAGCTTTACTGACGCTCAGTCCACCGCTCAGACTAGAACGCAGTTTTTTACGCTTGGCAGAAAAACCAGCTTTGACAACACGGAAAAAATCTTTTTGGTCCTCAGGGGTGACTAATGGTTCGGTGAGAGTCCTCAATACCACCACCTGTGAATCAACTTTTGGCGGCGGCGTGAAGAATTGCCGCGGTACTTCAATGTCTAGCTCTGCCTCGGCAAACAGCTGCGCGCTAACCGCCAAAATACTCATTTCGCCAGGATCCGCTGCGATGCGCTCAGCGACTTCTTTTTGCACCAGCAACACCGCCAGACTCGGCTTATTTTCCGCCGTCATCAGCTTTTCAACAATTTTACTGGTGATGTAGTATGGCACGTTGGCGACTACTTTATAGCCCTTCGGCAGTTGGTTCAGATCAAACTGCAAAATATCTTCATTGAACACTTGCAGGTTTTTACCAGGAAATTGCCCTGGTAACTTGCGCGCCAAATCACCGTCAAATTCTACCGCCACTACGCGCTGAGCTCGCGCCAACAACCGGCTGGTTAATGTGCCAAGTCCCGGCCCAATCTCCAAAACCACATCATCGCTACTCAGCTCCGCTGCCTCGGCAATCTCCGCCAGTATCTCTGGATCTCGCAACCAATGCTGCCCCAACTCTTTCTTTGGACCCGCCATCTAACGACCATCTCCGTTCGTCCAGTCTGTCGCCAGATCAAAACCATGCGGATGACGCACAGCAAAGCCGCCGGTATCATACACCTTACCAGGGCCCATACTGGTTTCCACCACCGAACATCGTGGATAATTACCATAATTTGCCGCTACTAAAATATAGCCATCTTTATCCACCTTGGCGCCGTCCGCCCGCACCGTATAACCACCGCCGCCGCACGCATTGATAACGATATTCATCGGCAGATCATAGTAGGTTTCGCGGTGTGATATGCCTTTGGAGTCGGTAAACTGCTGGGCACTTTTGGCTTTGGTCAAGGCATTCGGTAGCCTGGCACCAACAATCTCTATCTGCGCCACAGGTTGATTGGTAATTTGTTCAGCAACTTTATTTTTCGCAACTTCCGTGC
>ERZ772977.665-NODE-665-length-21544-cov-6.033180_pt1 | contig 21544 bp, 17 predicted proteins | sample MGYA00511131_ERZ772977 | MGnify/ENA primary metagenome ERZ772977 (study PRJEB29015, sample SAMEA2737935) | human oral metagenome | biome: human oral; feature: human-associated habitat; material: dental | place: China | collected 2151 ...
CCGCCGACCCTCTGCTTGTAAGGCAGATGCTCTAAACCAGCTGAGCTAAACGCCCCTTACTTTTTGTAAGGCGAGTGCAAAGGTAAGGAAAGTTTTTTATTCTCGCAAACAAATGGCAAATAATTTAGTTGAAAATCTCATTTTGGCTTGCTGTTAAGAGACTTTCTTCTTCAATTCATTTATATCTAATGAATTATTTTCATGGAAATAAATTGATGGTAATGGCTTGTTGTGTCGGTAATGTACTTTATAATTTGGTAGATTCTCTTATGAATGGGTTGGCTTTTGATTTCTTTTTCGGTTCTTCCTTTAAACATATAGCGTGTTGGGAGGATAAAGACTTATACATTTGTATGGTATTACTATACCAAGTTATACAGGCTTTCAAAGGAGGATAAAGTAATCGATAAATGCAAATTGGTGCTGTTTTATTTGTCTTTGGCAAACAACTTATTCCCTTATCATTTGCTATTTGTAAACTATTTTCATACAATTCAAAGCCAATATATGCTCTTTTGGCTTCTTAAAGACGCCTAATTGACTTACTAAAGGTGCCCTTTTGGGCTCTTACTAACGCCCTTTTGAAGTCCAATTAGGCACCTTTCATTTCTCTGTTTTATAACTAATTGATTTCCTGTTGGTTGCAAACTTGCCTTTTATACGCGTTTTTATCCTTATTTATAGATGTTTTATTTGAATTATGTAATAATTTTTCAAAGTCTTGTCTATGTATTTGAGGTGTTAAAATAAAAGGGTTTTCTATGTCAGAAAGTGATAATAAGATAGGTAGTTTGATAGTCTTAGCTATGATTTTTATTAATGAGTAACTTTAGATTTTCCGTTAATAAACTACGAAAAGCATCCACACATTTAACGGAAGAATCTATTTTTACTTATGATATGATTGTTTGTTTTGATGGTAGAAGGCATATGTTGTTTTCATAAAATAGTTTATTTTGTTTTGCGTGAATTGTTTATTTTGATTATATTTGCATCGTTTTATATAATAAGGAACGAAAAGTAGAAGATTATGTCAGTAGAAATAAGACTGGAACAGAGTAAGTTTAAGGATAAGAAAGGAGCTGGTAAATGGTATGCTCGTACTGTTAGCACTGGTGTTGCAACGACCGATGACCTTGCTGATTCTATTCAGGAGAACACCTCGTTCTCACGTGGTGACGTGCGAGGACTTGTTATTGCTTTGATTGACGAAATCTCTTATCGTCTTCGTCAGGGCGAAACGGTAGCACTTGAGGGGTTAGGGAGGTTTCATCTGACAGTAGAGAGTGAACCCGTTGACAATCCTGACGACTTTGACATCAAGAAACATATTAAGAATGTAAAGTGTCGCTTCGTTCCTACCAGTACACGAAATGTTCGTACTGGAAAGAAGAATCAGACCCTTGCTTATGGTGCACGTGTGGAGTGGGCAGAGCCAGAATATGATGATGAAGACGATGATTAATTCCCTTCTATAAAATGTGTTGGGGTTAACTTGAATTTTTATAACATTTCTCTTGGCTTTATGTATAAAGTCAAGAGTTTTTGTTTTCTCCGGAGATAAAGGGATTAGTCAGAATCTTGTTGTACTATCGGATATTCGCCTTTCGTTTATGTAGATAATAAGCAAACTGAAAGATGATATCTATCATTTAGTCTCCAAAATATTTAACATTCCCTCTTTATTGTTCTTGTTTTCGTAATATTTGTGCTGTTTTTCTTTGATGTTAAAAGTATTTTGTATATATTTGCACTCACTAATATAATACTTCCTCTATACATACAGATTGAATAGAGTGTGTATAAGGTTAGAATTCGTTTATCGCGGATATAATAAGAAACTTAAAACTATTAGGGATAATACTCTAAAAATCGTTTTATAAAAGGACATTTTTTTGATTTTAGTTATTCTATTAATCAGAAATAATAAGCTGATAGGTTTTTATAACCATTCTTTTTGTAAGATGTCCTCACTCTAAATAAACTTATTTTTTTAACATAACAATTATTAGAAATGAAAAAACTTTTACTTTTAGTATGTGCTGCAGTTATGAGTCTTTCAGCTTCAGCACAGGCAGGCGACAAGGCACTCGGTGCACAGCTCGTATTCGGTTCAGAGACTAACAGTCTCGGTCTTGGTGTTAAGGGTCAGTACTACTTCACAGATCAGATCAGAGGTGAGGCTTCTGTTGACTACTTCTTCAAGAACAAGGGTGTCTCAATGTGGGATATCAATGCAAATGTTCACTACCTCTTTGATGTAGCAAACAAGGTTAAGGTATATCCACTTGCAGGTCTTGGTTATACAAACTGGTCTTATAAGTATGAGTTTCCTGGTCTCCCTGTAGTTGAGGGTTCAGATGGTCGTCTTGCTGTTAACCTCGGTGGTGGTGCTGAGTATGAACTTACTAAGGACTTGAGCGTAAACGCCGAGTTGAAGTATCAGATTATCAGCAACTACAACCAATTGGTACTTGGTGTAGGTGTAGCTTGTAAGTTCTAAAGATATAAGGCAGGTCCTAAAAGCTCCGTGTTAGGCTATAGCCTCTTGGCTAAGGTCAACGGATGGGCTTTTAGGACCTGTCTGTTTTGTTTAAGATAAACTGTGGTAATGGTTTTCTTACCCATAGAGGGGTAAGTTTTTATGCTTTTGGCTTTTCTATAGCAATATAGACATTTGAAAGATATAGTCCTTTATCTTTATATTGCCAATAGAATACTTTTCTTTGTAGGCTTTTGCTGAGTATGTCGGAGGTGGTATAGCTTTCTTCATTTTCCATTCTCGTCTTGGAAAGGATGATGAAAGGAGGCGTCCATTTGTCCATTGTTCCTAAACTTAATGTGTCTGGAATAAAAGGTTTACGTCTGTTTTTCAGGGCAAAACCAATGTAAACGAATATGCGATAGTCTGTACTCCTGATATATTCAATACAGCTTTCAGCTATAAGAAAGCCCTTCTTTATCCATTCTTTTTTGTATATCTCCTGTTTTGAGAAGTCTGTAATGTGGCGGTCGGTAGTGTGAACATCAGCTGTCTGAAAACTGTCTATCCACTCCTGAAGGCTTTGTTTATATACCATCTCGGATTGAATTAGGTTTTATAAAAGAAAGAACCGGATAATTGATTACTAATTATCCGGTTCTTATTTCAGTGCGCCTAACAGGACTCGAACCTGCACAACGTAAGTTACTAGATCCTAAGTCTAGCGCGTCTACCAATTCCGCCACAGGCGCATAACGACTGCAAAGATACGCAATGTTTTGGACATAGCCAAATGTTTGGGAATTTCTTTTCTCTTATACACCTTTTCTGCCTATATGATTTTTGTTAGTAAATAATCTTATATTATTTGTTTATGAGTGAAATTAAATATATATCTTTGCGAAGAAGGTTTGGTTGCTAAATAAAATATCTCCTTGAGTTCTAATGTTATCACGATACCTTATGAGAATGAAAGGGCTGTTTTTACGAATAACCGACTATGATTTTAACAATATTATTTCTTTAACTAACTAACGATTGACAATGAGAAAGACATTATTAACTGTTTTATGTATGGGAGCTTTGTATGCATCAGCTTCTGTAGTTTACAATGGTGTTGGTGAGACTGGCGTAATGATGAATCAGAATGTAGCCTCTGTTAAGGTTACTCCTACCAAGAATGCTTTGAGTAAAGATGAGCGTGCAGCTATCTCACTCATTACGTCTATGTATAACTCAAAAGGCTTTGATGATACTGCATACCTAAAGAAACACTGCACAAAGAAGTTGCTGAAGGTGTTGAAGGCTGCGTATGATTATGAATATGATCCACTTCCAGATGCTTATGCAGGCTGGTTGTTCCGCTCTGGAGCCCAAGATGGACCGTCTAATGCACATAAGGTTCTGCGTGTTGTGAGCCTTGGTAACAACTGGTATCAGTATACTTTCTTGGATATGGGTATAAAATGTACCAATAAGGTAAAGGTTATCAAGGTTGGTAACAAACTGATGTTTGACGAGATAGAGCAAGGTAAAATATAAAACTTAGAGTTTCTTTAGAACCTCCCAGTCCCTCCTTTTAGAGGGATTGGGGCTTTGGAAAGATCTTTATCATCTTCCTTGCAAACTCAATAATAGTATCCTTGCCTCGTGCGAAGTCGTCAGAAGTGAGGGAAACTTTGTAGTCTGGGTCAATACCGAACTCCGTCATTTGTTTGTCACGGTCGTACATTGGGCAAGCAGAGAAGCGCACTGACCAGCCATTAGGTAGCTCGGAAGAGAAGGGCATACCAGCTCCGCCACCTGTACGGTCACCTACAACGGTAACATTTGGGCAGCACTTCATATATTTAACAAACTCATTAGCAGCAGAGAAGACGCTACGATTGGTCAATACGATAACTGGTTTTTGCCATCGGATTCCCTTCCCTGGCTTGAGATATTCTGGTTGTAACGCAGAGAAATCGTTATGACCTTTTCCCGTTTTATGCTGTATGTAGCCAACGAGTAGTTCCTTGTTTGTGAAGCGTGCAGCAAATGCTTCGGCATTTGTTAGATTACCACCTCCGTTGTTGCGCACGTCGATAATCAGTCCGTTACAAGGTTGAAGATGAATAAAGATGTCGTCAAGATTGCCTGCTCCAATAGCATTCTGGAAGGTTTCACAGCGTACATAGCCGATGTTATCATCAAGGACAGTATAATCTAAGCCGCTTGCAATGAGGTAATCAGTCTTGAGATAAAGACGTTGAAGCGAATCAGAGTAGTTCTTGGGATAGTCTTCGTGCCACGACCAATAGCGACCTACGTTGAAAGAGGTATATAAATTGACGTGTCCGTCCTTTAGTTCTGAGAGCATATTTGTCATTACCTCAAACTGTTGTTTGGCAGTCATAGAGTTATCAAACTGGCGTGCATAACGGCTGTGTACCTCCTGCCAGTCTATTCCTTTCTGTGAGAAGAAACAGTAATGCTCATCGATAATTCGCCACAAAGCTTCAAAGTTGCCTTGAGGACTATCTGATTGCTGATCGTTGGTGACGCAACTTGTCGCAGTACAGAGTATTGTTAGTACTGGAATCAGCAGGTATAGGAAGGAATGATATAGCTTTCTCATGGGATAAACTTATTGATTGAAAACTTACGAACAATACCTAATACAAGGAGATTACTCCATATATGCTGGCGCAGTTGGTTAATCTTTGCCTGCTGATAATCGCCAAGATAGCCAACACGGAAGGTTGTATGGCAAACCGTGAAATCAAGGGTAAGCAGCTGGCGGAGCGATGGGGCAGATATAGGAGATGTGACAACAAGGTTATGATCATAGTTGTCATGAGTAAAAATCTCGTAATAACTCTGTCCGTAATTGGGTGAGAATGTCAGTCCGAGGAGCGGTACTTGCACTTCATATCGCAGTTGGAAAGGAAGATTTCGAAGACGGAAACGGTAGGCAGCAACAGCATTCGGAGCGATATTCACTTGTCCGTAAGCCTGTGCAGGATTGTTAGAATTACGCATATTGTAGAGGAAACCGAGTCGTGTATCAACTCCTCCACCCACTTTTAAGCGTAGTTCTCCCTCTCCAACGTTCCATTGTCCTAAGGCATATTGCCAGTTGTATTGGAAGTTGTAGAAGCCACCTAATTCATTGTTATTCTCCTTTCTGTTATGTACTGATAGTAGCTGTGCTTGGTGAATGAGTTCCCTTGATAACTTAGTTCCGTTCTCACGCACCGAATGAGAGATATAACGTAACTCGGTTCCCGTATATTCTTCGGGTGAGAGGTAGGTGTCGAGAGTGTTTACAGCACCTATTCCCAGCATCTGTGTATTGGTGATAACCTTGTTACTACGCAACGTGTCCTGTGCAAGTGTAGGCGTTGACAAAGCGAAAAGGGTTATTGCTGAAAGGGAGAAGCAGCGAAATAAGGACTTTTTTAGGTTCATAGGCGTAATGGAAAAGTGTCAATAAAAGTGTAAGTCAAATAGATATTGCTGTCAAACTTTAGGTGATAAGCTGGTCGAGCATTTATAAATAGTCTTTGAAGGAGGGGACATACGGGCGGTATGTCCCCTTTTTCAATTCGTTATTTATCGTGTTGTTTATTCGTTGTCGAAGAGGTTTAACTGACCAGTAATCTCATCGATGACCTGCTGTTGAGACTTACCTGCATCTGGATCAAGGTTCTCTTCCTTTTCTGCAGCTGCAGAGTTCTCTTCTTGTACGTCATCTTCATTGCTCTCGTCATCAGTTTTCTCCTCCTCAGGGAAGCGTGTTGGCTCCAGTTCTTCGATCTTGTCAACTGTCCAAGTTGTCAATCGTTTACCCTTTGCCTTGAATCCCTTCACGCCAACAAACTGCTCTGCGTCAATCTCCTCGGTACCACGTGCGGCATCAGCACCACCGTAAGTAATCTGTATGCGAGGGAAGGCAACATCAGTCAGCAGTACCATCTGCGAATCAGGATTGTCACCAATGAAGTTCTGATGACGCTTACTTGTTTCCATCTGGAATCGTTTCAAGTAAGGATAACCTTGGTTGTCGGCATCGAAGATGACAGCTGTCCAAGGTTTATCAGCGTCAAACTTCTCTATGCGGAGAATGTTATCTTCGTAGTGGTTGGATGCGTCAAAGTTGGTAATATAGAACTCTCCATTCTTAAGTATCACAAGGATGCTGTCTTGGTCAGAGAACTCTCCAAGGTAACGACCATGGTCTTCGTAGTTGATACGGTTGACATCTGGGTCGAACCATACCTTACGTCCACCCAATGTAGAGTGTCCGTGGCTCTTGAGTGAGATACGATGAATACTCTCTTTGGTCAGCAGATTACCCTTTGCAGCACGACCCTTGATGAGAATACTTGCAAAGTCACGTTCCATGAAGATGTTTTGTTTCTTCTTGTCTGGGTTCGGATCGAGTGTAATCTTTATCAACTCAGCCTCACCATTAGGGTTGGCTGTGAAGTAGTTAATCTTAGAACCAGGCGTACCGAGGGTTATGTCGTATTCCTTATCACGTGTGATAGAAGTCACGTTGAAGCGTTTGATATAGTAAGGTCCCGTCTTTCCGTCACGATAAACGACGTTATAAATCGTACGCTTATCGTTCTTCTTAAACACCTGTACATGAAGAACACCCTTGCCCACAAACACCTTGTCGGCAATTCGGATAACCTTATACTTACCATCACGGTAGAAGATAATCACATCATCGAGGTCAGAGCAGTTCTGAACGAACTCTGCCTTCTTAAGACCAGTACCAATGAAACCTTCCTGACGGTCAATATATAATTTCTCGTTGGCATCAACCACCTTAGCAGCAACAATCGTGTCGAAGCTCTTAATCTCTGTACGACGTGGGTGGTCGTTTCCGTACTTCTCTTTTAGGTGTGTGAACCACTCGATAGTGACACGAACCATCTCGCTAAGGTCCTTGTCAATCTCGGCAATCTCAGCCTTAATCTTCTGAATCAGTTCGTCAGCCTTATCCTTATTGAACTTCAGGATACGCTGCATCTTGATTTCCAAAAGGCGGATGATGTCGTCACGTGTCACCTCACGGATAAACGTCTTCTTATATGGCTCGAGTTTTGAGTCTACGAAACTCACAACTTCGTCAATATCCTTAGCCGTCTCGAACTTACGCTCCTTATAGATACGGTCCTCGATGAAGATACGTTCCAGAGAGTTGTAGAACAACTGTTCTTCTAATTCATGCTTGCGAATCTCTAACTCTAACTTCAATAAAGCCTTTGTATGTTCGGCAGAATTGCGCAATACATCTGATATCGTCAAGAACTCTGGTTTGTTGTCTCGGATGACACAGCAGTTTGGCGAAATGTTTATCTCGCAATCAGTGAAAGCATAGAGGGCGTCAATAGTCTTGTCACTTGACGTTCCCGGTGTAAGATGAAGTTGAATCTCCACCTCCGAAGCAGTCATGTCCTCTACTCTGCGAATCTTCAGTTTGCCTTTCTCAACAGCCTTCGTAATAGACTCTTGAAGCGTGTTAGCGGTCTTTGTAAAAGGAACCTCACGGATGACGAGGGTTTTATTATCGAGTTTCTCAACCTTTGCACGCACCTTCAGAACGCCACCACGCTGACCATCATTATACTTTGATACATCAATGCTACCGCCTGTTGGGAAGTCTGGATAGAGGTTAAACTCCTCGCCACGCAGATAGCTGATAGCTGCATCACAGATATCGTTGAGGTTATGTGGAAGAATCTTGGATGACAAACCAACCGCAATGCCCTCAGCACCCTGTGCCAAAAGCAGTGGGAATTTTACAGGCAGCGTAATCGGCTCTTTGTTTCTACCGTCGTAAGAAAGTTGCCATTCTGTTGTCTTCGGATTGAAGACAGTCTCTAAGGCAAACTTTGATAGGCGCGCCTCAATGTATCGTGGCGCAGCAGCACGGTCGCCAGTGAGGATGTTTCCCCAGTTACCCTGCATGTCGATGAGTAGGTCTTTCTGTCCTAACTGTACCAAGGCGTCACCAATAGAGGCATCACCATGTGGGTGGAACTGCATCGTATGACCTACGATGTTTGCCACCTTATTGTATCGTCCATCATCCATTCGTTTCATAGAATGGAGAATACGGCGTTGTACGGGCTTCAAACCGTCCTCAATATGAGGTACGGCACGTTCCAAGATTACGTAGCTGGCGTAATCTAAGAACCAGTTTTTGTACATGCCAGAGAGGTGATGCACGGCAGAGGCATCAAACCTATCAGCAGGTTTATAATCAGAATGGGAATCCTGTTCCTGAGTCTCTTCCTCAGGACTCTGTCCATCCAAGTCTTTTATTTCGTCATCCATATAGTTCTTGTTTTATCACTTAAAGAAGCAAGCTTCATAAGACTGCAAATGTACGAAAAAAAAAGTAAATAGGCAAATTATAGCTTATTCAAGTGTTGGATTTGGTTTTCTGTCTGCAGCTTGCTCTTGTTCCGCTCGCATCATAACCCTTTTTCAATCCAAATGGGTTGTTATCATCTGAATAGATAACCCCTCTCAATGATTGAACTGAGCCTCCGCACCAATGGTGCGGGGCGTCAGCACGTATGGTGCGGAGGCTTAACACCATTCGTGTTGGGCATCAATAAGTCTGTTGAAGATGTAAGAAAAGTTCGTGGTTGTCAGTATTATACTATAGTGCAAGGCGTTGTTTATAATATAGCGTAACCTCAAGCAAATCAAAATACTGACTCATGAATAATCGATTTAGGATAAAGTTTCGTGGTAAACCTGTTCTTATTCGGCTAAAAAAGCGTAACTTTGCGGTAAAAATTAAGGTATAAATAGATAATTATGGCACAAGAGGATGTTTTCAAGAAGATTGTAAGCCACTGTAAAGAGTATGGTTTCGTCTTCCCAAGTAGTGATATTTATGATGGTTTGGCAGCTGTTTATGACTACGGTCAGAATGGTGTTGAGCTGAAAAACAATATCAAGCAGTATTGGTGGCAGTCAATGGTATTGCTGCATAGCAATATTGTTGGTATCGACGCCTCTATCTTTATGCACCCTACAGTATGGAAAGCAAGTGGCCACGTTGATGCTTTCAACGACCCATTGATTGACAACCGCGATTCAAAGAAGCGTTATCGTGCTGATAACCTCATTGAGGATCAGATTGGTAAATACGAAGAGAAGATAGAGAAGGAAGTAGCTAAGGCTGCTAAGAAGTTCGGCGAGTCTTTCGATGAGGCTAAGTTCCGTGAGACCAATCCACGTGTTCTTGAAAATCAGAAGAAGCGTGACGACCTTCATGCACGCTATACTGAGGCTATGCAAGGACCAGACTTGGAGGCTTTGAAGCAGATTATCCTCGATGAGGGTATTGTAGATCCAATCAGTGGTACAACTAACTGGACAGACGTTCGTCAGTTCAATCTTATGTTCTCTACTGAGGTGGGTGCATCTGCTGATGCTACTAACAAGATTTATTTGCGCCCAGAGACAGCGCAGGGTATCTTCGTAAACTTCCTCAACGTACAGAAGACTGGTCGTATGAAGTTGCCATTTGGTATCTGCCAGATTGGTAAGGCTTTCCGTAACGAGATTGTTGCACGTCAGTTTGTCTTCCGTATGCGTGAGTTCGAACAGATGGAGATGCAGTTCTTCTGCCAGCCAGGAACCGAGATGAAGTGGTTTGAGTACTGGAAGAAGCATCGTTTGGCATGGCACGAGGGTCTTGGTATGGGTGATGAAAACTATCGTTTCCACGACCACGAGAAGTTGGCTCACTATGCTAATGCAGCAACAGATATCGAGTTCCATATGCCATTCGGCTTCAAGGAGGTTGAGGGTATTCACTCACGTACAAACTTTGACCTTTCTCAGCATGAGAAGTACTCTGGTCGTCAGGTGAAGTACTTCGATCCAGAGCGCAATGAGAACTACACTCCATACGTAGTAGAAACATCTATTGGTGTTGACCGTATGTTCCTTTCTGTTATGTGTCACAGCTATACAGAGGAGGCATTGGAGAACGGTTCAAGTCGTGTTGTCTTGAAGTTGCCAGAGCCATTGGCACCTGTTAAGTGTGCAGTTCTTCCTTTGGTTAACAAGGATGGTCTGCCAGAGAAGGCACAGGAGATTGTGAATAGTCTGAAGTTCCATTTCAATACACATATGGAGGCTAAGGATTCTATCGGTAAGCGTTACCGTCGTCAGGATGCTATTGGTACTCCTTTCTGTGTGACAGTAGATGGCGATACTTTGACAGACAACACAGTTACATTGCGTTATCGTGACTCTATGAAGCAGGAGCGTGTACCTGTTGAGAAGCTGCGTGAGATTATTGAAGACCGCGTATCTATCACTGCTCTGCTGAAGAAGATTGATATTGACTAATAAAAAGAAGGATAGCAGAGTCGGCTTTTTAGATTCTAATAGAGTATCAAAGTTCTCTATCGTTTCTAATAATCCTACTCCGTTATCCCTTTCTGATTTAAATAAAAGACTATGACAAAGAAAATAAAGATGCTTATTCGTCGTGCTGCAGGTGCCTTCTGCTTGGGCGGGATGATGCTTTCTGCAGGTCTCTTTACCTCTTGTACAGAGAAAGATAACACTGTAGAGGAATTTGCTAATTGGCAGTCGAAGAACGAAACTTATTGGAATAAACTTTATACTGCAACACAGCAGAAAATTAAGAGTGGGGACTCTTCTTGGAAGATAATACTTAATTATACTTTCCAAAATCAGAAACAGACTTCTGGTTCTGCGCTGACTTATAGTCCTGAGGATTATATCATTGCACATGTAGAGCAGGCTGGAGCAGGCACAGCAAGTCCGTTGTATTCTGATTCTGTGTCTATGCACTATATGGGCCGACTGATTCCATCTACAACTTACACGGCTGGGCTTATCTTTGATAAGTCATGGTCGAATGATACTTTCAATGCAACAACATCACGTCCAGCACATAGCAACCTTGGTCTGACCTATAATTCACAGGGTAAGGCGGTAAGTCTTGTTGATGGATTTACAACAGCTTTGATGTCAATGCATCGTGGTGATCATTGGACTGTGTATATCCCTTATCAGTTGGGTTATGGTGCGAGTGCTTCGGGTATGGTACCAGCTTACTCAACACTTATCTTTGACTTACGATTGGTTGACTTCTCTCACCCTGGTACGAAGTTGAAGGATTCATAATTTAAGGTGTGTTGTCATAGCCTTTTTGAAAGGTCTAATCGACCTTTAGTCTTATAGGTAGGGACACAAGTTCCCGTGTGTTCGACTCAATAATAGCAGTGAACAGACGGGAGCGAGGTTCCTATTTTACTTTTAAGAATTTGGTATTCATAGTTAGAGCCTTTTGTTTACTATCTCTCTTTAAGCTCTCATTATTTATTATTCAGTTTCTCATTTATTCCAAGTTATAGTTTCCCGTGCGTATATCCTTTAGTAAGTCTGTTGCCGAAAGTCTTCTTGCTAAGATTCGTAGTGGTGAGATGATGAGCAGGAATGAGAAGTTTAATCTCATTATCCAACTCAGTATCCCATCTATCTTAGCGCAGGTGACGACAGTGCTAATGTTCTATATTGATGCGGGAATGGTGGGTTCGCTGGGTGCAGAACCATCAGCAGCTATTGGACTTGTTGAACCAGCGACATGGCTTTTCTTCTCTTTAGTGAGTGCAGTGACAATGGGTTTTTCTGTTCAGGTAGCTCACTTCATTGGTGCTAACGACTTTACAAAGGCGCGTGCGGTGATGCGTCATGGCTATATCTTCGGACTATGCTTTGCATTGCTTTTGTTGCTGATAACTTTTCTTATCGGTTCTCGCCTTCCTGTATGGTTGGGTGGTGGTACTGATATTCAGCATGATGCAACTGTTTACTTCCTTATCTTCTCTCTAATTATTCCCTTCCACCTTATTGAATATATGTCGGCAGCTATGCTGAAGGTATCGGGTGATATGCGTCGTCCGAGTTTTATGGCTATATTAATGTGTGTGTTGGATGTGATTTTCAATTACTTCTTTATTTTTCCTACACGCACAGTTTCGCTTTTAGGGGTAGAGATGACGATGCCAGGTTTGGGTGAAGGAGTGGCTGGTGCGGCTCTCGGAAGTCTTTTATCCTTCGTTTGTGTAGCACTTCCATTGGTTTATTATGCAATTTTTCGCAGTCCTATCTTAGCTTGGAAACAGGATGTCGAACGTTTTGTCTGGCGTTGGCAATATATATGGAATGCCATGAAGATTGGTGCACCGATGACATTACAATATCTTCTGATGAATGGTGCGCAACTTGTTTCAACAATGATTGTAGCCCCTTTGGGTAATATCGCTATTGCTGCTCATTCGTTTGCTATTACCGCAGAGAGTCTCTGCTATATGCCAGGGTATAGTATTAGTGAGGCTGCTACTACATTGGTAGGGCAGAGTGTAGGGGCAGGTAGGCGTGACCTTCATCGTAGTTTTGCGTGGATGACCGTGTCGCTTGGTATGGTAGTCATGGCATTTATGGGTGTTGTGATGTATATCTTTGCTCCGGAAATGATAGGTCTTCTGTCTCCTGTGGCTGAAATCCAGGCATTGGGAACTTCTGTCCTTCGTATTGAAGCCTTTGCTGAACCGTTCTTCGCTGCAGCTATTGTCGCTTATAGTGTCTGTATAGGAGCAGGCGATACGCTGAAGCCATCTTTAATAAACTTGGGTAGTATGTGGCTTATCCGTCTAACCTTGGCTTATGCACTGGCAACGCAGTATGGTCTTCGTGGTGTTTGGTTTGCAATGGCAGTTGAACTCTCTCTTCGTGGAATGATGTTTATCTTCTATCTTTTTAAGCGTCTTCGACGAACATAACTATCATAGGATGAGGGATAAAAATGGGTAGTAGTCTTTCTTATAAAGTCTTTTTTCTTTTTATAAAAGTGAATAATTGCGATTTCTTTTCATGAAAAGAAATAATTATTTTCATGAAGAAAAATATTTCTTTTCATGTAAATAATTTATTTTTTCATGACTGTAAATTACTTATGATGGTAAGACTAAAGATTACATACCCCATACTTCATGAAGATGCTTGCTAAAAAACTACAGATTTTACCCCTAATCTGTGTGGAATATGCGGATTGTTGTATGTTAGTTTCTCCTATATATATAATAAGGTGAAGTAATCCAGCTATGACCGATATGTCAAAATCGCAATAAAATATGGTGTAGAATAAGTGTTTTTAATTCCATTTTTTAGCGAGAATGTTAAAACGCAAATTTACCTCTCTATGGATATTTTATTGCCCAAAACAGTTAAAAAGATGTTGAAAAACCACTTTTTTGCCTAAAAATTAGATTTTTTTCTATGAAATAATGTAGTCTATTCAAAAAAAGTGCTATCTTTGCAAACCGAATATAATTAAGTCGCTAAAATTAACAGAATTAATATTAAGCATTTATGAAAAAGTTTTTGATTGCACTTTCGATGCTCGCTATGGGTATCACAAGTACACAGGCTCAGGTAGCTTACGAGAAGGCTAAGGCATTTGACAACGTTTACCTCGGTGTAGAGGGTGGTGTTATGACTCCTCTTGATCTTAGTCGTGTAACTCCTCTTAACGCTGCAGCTGGTCTTAAGCTCGGTAAGCAGTTCAGCCCAGTTTATGGTGCAAACCTCGAGGGTCTCGCATTCTTCGGTGATAACCGTTGGCAGACAGGTTCTTTAGGTTTCTCTAATAGTCACACAATTGTGCGTGCCATCAACCTCGGTTTGAATGGTACTATCAACTTCACAAACCTTTTCTGCGAGTACAACCCAGATCGTCGTTTCGAGGTAGGTGCTGAGGCAGGTATCGGTTACTGGATCACTTACGGTGACAAGCACATCATCCAGACTTCTAATACTGGTGATGATACAGAGTTGACAGCTAAGACTGGTCTTACTTTCGCTTACAACCTCGGTGAGAAGAGAGCTTGGCAGCTTTATGTAGAGCCAGCTGTTCTCTGGAACCTTACACACGGTCCTGGCGATGCTATCCAGTTCGGTAAGCACGCAGCTCAGCTCGGTCTCTTCGTAGGTCTTAACTACAAGTTCAAGACTTCTAATGGTACACACAACTTCAAGGTTTGGAATGTTGGTCAGTTGAACGACGAGATTAACTCTCTCCGTGATCAGCTTAACGCTAAGCCAAAGGAGGTTGTTAAGGAGGTTGTTAAGGAAGTTGTTAAGGAGGTTCCTGTACAGACAACTCAGACTCTCTGCATTGACAACTTGGTATTTGTAACATTCGCTCAGGGTAAGTACTTCCTCACAAACGAGGCTAAGAAGGCTCTTGATGATGTTAAGGCAGGTCGTCACGTACAGATCGTAGGTACAGCTTCTCCAGAGGGTCCAAAGGCACTCAACGATCGCCTCTCTCAGAACCGTGCAGACGTTGTTGCTAAGTATCTCCAGAGCCGTGGTGTCATCGTTGATGAGGCTAAGGGTCAGGGCGTACAGGGCGTAACTTCTAACCGTTTGGCTGTTGTTTACGTTAAGTAATTAAGCTACCAATTAGCTAACCTTAATAAGGTTGGTTGACTGAAATAATAAACAGGGATGAATCTTTAAGGTTTGTCCCTGTTTTTTATGTCTTATTTTTATTCGTTTCTTACCTAATTATACTTTATTTATCTGTGTAAGAAAAAATATATCGAGCTGTGAAACAGAGCTTCATTTGTAAATTAGACCATAAATAATAGAATACCTCTCTGTTTTATTTTGCCCTTTAATCTATTTAGCGTACCTTTGCATTGATTTCATGTTATTTGATAATGTCAAAGGAAAATAGATTCGACCTTTTAAATAAAATACAATCGCCTGCAGACTTGCGTAAGCTTTCTTTGGATGATTTGCCAAAGTTATGTCAGCAGTTGCGGAAGGATATCATAGAAGAGGTTGCCGTTAATCCAGGTCATCTTGGCTCCAGCTTAGGTGCAACTGAGATAACGGTGGCATGCCACTATGTTTTTAATACTCCAGAAGATCGTATCGTATGGGATGTCGGTCATCAAGCATACGGCCATAAGATTCTGACGGGTCGTCGTGAGAATTTCTGTAATAACCGTAAGTTAAACGGTTTGATGCCATTCCCTTCTCCTTTTGAGAGCGAGTATGATACCTTTACTTGTGGACATGCTTCTAACTCAATCTCGGCTGCTTTAGGTATGGCTGTTGCTTCTAATCTTACGAAGCAGCATCGTCATGTCGTTGCTATTATTGGCGATGGGGCCATGAGTGGTGGTTTGGCTTTCGAGGGTCTGAACAATGTTTCCAGCCAACCTAATGACTTACTTATCATTCTTAATGACAATGACATGTCTATTGATAGGGCAGTGGGCGGTATGGAACAGTACTTGTTGAAGCTTGATACCAACGAAACATACAACCGTTTGCGCTTCAAGGCGTCACAATGGTTGCATGATAAAGGCTTATTGAATGATGAACGTCGAAAGGGCTTACTGCGTTTTAATAATGCCCTTAAGTCAGCCTTAGCACATCAGCAGAATATGTTCGAAGGTATGAATATTCGTTACTTCGGACCTTTTGATGGGAATAATGTTGAAGAGTTGGTTCGTATTCTTCGTCAGTTGAAGGATATGAAGGGACCAAAACTACTCCATTTACACACCAAGAAGGGTAAGGGATATGAACCAGCTGAGAAGAGTGCGACGGTATGGCATGCTCCAGGTAAGTTTGATCCAGAAACAGGTGAGCGTATTGTACAAGACTGTAGCAATGAACCACCTAAGTTTCAAGATGTGTTTGGAAAGACATTGTTGGAACTTGCAAAGAAGAATCCTCGCATTGTAGGTGTCACACCTGCCATGCCAACGGGTTGTTCTATGAATATAATGATGAAGGCTATGCCTGACCGTACCTTTGATGTGGGTATTGCAGAAGCACATGCAGTCACTTTCTCAGCTGGTATGGCAAAGGATGGTTTACAGCCTTTCTGTAATATCTATAGTGCCTTCTCGCAGCGTGCATATGATAGTATTATCCATGATGCAGCTATACTCAACCTCCCTGTAGTTCTTTGTTTGGACCGTGCTGGATTGGTAGGTGAAGATGGTGCGACACATCATGGTGCTTTTGATATGGCTTTTTTGCGTCCAATTCCTAATCTTACAATAGCCTCTCCGATGGACGAACGTGAACTTCGCAGATTGATGTACACGGCACAGTTGCCTGATAAGGGTACCTTTGTGATTCGTTATCCACGTGGTAATGGTGTTTTAACTGATTGGGAGTGTCCGCTGAAAGAGATAGAGGTAGGAACAGGACGTCGTCTTCATGATGGCTGGGATGTTGCTGTATTGAGTATCGGACCTATTGGTAATGATGTTGAAAAGGCTATAAAACTGATAGAGAGTGCTGAATCTCCAAAAACAGAAGGTCATTGTCCATCAATCGCACACTATGATATGCGTTTCTTGAAACCATTAGACGATAAACTTCTTGAAGAGGTTGCAAGTCGTTTCTCACGCATCATAACGATAGAAGATGGTGTACGCAATGGTGGATTGGGTTCTGCTGTTATAGAGTGGATGAGCGATCATGGCTATACACCACAGATAACTCGTATGGGTATGCCTGATCATTTTGTAGAGCAGGGAACGGTACAACAGCTACGTGAAATCTGTGGAATAGATCTTGAAAGTATCAAGAAAGAGCTAATTAAGGCTAACTGATAATTTATCACTTACGCCTCATCATCGTTTAAACGAAAAAGAAAAAGAAATGAAAATCATCATAGCAGGAGCATACGCCATAGGAACTTACTTGGCAAAACTGCTTTCTCGTAATATGCAGGATATCGTACTCATGGATGAGAACCCAGAGAATCTGGAGAAGATCAGTAGCGAGTATGACTTGCTAACTATGGAATGTTCACCCACAAATATAAAGGGACTGAAAGAAGCTGGTGTGGAACATACCGACCTCTTTATTGCTGTTACTCCAAGTGAATCAGCTAATATCGCATCTTGTGTTATGGCACATCAGTTGGGTGCGAAGAAGACTGTTGCACGTGTGGACAATCCAGAGTATGTTGAAGAACAGAATAAGGAGTTGTTCCGTCAGATGGGTGTCAGTGATATTATCTATCCAGAAATCCTTGCAGCAAGGGATATTATCAATGGCTTGAAGATGTCATGGGTTCGCCAGCGATGGGATGTACATGATGGGGCATTGGTAATGTTGGGTATCAAATTGCGCGAAACTTGTGAGATACTCAACCGTCCTTTGAAAGATATTAGTGGTCCTGATGATCCTTATCATGTAGTCGCTATAAAGCGCAATGACGAGACGATTATTCCTGGAGGTAATGATACTTTGCAGTTATATGACTTGGTTTATTTCATGACCACAAAGCAGTATATTCCGTATGTTCGTAAGATTGTTGGTAAGGAACATTATGTCGATGTACAGAATGTTATCTTTATGGGCGGTGGTAAGACAGCTGCACGTGCCGTAAAGATGCTGCCTGAATATATGAATGCGAAGATTATCGAACAGAATCCTACTCGTTGCGAGATTCTTAATGATATCTTCAGTGAAGACAGACTGGTTATCAATGGCGATGGTCGTGATATTGGTTTGTTGCAGGAGGAGGGAATCCGTCATACACAAGCTTTCGTGGCATTGACTTCAAATGCAGAAACGAATATTCTTGCCTGTCTTACGGCTAAACGACTTGGTGTTCGCAAAACTGTGGCATCGGTAGAGAACTTTGATTACGTGAATACAGCTGATGGACTTGACATTGGTACGATTATCAATAAGAAAGCACTTGCAGCCAGTCATATCTATCAGATGATGCTTGATGCAAATGTAGCAAATGTGAAGTTCCTTATGTCTATCAATGCTGATGTGGCAGAGTTTGTGCTAAGTCCTGAGTCAAAAATCACTCGAAAGGCAGTAAGAGAATTAAATCTTCCGAAGGGGGTAACGATCGGTGGACTCGTAAGAAGCGGAGAGGGAATGCTTGTTTCTGGTAATACACAGATTGAAGCAGGCGACTCTGTTGTGGTCTTCTGTTATAATGTTGATATGAAAAAGGTGGAGAAATTATTTATTTAACCATGCTTAATCTGAAACTTATTTCCAAAATTCTTGGATCCTTGTTATGGATAGAAGGCGTACTGATGCTCAGTTGTCTATTCGTGTCCTTGTTTTATAATGGCAGTGACATTATACCATTCGTGTGGAGTATTCTCATAACAGTAGGTGCTGGTTTTATCTTCCGACTGTTAGGTCGTCATGCTGACAATCTTCTTGGACGTCGTGATGCTTATTTTGTTGTAACGATATCTTGGATTCTTTTTACGATATTCGGTACACTTCCCTTTATGATTAGCGGTGGTATTGGGAGTTTTACTGATGCTTTCTTCGAGGCAATATCAGGTTTTACAACGACCGGTGCTACGATTATAGACTATCCTGAACGGCTGCCAAAGGGACTCCTCTTTTGGCGTTCTCTGACACAATGGATTGGTGGATTGGGAATAGTCTTCTTTACCATAGCCATTCTTCCTTCTATGGTGGGTGGCTCGGTAAAGGTCTTTGCGGCTGAAGCGACTGGTCCTATCAAGAGTAAGCTACACCCACGACTGAGCACAAGTGCTAAGTGGATATGGGTAGTTTATTTGGTTCTGACTACTGCCTGTATTCTATCTTATAAGGTATGTGGTATGGGATGGTTTGATGCTTTCAACTATTCAATGACCAGTACAGCGACGGGTGGATTCTCTACGGAGAGCGGTTCTATCACAACCTTTCATTCTCCAGCAGAGGAGTATGTCTGTGCATTATTCTGTTTCCTATCTGGTGTCAACTTCACATTGCTATATGCCTCGGCAGCAGGATTAGATATTAAAAAGCTCATAAAGAATAGTGAGTTCCGTTTCTATACCATTATGGTACTCTCGTTTGCTATCTTTATTGCTTTTGAGCTTGTTTATCGTAATCATTATGATATAGAGCATGCCTTCCGTAGTGCGCTCTTCCAAGTTGTTTCCTTTATAACAACGACAGGACTTTTCAGCGATGATGCTGCTAAATGGCCTCATGTCACATGGGTTGTCTTGGCTGCTTGTATGTTCTTTGGCGGCTGTTCTGGTTCTACCAGTGGTGGTATCAAGAGTATTCGTGGTGTGATGTTATTAAAGGTGGTGCGCAATGAGTTCCGTCAGATACTCCACCCTAATGCTGTCTTACCAATGAAGGTTGATGGAGTGAATATACCACAGTCAAAGCGTGTAACACTTTTAGGTTTCATCGGACTTTATCTTATTCTGACGCTCTTCTGTGCTTTTACAATGATTGCCTTTGGTATTGATAACACGAATGCTATCACAATTACGTTGAGTTGTTTGGGTAATGTTGGACCTACATTGGGTATGGAAATCGGTCCTACAATGTCGTGGGCACAGTTGCCAGACTTTGCTAAGTGGATTTGTTCATTCCTCATGCTTGTAGGTCGTTTGGAACTATTTACTGTCTTGGTACTTTTCTCTCCAGCTTTCTGGAAGGAAAACTAAAGGTAAACAAAGGTTATTTTCCTGTCTGACTCGTACGGGAATCACAACTTTTATAGGCTTTTATTACTCCTGTCTTACCAACGATAGTGAATTATTTTCATGAAAAGAAATATTTATTTTCACGAGAGAAAATATTTCTTTTCATGAAGAAAAAGATTTATGATCGTGAAAGTAAATTGTTGATAACTGTAAATGCTTTCTCTATTTACTCTCCTTTGGATGTTATATAGTGTGTTATACGATGTCAAAAGTGCTTTGTTTTTATTTGCTAAAAGGAAACAAAACAATAATAAGAACTATGAGCATTAGGTTATAATACCCCGATTTGGGTATAATGTGGACTATAAAAACTATCATACAAACTTCTTATCAGTATTTTAACAGTAATTGTGTTGGGAATAAGTTGATAATGTGTAAATTTGTAACCGATAAACTTAAATATAATAACCAAAACGCACTATAAATGAAAAAGAACAAATTATTGAGTTTAGTTGTTGCACTTATGGCAACACTATCACTTACTGCTTGTCTGAATGATGATTATGAAGAGCAGGCAAAACGAAACCTCCCAACTGCGGCTGAACTGAAGGCTGCAAGCCATACTATTCAAGGTCTTTATCATGGTAAACTTTCCAGATATGGTCTAAACGAACGGGAACAGATAGAAAAGCAGGATTCTGTCAGTACCACTTGGGAAATCAAGGATGATACAACACTCATCATCAAAAATATCCCAACTAAGATGTTGACAGCAAGTATCATTGATACTAACTTAAAGCAGGCGGTTGAGGCTTTGCCTAATCAGGAAATCAAATGTGCTATTAGCGTGTTCAGCGTGAAACCAATCCTCTTTTATATTGCTCCTTATCGTTTGGATTTAGGTAAGGTTACTTATGGGGGTAAAACTCATGATGTAGCTATAGCTTTCCTTTTCAAGGCTGATTATACCTATGGTGGTTATGATACTGACCGCAAGGTGCTTGGTGCTCGCCTTTTAGAGGCAGGAATGGTTGTTGATGGTGTCTTCGACAAGTCTGTTAGTAAGGGTGCAGATAGCTTCTATCTTGCTTCTGAACCAAGAGTATAAGTTTTATAAGACAATATAATCAAAAGCCCGAGAACATCTATTTGGATGTTTTCGGGTTTATTTTTTTTATAGTATAAGAAGATAATCGTTACCCTTTCTGTTGCGATATAGTTGGATAAGGAAAGTCTGAATGGATAGTGAAACTGTAGAAAACGATAAATAAAAAGAGACTATATTCATCTGTTAGATTGGAATTGTGACAATATTGTAGACTCTTTCTGCCATTCTGTCAGTCTATGTCTGTTGGCACATCATTTGTCTAATTATTGACGAATGACGCTGTCAGTAGCAGCTGAAGACGATATTAGTCGGATGATACTACGACAGACAAGCGTCAATAACTGAATACGAATAATAATAAAATAAAGATATACAATTATGGGAAAGATTATTGGAATTGACTTAGGAACAACAAACTCTTGT
>ERZ772977.671-NODE-671-length-21294-cov-2.748858_pt1 | contig 21294 bp, 18 predicted proteins | sample MGYA00511131_ERZ772977 | MGnify/ENA primary metagenome ERZ772977 (study PRJEB29015, sample SAMEA2737935) | human oral metagenome | biome: human oral; feature: human-associated habitat; material: dental | place: China | collected 2151 ...
CGGACTTGGCCCATCAAGATCTCATTGCGGAAAATCTGGTAGGTCATAGAGAATATAGACTGTGGCAGTGGCTCTTGACCGATAAATTGGTTGACATGCAGTAGGCTGGTTAGGGCCGTCAAGGTCATGGCGCCACCTAGGAAATGCTGGAGCCGGACCACAAAGAGTTGGCCCTTGACAATCATGTAGAGGCCTAAGGCCAAGATAGGCGCTAACAACAAAGCATAGGTCTCCCCTACTAGAAGTCGAAAACCATTAACAATCAGAGCGCCTAGCGCCCCCCATTGAAAGAGCCCTAGTAGAGCTACAAAACTTATCATAATACCCAGAATCAAATAGGTGGTATGTTCAGAGAGATTTAGGGCATGGTGCTGACGACTCGCTTGGGTCTTCTTGCCAGGTCTTGAACCTGTCTTTTTCTTGGTGGTCGTCTTTTTCTTCGGCGCCATAGGGTCCCCTCCTTCATCAAATAGTAAAAATGTTCATCACTTACTATTATAGCATAAATTCCCTTAAATTTCATGATTGAGCCCGACTTATCTAAGCAAAAAAGAGGGGAAATTAATCCCCTCTTTCCAACTATCTATTAAGCCCCTAAACCAGCAAGCTAGCCTTCAGGCACTTGTTGGGTCAGAATGCGTGGCCCTTCCTTAGTAATAACTAAGGAGTGCTCATACTGGGCACAATTGCCCCCGTCGCGGGTACGTGCCGTCCAACCGTTATTATCCATCTTCATTTGCCAAGTACCAGTCGTAATCATTGGCTCAATGGTGATGGTCATGCCTTCCTTGAGGCGCAAGCCCTTGCCCTTGGTCCCATAATGTGGAATACCTGGTTCTTCGTGGATGGTTGGACCAATGCCGTGGCCGATAAAGTCACGGACTACCCCGTAACCCTTAGCTTCAGCATATGTTTGAATGGCATGGCCGATGTCCCCAATGCGATTGCCGACTTGAGCCGCTTCAATTCCCTTATAGAGAGCTTCCTTGGTCACTTCCATAAGGGCTTGATTTTCAGGGCTAACCTGACCGACTGCATAGGTCCAGCAAGAATCTGAAATAGCCCCTGCCAAATCCACACAGAAGTCTACTTTGACAATATCGCCGTCCTTAAGCACATAGTTGGATGGGAAACCATGACAGATTTCGTCATTGACACTGGTACATGTCGCATATTTATAGCCTTCATAGCCAATTTGAGCAGCCACTGCCCCAGCAGCTTCAATCTTGTCTTGAACAAACTTGTCTACTTGAGCTGTCGTTAGACCTGGTTTAATAAAGTCACGCAACTGGACATGAATGCCCGCCAAAATCTCGCCTGACTTAGCCATAGCATCGATTTCACGCGGTGATTTTAAGGTAATCATGGATTAGATACACTCCTTCTTAGGCTAAGTCCACCGGCTGGTTCCAGACAAACTGAACCAGGCAGGCAACTTTATCCTTACTTAGATTATAAATTTGATGGTCGGTCACCCACTCTTGGTCGCTCAGAGGGACCAGCTGGCTTCGAATCTCAACTTGGTCGCTAGGCAGGAGTTCACTGCCGTACTTGATATAGCAACTAGAGTATGGCGCTTGACTGGCTAATTGATCCAGCGCCCAGCCAATATAGACCAGATTATTAACATGGCCATTTTCGTCGATGACCTCTGGCGTAATGACTAAAGGCGACGTCTTATTTTCTTGAACTTGGTCCCCTTCCCATTTTACCGGATCAAAATGAGCTGGCTCTTCTTCTGCTATGACCAAATTGGCCTCTTGGAAAGACTCAATTGGTAAGCGCACAATCCGCCGCTTATCCAAGTCCAAGATGACATATTGGGCTTCCACAATGGCCAGCAGCCGGTCCCCTTCATAGAAGCGAAAGCGGCGATTACAGAAGAAACGGTTGGCTTCGCAGAGCAAGGTTTCTACCCTTAAGTCTTCCTGCCCCTGATATCGAGCTACTAGCTCCAATCGGTATTGCGTAACAATCCAAGACTGGGTCTCACTGACAAAGGCATAGTTGAGTTGGGTCCGAACCACTTGGTCATGGGCGCCAGAGGTGATAAGGGCATAACGAATCATGCGCTGGGGTTCAATAATCCCCTGCTTATGGACTATTTCTTGACGTGGGAAAAACTTAGAAAAGCGGGTTTGAACCATGGATACACCTCTTTATTGCTTGCTTGAGACTGTTAAATTAACCAGTAACCAGGCTAGACCAAGGAAGAGCCCTGCTCCCAAGAAACTTGGGATAGGCGAAAATCCATAGATGGCAGGCCCTAGCTTGAACCAAAAGTAATTACCAATCCAGGCACCAATTAGGCCGGCTACCATAAAGCGACTTCTGCTTTCGGGTAACTCATGGTAGAGTAAGGCCATGAGCCAGCCTAGGAAGACGCCAACTAATAAAGATATTACCATTATCTCGCCTCCAGCTCAAGTCTTAACGCATGGTAACAAACTCTTCAGAACCGGTTGGGTGAATGGCGATGGTGGCATCGAAGTCCGCCTTAGTCGCCCCCATCTTAATAGCCACCGCAAAGCCTTGAAGCATTTCATCCACTCCTTCGCCAATGGCGTGAAGGCCGACAATCTTCTCTTCAGGGCCTTGGCAAACCAGCTTAAACTTAGAAGGAACATTGAGCCCGGCAGCCCGTTGATACATGGAGTTGAACTGGCTAGTGTAGACTTTAAGATTGTCTGCCCCGAATTTAGCTTCTGCTTCTTCTTGAGTGTAACCTACTGTGGCAATCGCCGGGTGGGAGAAGACAACTGTTGGAATTTGGCTGTAGTCAATGGCGGCTGAGGCTGCCCCATTGAAGAGGAATTCTGCCACATGACGGCCTGCGCGGATAGCGACCGGCGTCAAGGCTGGGCGACCGATTACATCCCCTACTGCATAAATATGTGGGACGGCCGTCTGATGTTGGTCATTGACTTGGATAATGCCTCGTTCATTGACTTGAATGTCGGTATTTTCCAAGCCTAGGGCGTCGGAATTAAGGGCCCGACCAATGGCTGCAATGACCCGATCCACTACTAAGACTACTTGACCTTGAGACAAACATTCAATCTTGCCATCCTGGCGACGACGATAGGCGTCAAACTGGGTATGAGCGTGTAAAGTTGGGCCATGTTCTGCCATGGTATCCAACAAGGCTTGGCTAAGCATGGAGTCAAATTTACGTAATGGGCGGTCATAGCGGACTACTAAGTGAGACTCTACCCCCAAAGCGTGTAAGACACCGGCTAACTCTACCGCAATATAGCCAGCCCCCACAACAGCAACGGATTGAGGCAGATCTTGCCATTCAAAGAAGGAATCAGACGTATCCAAGAGCTCGTGGCCTGGCACTTGTGGCACCGCTGGACGGCCACCTGTGGCAATCATAAAGTAACGTGCAGAATAGGTATGACCGTTAACTTGAACCGTATGATTATCGACGAATTTAGCATAGCCCTTAATGTAATCAATGCCATTATTCAATAAACCACGTTCATAGCTAGCGCGGGCATTGGCCACATAAGAATCACGAGCCTTAACAAATTCCTGGTAGTTAAATTGATAGTGAACATCTTGGAAACCATAGCCTGGCCCTACTTGGTTCATAACATCGGCCATATGAGCCGCATACCAAGTGATTTTCTTAGGCACACAGCCTTCGTTGACACAGGTTCCTCCTAAGCGTTTGCCTTCTATCAAGGCTACCTTGGCGCCGTACATAGCCGCGCGATTGGCTGTCGCCACACCGCCGCTACCGCCACCAATTACAATTAAATCATAGTTTGCAGTCATGCAAATACCTCCTTATAATCTCTACCCTTCTATACTACACCATTTGGTCCAAAATCCCTTCTATAATGCTCAAAAAGCGGGAGACAGGCTCCCGCTTAGTAGTAGCTATAAGTCAATCCAATAACGACACAAGAGATTGCCATCTGCTTCCGTCACCATATTTTCCAAAACCCCGCCATTCTTCTCAATGACGCGTGCTGAACCTAGATTGGTCTTGTCACAGGTAATCAGTAGCCGCTGGAGCCCTTCTTGACGGGCCTTATCTAGAGTTAAGGCCAAAAGTTGAGTGCCATAACCCTGGCCCCAGCAATCTGGCGCGATGGAGTAACCGACATGACCACCGAACTGACGTAAATAATCCGTTAATTCAAGCCGTAAATTACTTAGACCAATCAAGCGATCACTAGCACCATCCTGAGTGACCGGCTCCATCACTAACCATATTTTGGCTGTCGCATAGCCCTCGGGAAGGGTCTCAGGTTTGGTCAGGGCAACTTGTCTTTGATGCCAAGCCGCCATATCGTCATAGTTTTCAAGGTCGCCACAACCATGGGCGACTAATTTCCGATTTAGGTAGGCCTGACGATAGGCTGCTAGTGCCGGATAATCAACTGGACTAATCTCCTTAAGATATAAGTTACTCATCATAAGCCTCCTTTTCACCTCTACTAGCCATTAGTTTGTTGTAGCTGCATGCGGTACATTTCAGCATAGCGCCCGCCTTGGGCTAGCAAGGATTGGTGATTACCGCGTTCTACAATCTGGCCTTCATGCAAGACCAAAATTAAATCAGCGTCTTGAATAGTCGACAGACGGTGGGCAATGATAAAGGTGGTTCGGCCCTGACTTACGACCTTCATGGCATGCTGGATGATTTCCTCTGTTTCCGTATCAATATGGGATGTCGCCTCATCCAGAATCAAAATCTTAGGATCTGCAGCTAGCGTCCGGGCAAAACTAATCAGTTGGCGTTCGCCACTGGAATAGGTAGCCCCTTTTTCAAAGACAGGAGCCTGAATGCCTTGAGGCAGGCGACTGACCATATCCTTGGCCCCAACCCGCTCAAGGGCTTGCCAGACGGCCGCATCATCAATGGCCTCATTCCCCATGGTCACATTAGAAGCAATAGTGCCGGTGAAGAGATAAGGGTCTTGAAGCACAATCCCCATTTCCTTGCGGACACTCTCACGGGAATAGTCGCCAATGGCTTGTCCATCAATGAGAATCTGGCCTTCTTGGGGATCATAGAAGCGAAACAAGAGGTTAATCATGGAACTCTTACCCGACCCCGTATGCCCCACTAAGGCAATGGTCTGACCTGGCCGCGCTAGCAAATTCAAATCCTTCAAGACGGGCTGGCCCGGTACATAGGCAAAGTGAACATGCTTGAACTCGACTTGACCTTGCGTCACTATCAAGTCTCGGTCTAGCTCCACTTCCTGCTCCGCGTCTAGTAACTCTAGGACCCGTTGGCCGGTTGCTACCGATTGTTGAATCTGGGAGAATTGACGGACAAAGTTATTGAGGTTCATGAAGAGTCGGTCCAAGTAGTTAATATAGATAAAGAGTTGACCAACTGTTATTGCCAGTGTCTGGCCTAAAAATTGATAACCCACCACAGCCAAAATCAAGGCAACAAAGGACCGGTTGAGCAATTCACCCAAGCTCCAGGAGACCGTGGAGTCCACGCGAATCCATTTTAGGGCTGCTTGGTACATCTGCTCCACGATTGTTTGGAAACGAGATTTGAAGCTGGATTCTATTTGAGAAAGCTGAATCATGACACTGCCGTTCATTGTTTCATTGACCTGGGAATTAACCTCACTCTGAGCTTCGAAGAAAACCTTCATAGCCTGAGAGACTTGGCGGCTGTAGAGCACATACCAGCAATAAAAGAGTGGTAAAAGCAGTAAAAGGGCCAAGCCGATATACCAGTTCAAGCTAAAGATAAAGACATAAATAATGATTACCTGAGCCAAATTGAGAAAGGCTTGTGACATGATGCCACCGTAGAAGTTGCTTCTCAAGGTCTCCGTGTCATTAATAATGCGAGAGGAAACCTTGCCGGCTGGCTTATCATCAAAATATGAGACCGGCAGATTCTGCATGACATCGAAGGCCTTATTACGAATGTGTTCCACTATGCGGTTGGCACATGACATCAAGGTAATGCTGGCAAAATAGCCGATAATCGAAGCTAAGGCAATCAAACCTACATAGAAGCCCAGATGTTGCAACATAGCCGCCCTATCCAGTTCCTTGCCCTGATTGAAGACAGGCGTGAGCACCTGGTCAATGACTCTTTGAATTTCTAAGGGGGCATAGTTTTGAATAATGGTCCCCCCGCCCAAGAGCACTAGGCCTAGGAGGAAGAGACGCCACTCTACCTTGACCAATCGAAATAATCTTAATGGGATACTCATGCCATCACCTCCTCTTCTGAGACTTCTTCATTTAGGCGTTGGCGCCATGCTTGTTCAGCATACCAACCGCCTAGGGCCATGAGCTCTTCTGCGCGCCCTTCTTCTACAATGCGACCTTGGTCTAGGACCACAATCCAATCGGCATGCTCCACAGCTGATAAGCGATGGGTAGTAATAATATTGGTCTTACCGGCTCGTAGGGTTTGGATATTTTCAATAATAATACGTTCGGTCCGCGCATCAACTGCCGATAAGGCATCGTCTAAGATGAGGAGCTCGGGTTCCTTAATCATGGCGCGGGCAATGGAGATACGTTGTTTCTGACCGCCCGAAATAGCCACCCCTTTCTCCCCAATTAGAGTGTCGTAGCCCTCCGACATACGTTCCAAGTCTTGGCTAAAGGCTGCAATGGCCACCGCAACATCCACTTGTTTCTGACTGGCAGAAGGATTACCCAAGAGAATATTCTCCCTTACGGTACGTGAAAAGAGTAAGTGTTCTTGCGGTACATAACCAATCAGCTTTTCCATATCGTGACGATTAAAATCACTGATTGGTCGGTTGTTGACTAAGAATTCTCCCTGGCCAATGGGATACTGGCATAGGAATTGGCGAACCAGGGTGGTCTTGCCGCTACCTGTCTTACCGACAATCCCCAGGGTCTGGCCTTTCTTAAGGCGCAGATGAATGTGACGGAGACTGTCTTCAGAAGCTCCTTGATAGCGGAAACTATAATCAGCTAGGCTCAGCTCCTCTAAGTCACTTAGCCTTTGAGTCCCTTGACTGGCCAAATCATCGCTAGCTTCCAATAATTCTTGGATCTTACCATGGCTGACTTTGGCATTTTGATAGACGACAATTAAATCAGTTAAGGACCAGAGCGGTTCAGCCAGTGAAAGTGAATAGAGTTGCAAGGCAATAATTTGGCCCAAGGTCAAATGCCCTGCCGCCATTTCCAATCCCCCTACGCCAATGACTAAGGCCGCGGTCAGGGACATAATGGTAATGGATAGGCGCCAAAACGCCGCTTGGTAGTACATAATCCGGATAGCCTTGCTGGCTAAATCGCGCGTTTTGGCCTGAAAACGTTGACTGGCTTCTTGTTTGTTACCGTAAGCGCGCGTCACTCGAATGCCTTCTATGACCTCTAAGACCTCATTACTGAGGGCAGCAACCGCATCGCGTTGTTGCGTCACGGCTTCTTCTTGTCGACGCGTTAAGATTACAAGAGGAAGCAGGATGAGACTAGAAGGAATAAGCGCTAAGAGGGTCACCTTCCAGGAAATAGACAGCATAATGGGAATAATGATAAAGTAGGTACCTGCGGATAAGAGAAAGCCCATTAAGCCATAGCCCATAAAATCCTCAATTCCCCTAACATCAGAAGTAAAACGAGTCATCATATCACCAGATCGAAACTTTTCAAAAAATTGAATCCGCATGCTGATGATCTTCTGGTAGAGATTGAGCTTGACTTCTTTTATATAGAAAGCCGATTGACTAAAGAGTCGACTCATCCATATATATTCAGATGTATATTGAGCTACTGCCATTACCACCATAATGCCAATGAAAAGTGCCAGACTCTGGCCCGTCAGCGAATGGTCAGCCATGGCATCAATAATGGCCTGAGTCACCCGCGTAGGTATGACCCACAAGATATAGTTGGCGGCAATGGAAAGCAAAATAATCAGGTAAGTCATCGGATATCGTTTGATGAATTGCCACATGGCAGCTAACATAAAAATCCCCCTTAATATAGATCGATAGGTAAAATCCCCTAATAGACGCACAAAAAAGACCCTAAGATGGACAGTACAAGGCACAGAATCTAGTTCTGGTCCTTGCCACTCCAACTTAGCGTCTTATAGTATTTTATATTCTTGGCTACAAGGCCTAGTAAGGCACTTTATAGCATGACGTCTAAAAGGAGTGGGTGTTGTTTAGCTTGTTTGGTTTTAGCTACTAAGATCATGACACATACTCCTTTCTTTCATTTTTTCTTACTTTTCTAGGATACCACAGCTTACTAAACTTTGTAAAGCCTTTCTTGAAATTATTTTACAAACATCCTTAGTCCTAGGCCCCTTCAGGTAGCTTGGCTTGCAATATGGTGTAGCTTTCGGTAAACTAAGCCTGTATAAAGCAATTTCTAGATTAATATAAAGGATGACCACATTGAAACAATTAATTGCCATTATCTTTTCTTCCTTGCGAATGCCCCAACAAATCTTCGGGCTTTCCAAGGTGCCCTTTAAATTCTTCCGTCGTCTTAGCCGGCTGATTATTCTCTGGCTAACTGTCACCTCTGTCCTGGTGACCCTCAAGCCACTCAATCAACTCTTTGACGATGTCAAAGCCAGCTCATCTAACCTACCCGATTTCCATATTGTCGACGGTAAGCTAGAGCTCGCCCAAGACCAAAAGCCTGTCTACTTCCAATCTCAATCTTTCCAATTGGTTGTCGACGATACCGTAACTGTTAGCGGGCCCCAAGACCAACCTACTATCCCAACGGACATTGCTAGCCGCCTGTCCACTAAGTCCATGGCTAGCTTCTTCCTCTTCAAGGATCGCGCTTTCGGCCAAATAGCCGGTCGTATGATGCAAATCACGGACCTTTACAATGCAAACTTTAACAAGCAAGTCGCCAGCCAAATTTTAAACTCCATTGAAAATTACCGCTGGATCTTTTATTTGTCCCTTGCCATTGTGGCTTGGATTATCTCCTGGTTACTCTATTGGTTTATAGTCCTACTTATTTCTTACTTGGCTCACTTCACTACCCTACGGTCCAAGTCCTTCAAACTCTTTAGCCAGACTATGCGCCTAGTTATTCAAGTGACCTTTGTTCCATTCCTTATCTATGGCCTCTTACAAATCATCCTACCTCTAGGTTTTGTCTTCTTTGTCTTCTTGGCCCTCTATACAGTGGCCTTCATTTATTACGCCCAACAGCGTTTTATGATGAGTCTCTTCTCGGCCTTCAATAGTCAAGCCTTCAAGGAAGGTATGCAGGACCTGCAAGAAGATGCCAATAACTTAAGTCCTGATGAAATGAACGAACGCTTCATGTCCTTAATTCAAGAAGCTAGACAAGAGCGTCATGCTCAAGGACAAGATGGAAACGAAGAGGAAGAGAAAGAGAAAGAGGAAGCAGCAGAGACAAGACCTCAGGATCACACTGGTCAAAAAGACCAAGAAAAAGAAGAACCTTCTGACCAAAATCAAGATAGTAATTAATCAATAAAAAAGCTAGGACCTGAGGTCCTAGCTTTTTTATGTCTTAAGTGCTTTACTTGGCTTCTAAGAGTTCCTTAGCCAATTCGTAGCAGCCGGTAATGCCGGCATTATCTTCCAAAGCAGGTGGCACGATGAAACCTTCTAATTCTGGCAAGGTCACATAGTTGTTGTTAAGAGCTACCAAATGTTCGCGAATCATTGGGAAGAGTTGGCGTTGCTTCATGACCCCGCCACCCAAGATAAAGCGTTCAGTACTCAAAATCAAATAGTAGTTGTAAAGTGCTTGAGCAATGTAGTAGGCTTCTAAGTTCCAGACTTCCATCTCATTGCTGAGTTCAATCCCCTTCTTACCCCAACGCGCTTCAATCGCTGGCCCAGCAGCCATGCCTTCTAAGCAGTCGTGGTGGAAGGGACATTTACCTTCATAGTGGTCCTCTGGATGACGTTTGAGGCTGATGTGACCTGCTTCAGGATGGGCAAAACCGCTAATAATCTTGCCACCGACTACAACCCCAGCACCCACACCGGTCCCGATGGTGATATACATGCAGTTTTCTACGCCACGTGCTGCCCCTTGCTTCATTTCGCCGTAGGCTGCTGCATTGACGTCAGTGGTCCAAGCCATTGGCACATCAAATTCCTTCTTGAAAGCACCCAAGAAATCAAAATGTTGCCATGGCAATTTAGGTGTATTGGTGATATAACCATAGTCCTTGCCATTAGGGTTAGCCCCGATTGGGCCGAAAGAACCAAAACCAAAGGCCTTAATCCCATTATATTTCTTGAAGAAGTTAATCATGCTTGGCATGGATTCAGATGGTGTCTCAGTTGGGACACTCAAACGTTCAATCAAAGTACCATCCATTTTGAAGACAGCGCAGACACATTTTGTACCGCCTAATTCAATTGCTCCAATCATCTTACACACTCACTTTCTATGCTTTTGCTTTTCTTTTACCCTTGTTCTTACTGTCGCGATGCCGGTCTTTTTTCTTCTTAGGCTTAGTCGCGGCAGCTGCCTTAGCCTTGCGGGCTGGTTTAGCGCCAGTCTTAGGCTTGGCCTTTGGGCCCTCTAGCCTTTGGGCTTCCTGCTGGCTAGAGCGTTCTTGGGGCCCTACTAATTGGCCTTTGAAGGTAATACGCTCTGACAGTTGGTAAGGACTGGAAACCAAGAGCCTTTCCAGGTTCCGTAATTCCTGTTCATTGACTAAGGACAGAACCGTTCCGGATTTACCCATACGGCCTGTACGACCCGAACGGTGAACATAGGTATCCAGGCTCTCCACTCGGTTATAGTGGATGATATAAGGCAGGTCAGGGATATCTAAGCCCCGCGCTGCCATATCAGTAGTCAGCAAGTAAGTCACCTTACCTTGCTGGACTAGGCGGAAGGCCCGCTCCCGCTCCTGCTTGGATAGTTGTCCATGCATGACTGCTACCTTAATGCCTTGAAAGACTAATTTAGCCGCCACCGTTTCTAGGTCATGCACCTGTTCGAAGAAGACCAAGGCTTGCATATCATCTACTTGGGCTAGCCGCTTGAGCTGTTGGACCTTTTGCCGGTCATGCGTCAGGACATAGACATGGTCCACTTGCCCAGACTGGCTGACCTGGTCGCTCTCTACCTGATAGAGGGGAATGCCAGATGCTACCAAGTCAACCAAAGGCTGACCATAGGTAGCACTAATCCAAGCTACTGTCACATCTCGCATAAGGGACTTTCTAATCTGGTGAAGGGCTCCTTCATGCTCGGCTTGCAGTAAATAATCTGCCTCATCTAAGATCAAGTAACGAACCTGATGGACCTTAAGTTTACGGGTTTGGTTGGCTAATTCTAGGAAGCGACCTGGCGTTGCCACGATAATTTCTGGCTTAGACTTAAGGGCTTCCTGCTGACGCTTAAAGTTGGCGCCCCCTACCACTAATTGGACTTTTAAATCTAAATGACCTCCCCAAGTTTGGGCGACGCCAGCAATTTGCTTGGCCAGTTCTTGTGATGGCGCCAAAATCAAGGCCTGTAGCCCCTGCCCGGCTTGCAGCTGTCCTAAGACTGGCAAGAGATAGGCCAGGGTCTTACCACTCCCCGTAGGCGAAATAGCCACCAGGGATTGGCCTTGCGCTAAAGGTCCCATGATGAGCTTTTGAATCGCGGTGGCTTGTTGATAGCCCGCAGCCTGCCATTCCTGGGCAAGGGCTGGAGCAAGTTCTAGAGTCTCTGACATCAGAGGCTTACCTCACTTTCTTGAATGGCCTCTCCCTCGAAAGGAAAGACGAGTTGGGCCGATTGTCGCATGGCCTGCATGACTTGGGCCACCTGATAACTTAAGAGGGTCCAGTGGCGATAAAGTTCATTGGCTGGGCTCTTCTCCTCCAAGCCCCGATAGCCCCGCAAGACTTGGCCGAAGGCTTCGAGTTCCCCTAGCATATCGTGCTTAGGTTGATATTGGCTGATGACCGCTGTCTGCCCCTGGCTATTGGATAGGCTAACCGTTCGAATACGGGTAATATCTTGAATGGCGATTACTTCATTGTCCAGATAGATTTCACTGGCTTGGGTGGAATGTACCGCCTTAGATACTAGGAGACTGACCTGAAATTGGTCATAATAGAGAATGGCATTGCCAAAGAGGTCCACCCCATTGGCTCCTTGAACAGCTGAATACTTAAGACGCTGGGGCATACCGAAGAGATCCACGATGACATAGAGGGGGTAGACCCCCAAATCCATTAAGCTCCCTCCTGCAATAGCCGGATTGAAGATATTAGGAGCCTCCAAGCCCTGGGCCTGGCTATCCAAATAAGCCGGATAGCGACTAGAATACTGTCCTAGAATAAAATTAGCCCCTAGGAAAGGCTGCTTAGCATCCTGGCGCTTGTTGGCCACCAGTTGCTTAAGCCGTTTATAGTTAGGATTGTGGATGTGGAGGACCGCCTCAAAGAGTAAGACCCCTTGGGCTCGCGCCAAGGTATGGGCCTCCTGCCACTGGTCCACATTGGCAAACATAGGCTTTTCTACAATAACATGTTTGCCGGCCTGGATGGCCCGTTTGGTCTGTTCAAAATGCGCCCCATTTGGACTGGCTATATAAACCAAGTCCAGCTCAGGATCCGCCCAGAATTCAGCCAAATCATCACAGTAATAGGTCGCACCAAAGCGCTGGGCTAAATCCTTAGCCTTGTTTTTTTGGCGTGAATAGACGCCGTGGAGCTCATAAACCTCTGGTAGCAGACTGAGGGCTTCTAAGAAGCGCTCCGTAATCTGAGAGGTCCCGATGGTGCCAACTCGAATCATGGTGTCCATCCTTTCTATTTTTTTAGACTTGAATTGTTTTCCATTTGCCTTGACGATAGCGCCAGGTAATGAGGAAGGAGCGAATGGTTTGGTCGCCAATTACGGCTATCCAAGCACCGGCCAAACCCCAGTTGGCATAGTTGACCAAGATATAGGACAGGCAGACCCGGATACAGAAGACCGAGAAGCCCGTGGATAGCATTGGGAAGAGGGTATCCCCCACCCCGCGCAAGGCCCCAACTTGAACTAATTGAACCAATTGGAAAGGCGTGAGTATCGCCATACAGATAAGTGGAATCGCGACCAAGCTGACGACATCCGCTTGTTGGGTGTAAATCTGGCCCAAGACATCTCGTCCTAGAAAGAAGACGGCACTCATGGCTAAGCCAAAGTAGAGGCCGAATCTGGCTGTCTTACGGCCATAAGCATCAGCCAAGGCCACATCCCCCGCCCCCATGGATTGTCCCACTAAGGTTGAAGCGGCAATCCCCAAGGCCATACCCGGCGTAATGGAGAAGGATAAGATATTAAGGGCAATCTGATGGGCTGCCATCACGACCGTTCCCAGTGAAGCCACAATCTTAGTGTAAAGAATCAAACTAGACCGCAGCAGGACTTGTTCACCCGCCGACGGAATCCCAAAGCGGAAAATAGCAGCAAAGGTGCTGGCTTCCAATTTCCAATCCTTGAACCAATCAACTTGGATGGCTGACCGGCCACTAGAAATATAAAAGAGCAAACCTAAGCCCGAGCAGACATTGGCCACCAAGGTGGCAATCCCTGCTCCTGTAATGCCCAATTCTGGCAGTCCAAAATAACCATTGACCAAACTAAAGGCCAAGGTCACATTAATGGCATTGGCTATGACGTTAATCCGCATAGGGATTTGAGTCTCCCCTACCCCTCGAATAGAAGACGATAGGAGGGCCGCCAAACAGTTAAACCAGAGGCCAATCATGACCAAGCGATAGTAGATTAAGCCCGCTTCTTGAGTCAGGGCATCTGCTCCCAAAAAATCCATCATGGCTTTCTGGAAAATTAGGACAGAGGCTACAAAGAAGGTCGATAAGGCCAACCCCAACATGAGGTTATGCTTAAGAATACGACCCAGTCGATGGAGCTCCTTAGCGCCATAGGCACGGGCAATTAAGGTTGTCCCCCCTACCCCTAGCGCCTGCACGACAGCAAGGATAAAGAAGAAGGGTTGGTTGGACAGCCCCACAGCCGTTACATTGACATCGACCGGATAGAGTCCGCCCGCATACTGGCCCAAGACCACCATATTAACCATCCCGAACAAGGAGGTAAAGGTGACCTCAAGTAAGATGGGCCAAGATAGGCTGAGGACCTGACGGCTGATCTGCCGATCTTGCGATTGTTCCATTAGAGAACCACCTTTCTAGCGACTAGGCTTGGAAGGCTGATTCCGGAATATCGTCTAGATATTGTTCAATGGCTTGAACCGTTTCTACTAGGCTACCTGGCTCAAATGGTGATTTAAGATTCGCTTCTGCCACAATCTTGAGGAAGGACTTGGTCCCACCAGTCCGGCAGATATTGAGGTAATCAGACCATACACTTGGGTCATCGTCAATCTGGCTTCGTTTCCAGAATTGGAAGGCGCAGACTTGAGCCAAGGTATAGTCGATGTAATAAAATGGGCTGGCAAAAATGTGGCCCTGACGGAACCAGAAGCCCCCACGATCTAAGAAGGAATCTGCTTCATACTCTTTCCAAGGCACATATTGACGCTCCAAACGACGCCATGTTGCACGGCGCTCAGCAGGAGTCATTTCAGGATGTTCGTAGACTTCATGTTGGAAGTGGTCCACTAAAACCCCATATGGCAAGAAGATTAATCCACCAGATAAATGGGTAAATTTGTATTTGAGGGTTTGTGAACCGAAGAAGAGTTCCATCCAAGGCCAAGCCAGGAATTCCATGGACATAGAGTGAATCTCACAAGATTCAAAGGTTGGCCAGACACATTCTGGCGTTTGGATCCAACGGGATTGGAAGACTTGGAAGGCATGCCCGGCTTCGTGGGTCAAGACATCAACGTCAGCAGCCGTCCCATTGAAGTTAGAGAAGATAAATGGTGCTTCATAATCTGGCAAGTAGGTACAGTAACCCCCGCTAGCCTTACCTGGTTTGGTTACCAAGTCTAAGAGCTCGCGATCGACCATAAAGTCAATAAACTCACCTGTTTCTGGCGAAAGTTCATGGTACATCTTAACCCCAGCGGCCAAAATTTCTTCTGGCGTCCCTTGAGGCATGGCATTACCAGTCTTGAATTTATACTCCAAGTCGTAAGGTTTGAGGCTTTCTAAGCCTAAGCGATCTGCTTGACGTTGGTAGAGTTTGTTTACCACAGGCACCACGTGCTCCAAGATTTCTTGGCGATAAACTTCCACTTGTTGACGGTTATAGTCTAAGCGGTTCATGCGCAAGTAACCTACTTCAACGAAGTCCTTGAAGCCCAAGGTCTTAGCGATTTGGTCGCGAACCTTAACCAATTGATCGTAAATACGGTCAAACTCAGCTTCATGCTCATTATAGAAGGCGCTGACTAATTCAGAAGCTTGACGGCGAACTTGGCGGTCTGGGTCTTGGGCAAACTTAGCCATACCTGGCAAGTTGTAGGTTTGACCTTGGAACTCGATTTCAGCAGAAGCTTGAAGCTTGCTGTATTCGGTGCTGAGCTTGTTCTCTTGTTGCAGTAAAGGAATGATCTCAGGACTGAAGACCTTGAGGCTGTTCTCAGCCATTGGGAAGAAGGTCTCTGGCAGGTAGTTTTCCAACTCACTCCGCCACTTAGATCCTAAGACAGCCCGATAGTAAGCCGTATCCCATTCACCAATAATTGGGAAGTGTTCATCCCAGAAGGCTGTTTCTTCTTCGTAGAAGCTATCCTTGGTATTGATGCTATTACGGATGCTGACCAAGGTTGATAAGGTCCCTAAAGTATTTTGGATTTCTTGAATATGTTTGGTCGCTTTGAGGGCTACCTCCGCGTCCTCTGCCTTTTCAATCAGTGAAATTTGATTAAAAAAATCTTCTTTCAGAAGGTCTAGATCAGGTCTCTGATACTCCAATTCTGAAAATTTCATGGTATCACTTCTTTCTATTTACAGTTAGCTTCATTATAGCACAAAACCAGCCTTTAGGTCCTATAATTTTGCATAATCAGTGCCAAAATATACACACTCTATGGGCTCCAAACAGAAAAAGCCCAAAAGCAAGTAGCTTCTGGACTTTTTAGCTTGACTCTCTTATTTCTTAGGCCCAGTCCCTTCTAAGTTCAAGAGATAGGTCTTCATGTCTAATCCACCACGATAGCCTCCCAGACTCCCATCGTGAGCCAAGACCCGGTGACAAGGCAGGAGAATGCTAAGGGGATTCTGGCCCACTGCATTGGCCACGGCCCGCACTGCCTTAGGCCTGCCCAGGGCTTGTGCTAATTCCTTATAGGAACAAGTCTGACCATAGGGAATCTGAGCCAAGGCCCGCCAAACTGACTGCTGAAAGTCGGTTCCCTTAATAAAGTCATAGGCTAAGTCAAGGGGGGCTTGGCCACTAAAATACTTATCCAGGGCTAAGCAAATCTCAGGCAGCTCCTGCTCCTGCCATTGGTAGCGACCTTTGGGGTCCAAGTCAGCCTGACAGTCTGCCAGAGACTCGCCAAAGGCGCCAATATAGACTAGACGCCCTTGATGGGCAACGACTGGCAGTTGACCCAAATTATGATCATAGAGGCAATAGCTTAACATCTTGTCATCCTTTCTGAGCAAAAAGAGGCGACTGGCGCCCCTTTTACTTTGCTTACATTTTGTCTGGCGCGTGAAGGCCTAAGAGATGGAGTCCATCCTTGAGGACTTGAGCCACAGCTGCTACCAGGGCAATCCGGGAAGCAGTACCGGCATCTTGATCTAAGATGCGACTATTAGCATAGTATTTATTAAATAATTGTGCCAACTGTATCAAGTACTTAGCCACGACGGATGGCTCGTAACGGTCACCCGCCTGACGGATAATGCGCGGATAGTCTGCTAATTTCTTAGCTACTTCCCAAGCATAGTCATCCGATAGGTCAAATTCAGCTGACAAGTCGAGTTCTTGGCCGTACTTGGACAAGATACTACGAGAACGGGCGTGGGTGTATTGAACATATGGTCCAGTTTCCCCTTCAAATTGGACGATTTCTTCCAGGTTGAAGTCGAAGCTATTCATACGCTCAGTTTTGAGGTCATGGAAGACAACAGCCCCTACCCCTACTTGACGGGCAACTTGGTCCTTGTTTTCCAAACCTGGGTTCTTGAGCTCAATTTGTTGACGAGCTAGGCTAATAGCTTCCTTAAGCACTTCTTCCAAGAGGACAATCTTACCTTTACGGGTAGACAGTTTCTTCCCATTCAAGGTAATCAAACCAAACGGCACATGGGCCATATCTTTTGCCCATTCGTTGCCCATCATCTCTAAGACAGTTTGAAGTTGCTTGAAGTGAACACTTTGCTCGCTCCCCATGACATAGAGGTTCTTAGCAAAGTCATAGGTCCGCTTACGGTAGTAGGCAGTTGCCAAATCACGTGTCAGGTAGAGGGTCGAACCGTCTGATTTTTTAATCAAAGCAGGTGGCAGCGTCTCATCTTCCAAGTGAACCAAGGTAGCGCCATTATCAACCGATAAGAGGCCTTTTTCTTCAAGGAGGTCCACGATTTCATCCATCTTGTCGTTGTAGAAAGCTTCCCCATTATAGGAGTCAAACTCTACTTCTAAGAGGTCATAGACTTTTTGGAATTCCTTGAGGGACTCTTCACGGAACCATTGCCAGAGGGCTAACATTTCTGGGTCGCCATCTTCTAAGCGCTTGAAGATAGCCCGCGCTTGGTCTTCTAATTCTGGTTGGGTTTCAGCTCTTTCGTGGAAATCAACATAGAGCTTAACCAATTCTTTGACTGGGTCAGCCTTAACAGTGGCTTCGTCACCCCAGCCTTGGTAAGCCACAATCAACTTACCAAATTGTGTTCCCCAGTCACCTAAGTGGTTGACGCGAACCGGTTGGTAACCTAATTTAGCCAGAATAAGCGAAATGGAGTTCCCAATCACCGTTGATCGCAAATGGCCCATTGACATAGGCTTGGCGATGTTAGGTGAGGACATGTCGATGACGACGTTACGGCCTTGACCTAGGTCAGACTGGCCATAGCTAGCGCCCCCTTCTAGGACAGCGTGCAAGGTTTCATTGACCACCGCACCCCGTTTGAGGAAGAAGTTGACATAAGGACCCATTGCAACTACCTTGTCAAACTTGCTGGCGTCTACTTGCTCGGCTACTTCTTGGGCGATGGCTTGAGGGGCCTTGCGGAAGACCTTAGCCAGTTGGAATACAGGGAAGGCCAAGTCACCATGCTCAGCATGACTTGGAACTTCGATTAACTGTTCAATTGCTTGCTCGTTCAGGTGCTCAGCCAAGACTGGGCTGAGGGCTGACACGACGGCTGATTTTTGATTCATTGTGTGCCTCCTATTGTTTGATGAGATGGAAAATTTGAAAAAAGCCTCCAGATATCCCTAAGGGAAATCTAGAGGCGAATTAGTGACTAATTAATACGCGGTACCACTCTACTTCAGTTGCCGGCAGACTGGCGGCAACCCTTATACTTGATAACGGAGTGGGCTCCGACTTAGGCTAACAGGCCTAGGCCCTTCACCTAAATAGTATCCAAGAGTGCGCTTCATCTGTTGACCTCTACCGGCTCTCAGCATCCCGGCTCGCTGTCTGAGGCTAGGACAGACTACTCTCTCCTGCTTACTGCATATTCTAGTTGGTATTGTATCACAGTCCTATGGACTTGGCTAGACTATTTTAGTCTTCTAATTGCTCCTCACGACCTTGGTTCCAGTGGAAGTGGAAGGTCCCTGGGCGGTCTACCCGTTGGTAGGTGTGAGCCCCAAAGAGGTCGCGTTGCGCTTGGATTAAGTTAGCTGGTAAGACTGGTGAACGGTAGGAATCATAGTAGGCCAAAGCACTTGAGAAGGTTGGCACTGGAATCCCAGCTTGAATGGCTAAGGTCACCACGCGACGAACCGCAGCTTGGTTGCTACCTAAGATATTTAGGAAGTAGTCATCCAACATGAGGTTATCTAAGTCAGGGTTCTTGCTGTAGGCATCGGTAATCTTTTGCAAGAACTTAGCACGGATGATACAGCCTGCACGGAAGATCTTGGCAATTTCGCCATAGTTGAGGGTCCAGCCGTATTCTTGGCTAGCAGCTTTCATTTGAGCGAAACCTTGGGCATAGCTGACAATCTTAGAGAAGTAGAGGGCTTGACGCACGGCTTCAATGATGTCTTGCTTATCTGCTTCAGATAGGTTAGCTTGGAAGTCTACCCCAGGAATGACTTGGCTTGCAGCCACACGTTCTTCCTTGAAGGTTGAGATGTAACGGGCGAAGACAGATTCCGTAATCAGAGACAAAGGCTCACCTAAGTCTAAGGCAGATTGAGAAGTCCACTTACCAGTCCCCTTGTTACCTGCCCGGTCCATGATCACATCTACCATTGGCTTGCCAGTTGCTGGGTCGACGGTTGCTAGGATTTGAGTTGAGATTTCCATGAGGAAGCTGTCCAACTCACCCTTGTTCCACTCGCCAAAGATTTGAGAAATCTCAGCTGCAGACAAACCAAGGACGCGGTGTAAGAGATCGTATGACTCGGCGATTAACTGCATGTCACCATACTCAATCCCGTTGTGGACCATCTTAACATAGTGACCTGCACCATTTTCGCCAATGTAGGTCACACATGGCTCACCATCTTCAGGTGCTTTTGCTGAAATATCGCGCAAGATTGGCGCCACTAATTCATAGGCTGATTGAGGCCCACCTGGCATGATAGAAGGACCATGTAAGGCACCCTCTTCACCACCGGAAACCCCAGTCCCAACAAAGTTAATGCCTAATTCGGCCAAGCGTTCGCTACGGCGAATGGTATCCTTGAAGAAGGTGTTCCCACCATCAATGACAATGTCACCCTTGTCTAAGTGTGGCAAGAGTGCGTCGATGGTTGCGTCCGTTCCTCGGCCAGCTTGAACCATAAGAAGAATCTTACGTGGAGATTCAAGGCTGTTAACGAATTCTTCTACTGTGTAGGTCCCTACTAAGTTCTTACCTGGGTTTTGTTCCAAAACCTCAGTAGTTTTAGAGCCAGTACGGTTATAGAGTGAGACACTGTAGCCACGGCTTTCAATATTTAAGGCAATGTTACGACCCATCACGGCCATACCAACGACACCAATTTGTTGCTTAGTCATTGATCCAATTCCTCCAATTTGTCTTTTTACTTTTAACGGTCTTATTTTAGCATAAATGGACCTACGATTAAAGTTTTGCGCTTAATATGTGCCAGAAATAGCTGATTAATTCTGCTTCTAGGCCAAAGTGATTGAAAGTCACTAGGCTTTGGGGTAAAATTAGGGCTGAAATTACAAAAGGAGGCGTCCCAATGTCGTCATTGCATGAGCGGAACTACCCGTCCGCCCCTAAAAAGAAAAAAAGCAAGATGGACCTGCTGGTCCGCGTTACCGCCATTCTCATGGTTCTCTTGATGGTCGGCACCCTTGTCGGCTCAGTGATTCTGTCATTTATTAACCGCTAATTCTATCTTGTAAGGAGGTCGCCATGTCGCAAGTAGTCTATTATACGCCAGATTCTGAAATTAAGACGGAATGTGCCAGCGAAGCCTTGGCCCTTCTCCTAGGCAAGAAATGGGTGCCCCGCATCATTGAAATCCTTAGCCAGGGCCCCCAGCGCTTTGGCCAGCTCCACAAGGAATTAGATGGCGCCAGCCCCAAAATGCTCAAGCAACAATTAGCGCTTCTAGAAGCCAATGGCTTGATTATCAATCACAAGGAGTCGCAAGCCAATCAAGTTAGCTCCACCTACTGCCTGACGGATACCGGTCAGAGCCTAGTGGCTATTATTAGCGCCATGAAGGATTGGGGTAGCCAACATTTACAATGTGACCATTCCTAAGGTTAGGACCAACCTGTCCTAACCTTTTTTGCTAGCTACTTAAAAAGCGTCTCCCCAGGGAGACGCTTATTTTTATAAGATTAACATGGAATCGCCAAAGCTGAAGAAGCGATACTCCGCCTCCACCGCGTGTTCATAGGCTGCTAGGACTGCCTCTCGATTATAGAAGGCTGATACCAGCATGACCAAGGTCGAACATGGCAAATGGAAGTTGGTAATCAAGTGATCAACTACCTTAAATTCAAAGCCTGGCGAGATAAAAATCTGGGTCCAGCCAGAATCTGCTCGAACTTGACCATCAAATTTAGCGGCGATGGTCTCAAGGGTGCGGACACTGGTAGTCCCTACTGCAAAAATCTTCCCGCCACGTGCCTGAACGGCCTGGATGGCGTCAGCTGAGGCTTGACTCAATTGATAGTATTCGGCATGCATTTCATGGTCTTCAATGCTATCGGCAGAGACTGGCCGGAAGGTACCCAAGCCCACATGTAGGACTAGGGGAATAATTTCCACTCCCTTG
>ERZ772977.676-NODE-676-length-21214-cov-5.693653_pt1 | contig 21214 bp, 19 predicted proteins | sample MGYA00511131_ERZ772977 | MGnify/ENA primary metagenome ERZ772977 (study PRJEB29015, sample SAMEA2737935) | human oral metagenome | biome: human oral; feature: human-associated habitat; material: dental | place: China | collected 2151 ...
TTTGATAACTAATTGTAATGTGATTAATGCTCCGCACATCATGTGTTAGGCATGAGCACCATGTGTGTTGGGCGTCCGCACATCATGTGCTGAGTAATAACACAGCGGAAGAAAATGGGTAAAACGTTTTGTTCTTGTCGTTATAATAGGATAGTGTAAGGCACTAATACCAAAGTTATACAGCGCAGTTCTCTTAGATATCCATGCTACCTTATACTTGCTTTTCCCTATATCTTTATATTATTTCCAACGTAAAATGCTGGTAATCACGTATGATAGTATAAAGGAACTTCTCGTCAGCAGTATTGGTATCAGAGATGTTGAGGTGTGCTCGCACTTTCTCAGCAAGGGAAGCAATACGACGGTCACGCTCATATCCGTATTCAGAATTGAGGGTACGTTGGATGACATCAAGTTGGTTAAGAGAGAGGTCTTCAGCTTGTGGATAGACAGGTTTATACTTTCTATCAAGGTAATAGAACTCGTCAAGTGAGACTTGAATCTTTCGATAATCGTTGAGTTGGATGACCATTGTTCCTGCTGCAAGGTCGCCAAGACGTTGTGAATTCTTAGAGATAAGAATGACAAGTGCACCAACACCAGAGAAACCAAGGTCGACAAGTTGCAGAAGCCAACGCATAAAAAAGTCACCAATGCCCGGTGTCGTTCCGTCTTTCTTCACAACACGGATACGCATCACCATCTTACCAACACTTTGCCCATGGTTGAAAAGTTCCATAAGGAAGTGATAAAAGATGGCAGGAAGGTAGATAGCTATTAGGAAGAATAACATTTTCGTTCTATAAAAGAAGTCTAACTCAGTTGTCAGGAGCGACACACCAACCAGATAGCATATAATTAGGAAGCTATCAATTATTTGTGCAACGATACGCTCTCCTAAACTTGCCGGTGACTGACTTATCTGGACGTACTGGCCTGTTATGATATTGGCTTCGGGCATTTTCTTGATAATTAAATGTTGTTTCTGTTGCAAATGTAAGAAAAAAACTCTAAATTTGTTGCGTAAATGATAATAATGTGTAAATTACGTGTGGACTTTGCATGAAAGAGATTCTTTTCATACGCAATAATATTGAGAAGTGGCGGGCAATGGAAGGCATGATAGATAATGTCAAATTTGAGATGCCTGACCAGTTGGCTGATGCTTATACTGAGCTTACAGCCGACCTCGCTTTTGCACAGACGCATTATCCTCATTCACGTATTACCATCTATCTCAACAAACTTGCTTCTGCACTTCATAATGAAATCTACCGTAATAAGCGGGAGAAGTGGTCGCGTCTGGTGACTTTCTGGACGCAGGAGGTGCCTGACGTGATGTGGAAAGAGCGTAAGTTACTGCTTCTGTCATTCATTATTTTTATGGTGAGTGTGCTGATAGGCGTTGTTTCAACCTTAGGTGACGAGTCCTTCCCACGCTTGATACTTGGCGACGGCTATATGGATATGACCCTTGAGAATATAGCGAAGGGTGAGCCGATGGGCGTATATGGAAATGAAGAAGAGGGCGGTATGTTTATTGGTATTACGTTGAACAATATCATGGTGTCGTTTAATGTGTTTGTTTCGGGCGTATTGACGAGCTTTATGTCAGGCTTCCTTTTATTCCGAAACGGTATCATGGTAGGGTGTTTTGATACCTTCTTTTATCAGCACGGACTATTAGGCGAAAGTCTCTTAGCCACGATGTTGCATGGAACGTTGGAACTTTCAGCGATCATTGTGGCAGGTGCTGCAGGCTTGGCAATCGGTAATGGTTGGTTATTCCCAGGTACTTACTCGCGTTTGGTCAGCTTTCAGCGGGGTGCAAAGAGGGGAATGAAGATCGTTGTTGGAACGGTACCTATCTTTATTATGGCAGGTTTTATCGAAGGATTCATTACTCGTCATACAGAGTTGAACAACTTTATCCGCCTTGGTATCATACTCGTATCATTGGCGTTTGTCGTGTATTATTTTATTTACTTACCTTATAGGCGTAATTATCATTTAGAAAATGCAAATAGAAAGACCAAAGATTGAACTTTATAAAGTTCGTAGTTTCGGAGATAAGTTCTCAGCGATTTTTGAGTTTATTCGTGAGAACTTTAAGTTTTTGTTGCGTGCATGTACCTATCTACTCTTGCCACTTTGTTTGGTACAAGGCTTCGCTATGGAGATGATGATGAAGGTCTTAGCACCTTATTATACCAATACCTTCGATATGGGGGAGGATGTAGACGTGGCGCAGGGGATGCTCCTTAGACTTGGTGCTTCGTACGTGGGATATGGTATTTGTCTGCTGATAGGTTCTACCTTGTTGGCTGGAATCTGCTATAGTATGGTGAAATACTACCATAAGAGTCCAAATAGACTTCGTAATACGACACTGAGTGACTTAAAACCTATAATCATTCAGGTGATTAAACGCTCGTTGTTAATGACCGTGGTGCTCGTGGCTCTGTTTATAGGAGTTGTGGTTCTTGTCATCTCTCTTGCAGCAATCGTAAGTGCACCGATACTGGCTATAATACCAATCCTTGCATTGTTTGTATGCTGCTTGCCAGCTTCTTTGGCGTTACCTGTTTATGTTTTTGAAGATAAGGAAACGTTGTTTAGCTCTATAGCACGTGGCATTAAGCTTGGTTTCCATTCGTTCTGGTCATTGTTAGGATTGATGTTTGTGATAGGATTCTTGACTAACATCCTGTCTTCATTCACATCAATTCCTTGGTATATATTGACGGTTGTGAAGTCAGTTTTGCTGGCTACTGATACTACTCAAAGCTCTTTTGCAACAAGTCCTTTCTATAGCTTCTTCGTTTATTTGTCATCTGTATTCATGAACTTTGGTATGTATCTTACGATGACAATCTCAACCTTCGCCTTAGCTTTTCACTATGGAAGCATCGCAGAGGAGGAAGATGGCTTCTCTGTAGAGGACGACATACAGCACTTTGAGGAGTTAGCAGAGAAAGATACCGACATTGATAACTTTGATAAACTCTGATAAAGCGGTTCTATGTTACAGCCATTAAGTGATACTTTGTCGTGTGATTCGGCGTTACTTCATCAGTATCGTGCTGATGAAGCGTATAACTATGCGCGAGAGTTACAGGCACCTGAACTTGATTGGTGGGATTGGCTGATGTCAAAGATAGGCGAGTTCCTCTCTGATTTATTTAGTATTCAAGGCAAGGGGGACTTCCGTATCGTGATATACATTGTTATTGCACTTGCTTTTATTGCTCTAATCGCTTTCATTTTGTACCGTTATCAGTTCAAACTCTTTGGTAGAGCAGGTAAGGTGACGAATGAAAATGATGAAGAAGATAATATCTATGGCGTTGACTTTGATGCTGTCTATGCCAAAGCAATGGCACAGAAGGATTATTACAAGGCTGTTCGAATTGTCTATCTGCGTACACTTCGTTGGTTATCAGATGGTAATAAGATTAGTTGGCAGCTCTATAAGACGCCAACTCAATACACTCGTGAGTATCTATCAGTAGAATTTGAAAGAATGACTACAGCTTTTATGCGTGTAAGATATGGTAATTATCAAGCGTCTGAAGAGCTCGTAGAACTACTGTTAGACTTAGAAAGCAAGATAAAGAAAGGAGGTAAGGAATGAACAAGCGCTTTTGGTTCTTCGTAGCTGGCTTCCTTGTCTTTGTCTTTCTATTAGAGTGGAATGCGCCTTCAAAGTTTGTTTGGGAGCCTACCTTTAGTCATTACGATAAGCAACCATTTGGTTGTGCGGTGTTCGACTCACTGATGGAGAAGTCTGTTCCTGCAGGATATGAGGTGACAAAGAAAACAATAGCACAGTTGGAACGTGACGGATATGGTAAGAAACCGCATGCCTTCTTAATTCAAACAGTTAGTTTTCGTCCTTCTGCAACAGACATTCGTGCGCTGGATAGACTGTTGAAAGCAGGTAATAAGGTGTTTATTGCAGCGTCTGATATTGAGCCTGATTCCCTATACCCTGATTTGCAGGTAGATATTAATGGGCAATATGAGTTCTCTCCTATGGAGGTTAAGTCCTCAATTGCGAATCAGTCAATTCCTTATGATACCTTAGTTTGGTCTCATCAGTTGCCTTATCAGGAGAAAGAATACGCTGTCTATGCCGCGATGGCTGGTAATAATGTTACAATAGAAGGAAAGGCTGCGTGCGATACTTTGGTTAGCTGTTGGCTTTCTGAGGAGGAAATTGATTCTACAGATGGCTATTGGTTGGCACATATGGTTAGAGTGAAGCGAGGAAAGGGTGAACTCTTTGTTTCTTGTGATCCATTGTTAATGACCAATTATGGTATCCTTGATACGCAGATAAATGGACTCATCTTCCGTATGATGTCCCAATTCCGAGGCTTGCCAATCATTCGTACTGAGGCATACGGACCTTACACAGAATATGAAACGGATACTCCACTGCGGTTTTGGCTACAAAACGAGCCTCTCCGCTGGGCTATCTATCTCACCTTAGGAGGGTTATTACTCTTCTGTATGTTCTATGCGCGTAGACGTCAACGCGTTATCCCAGTGGTAGAGGAGCCTGCAAATCGTTCGTTGGAGTTCGTGAAGTTGATTGGTACCCTTTATCATCAGAAGCATATTAATCGTGACTTGCTGCAGAAAAAGTATAGTTACTTTGGCGAGACCTTACGTCGTATGACGATGATAGATGTCGAAGATGTTGAGTCAAGGAAGGAGAATATAGCACAGATAGCCATTCGAACAGGAATGCCAGAGGCTGAAGTGCGAATGATACTTGACCGTGTCGATCGTTATTTGCAGGGTGATGATGAACTAAAAGATGCTGCTCTGCGAAAGGCAATAGACGGTATGGATATGATAATCAATAAGCTATAAACGCAATGGATGAGCAAAAGAATAATGTAATTGAAGAGCAAACTATAAATAAGATGGAAGAGTATAAAGAAGAAAGAACCGACCTTGCTGCATTCAGTGAAAAGGTGATGCAGTTGCGAGGAGAGATAAGTAAGGTTGTTGTTGGGCAGCAGGAGGCAGTTGCCTTGTTGTTAACAGCGATTCTTGCAGATGGTCATGTGCTGATTGAAGGTGTACCAGGTGTTGCAAAAACCTTGTTGGCACGTTTGATGTCACGTTTGATAGATGCACGTTTCAGTCGTATTCAATTCACGCCAGACCTTATGCCAAGTGATGTGCTCGGTACGACAGTGTTCAATATGAAGACCTCTGAGTTCGACTTCCATGAAGGTCCTGTGTTCTCAGACCTCGTCCTTGTAGATGAAATCAACCGTGCCCCTGCAAAGACACAGGCAGCTCTTTTCGAGGTAATGGAGGAACGTCAGGTGACGATTGATGGTACAACCCGTCGTATGAGCGATGTTTATACAATCATTGCGACACAGAACCCAGTAGAACAGGAAGGTACTTATCGTCTACCAGAGGCACAACTCGACCGTTTCCTCTTTAAGATAAGCATGGGTTATCCTTCTGTTGATGAGGAAATGAATATCCTTAAGCGTCATCAAGAGAAGCGAAACCTCATCAAGTTGGAAGATGTTAAGCCAATACTTACCATTGACGAACTTCTGCAGATGCGCAAGAAACTTGATACGGTATTCATTGAGGAGAGCCTTTTACGCTATATTGCAAACATCGTACAGCAGACTCGTACCTCAAAGGCTGTCTATCTCGGTGCCAGTCCACGTGCTTCTGTTGCTATGCTCAATGCTGCTAAGGCTTCAGCTTTGTTGGGTGGTCGCGACTTTGTAACACCCGAAGACATCAAGTTTGTTACGCCAAGTATTCTTCAACATCGTCTCATCCTCACTGCTGAGGCTGAAATGGAGGGATATACCCCATTGAAGGTTGCACAGAAGTTGATTGACAAGGTCGAAGTACCTAAGTAATGAGGTTAGCCGAGTAGCACTCAAATAAATAAAGAAGAAATGTTCCTTACTAAAAGGTTTTATTTTATATTAGCAAGCCTTACCCTGCTCGCAGGCTTTGGTTATGTGTTCCCACAGCTTTTCATGGGTGCAAAGATACTTCTCTTTATCTTTGCTGCTATGGTTGTGGTCGATGCTGTTATGCTCTATCATCGTCGTGGAATAACAGCGAAGCGAACCTGTTCAGAACGTTTCTCTAATGGTGATAAGAATGTTGTCAAGATAAGTTTAGAAAGTAAGTATTCCTTCCCTGTCTGGCTGACGGTAATAGATGAGGCTCCAGAGGTGTTCCAACGGAGAGACATAAGCTATAAGAGTCATCTAACAGCGATGGGTAATAATACGATTCGTTATACGCTCAGACCGATGAAGCGTGGCGTCTACTCCTTTGGTAAGATTCGTTGCTTCACACGTACAGTCTTAGGACTTGTCGAACGCCGTTATACGTTGGGTAACGCAGAAGACGTTAAGGTCTATCCTTCTTATATGATGCTGAATCGCTATGAACTTCTTGCGATAAGCAATAACCTTACCGAAATGGGTATAAAGCGTATACGTCGGGCAGGTAACAACACTGAGTTTGAGCAGATAAAAGACTATGTGAAAGGCGATGAATACCGAAGTATAAACTGGAAGGCAAGTGCACGTCGCAATCAGTTGATGGTGAATGTCTATCGTGATGAGCGTTCCCAGCAGATATTCTCGGTTATTGATAAGGGGCGCGTTATGCAGCAATCGTTCCGAGGAATGACTCTTCTCGACTATAGTATCAATGCTTCTTTGGTGTTGTCATACGTTGCCATGCGCCGTGATGATAAGGCTGGCTTGATAACCTTTGCAGATAGAATGGACACGTTTGTTGCTCCTTCGAAGCAAACTGGTCAGATGCAACTTCTCTTAGAGTCACTTTATGCACAGGAAACAAAGTTTGGTGAAAGTGATTTTAGTGGTTTATGTGCCAATGTACATAAACAAGTTAGCAAGCGTAGTTTGTTTGTTATTTACACAAACTTCTCTGGTATGACTGCTCTCAATCGTCAGTTGGCTTACTTGAAGTTGCTTAGTCAGTGGCATCGTGTGCTCGTTGTCTTTTTTGAAGATGCAGAGATGAATGATTATATTCGTTCTCCGAAGCACTCAACAGAGGAATATTACCAGCATGTTATTGCTGAGAAGTTTGCTAATGAAAAGCGTTTGATTGTATCAACACTGCGTCAGCATGGTATCTATAGTGTTTTGACAACGCCAGACAAACTCAGCATTGATGTTATCAATAAATACTTGGAAATGAAGCAAAGACAAATCTTAACATAGTAAGTCTTACTCATTTTTTAACGAAGAACGTAAGGTTCACTCTTCCAACACCTAAAACTAATGGGCTGATATCCGATTGTGGATTTCAGCCTTTATTGTTGTTATGAATAGATGAGATTGAGTTTACGTTTGAGATTAGTCTTGCTATGATAGATAATAATGGTAGAACCGAAATCGCTTGTTAAACAAAACCATAGCCAAGACCCTCAACTGTCTATCCTATTATCCTCCTCCAACACAGGAAACCTTTTTATTTAAAAACATCAAAAAGCGTAGATAAAGGCTTGAAAAATTATTACATAATTTCAGATAAAACATCTATAAATAAGGATAAAAACACATATAAAAAGCAAGTTTGCAACTAACAGGGAATCAGTTAGTTATAAAGAGGCAAGAGAAAAGGTGCTTAATTGGACTTCAAAAGGGCGTTAGTAAGGGTCTTAAAGGGCACCTTTTGCAAGTCAATTAGGCGTCTTTTAGAAGCCAAAAGAGCATGTATTGGTTTTGAGCTACGTGAAAATAGTTTACAAACACAGGTGATATGAGAATGAATTGTTTGTAGAAGACGGATAGACAGGCTTTCTATTTGCATTTTATCTTTTAGTTTATTCTCCTTTGTAAGACTATCTGCTTTGGTATATTCATACCATGTAAGGGAATAAGTCATTATGCTATTTGCAATCTATAGCATTCAACGGAAGAACCTAATATGGTTATCAGAAGTTCTATTCGTTATAAATAGGTATTGAGTAAAATGTATTGTGAGCTCGTAGTAGAGGGACTTGCAATTCGTTAAAGTTTACTTTTAGAACTTTATCTATGGTGTTAATTCAGTGTAAAGACGATAAAATCAGCCTGAATCGCCTGCTTGTGTTAATTGATAGGGCAGGAAGTTGTAGATTTATATATTGTAGTTTTGAATTCCTCTTATAGGTGTAAGTTAGTGTTTTTGGCTGTCTTTTGGTTTAAAATCATTATTATTAGGTATTGTATTGTAATGTTGATTCTTATAACTTTGCACTCAAATTAGAAATTAATATAAACTGAATCAGTAACATGAGAATTAAAACTTTATTTCTTTCGCTTGCTGTTACACTGTTAGCTTCTATGAGCACACTCTCTGCCTCTGCTGCTGACTATGTGAAAGTAAGTGACAAAGATGGCAAAGACACTTATTTCGCTCTGTCTGAGAAACCTACTGTTACTTTCACTTCCACTGCTATGATTTTGACTGCTGGAAGCCAAAGAATAGAGTATCCTTTGACAGATTTCCGTGCTTTTGCCTTTGCTAATCAACCAACAGGTATTGGAACGTTAGATGTAGAAAGCAACAATGCTGTCTTTTCTTTTGGTAACTCCTTGAAGGGAGAAGGGCTGAAAGCAGGTAGTCAAGTAGCTGTTTACACAATCAACGGACAGTTGGTAGGTCGTGCCACCGTAAGCCAGAACGGTTCTGTTGAGATTCCTCTCGACGGACAAACAGGCGTTTTTGTAGTTAAATCATTATCTAAGACATTTAAATTCATACGTAAATGAAAAAGATTTTTACTTTAGTAATCGTATCTTTCTTGAGTGCACTGGCAGTACAGGCACAAACATTAAAGGTAACCAAAACCGATGGTAACGTTGTAACTTATAACGCATCAGATATTTCAAAGATTGAGTTCTTGCCAAGTGAGACACCTTCACAGCCAAAGTTGATACACGAGTTTACAGGCTATTTGACTGTGAAGAATAGAGTGTTTGACAATAAGCGTTTTGACACAGGTGCTAAGATTAAGGTGTTGCAGGACGGTGCTAAGTTCCTTGCCGAATTCTCTGATGCTCAGTGGGGAACTGGTTCTTTCGTGATAACCATGGATAATCACGCTATTAATGGTACTGGTAAGATGAAGATAGCCAACCCAAATGGTGGTGGCGCAGCGAAGGAATATGATGCAACAATGAGTGGTTCGATGAGAGAAATTAAGATATCAATCCCATTACTCATGGGTGGTACTGATATTACTTGGCATTATGCTGAGGCTTCAGCAGCATCTAAGGTGGCAGGAATTTATACTGGTACGACCTCTTTGTTGGTAGGACCAGCCTATGGACCTTATGATGCAAGTAACGTATCTTATAAGATTACTGCTAACGAGGATGGTACCATCAATGTAACAACACCTACAGAGAGTTATGCAGGAATTATGATGGTGGGTAACTTAACGATAGATTCATATACCGTAAAGAATCTTTCTTACGATGAAGCAACTCACAGCTTTATTCGTGATTATAGCAGTGATGGTCTTAAGGTACATCTTAAGTCTGAAGGAGGTCTGATGAGTCTTAATAAAGACTATGCTTTCGAGTCACCAAGTAAGATTATTGTTAAACTTGATGAGAATGGGACTTTGACAATTACAAATAGCTATAGGCTTACACATATGCCACTCTCAATCTCAGCAACATATACTGGTAAGAAGGCTAAGTAAAACGTTATACGCTCATGCACAGAGTATTTCGCCCTATTTCTATCCTTGCAGGCTGTGCCATTATGTTAATGGTAACAGCCTGCAACGGCATTTTTGAAGATATATATGATGAGGCACCAGCCGCTGCAAGTGTGACAACGGAAGGTCAACTCCTTGTTAATGCCTCCAGTTGGAAGGACTGGTATTATGTTGACTTTGACTCTTTACAGATGTATATCGAGAGCAAAGACACTGCAGGACTGCTCAAGGCACAGACGAACTTCACGCATTATGCCATCCCAACAAATCTGACAGCGGGTAGTGGTGATGGGAAAACGGGTATGTACACTTACTGGTTTGATGTCTTCGGAAAAGGTATCTCGGTAAATGAAAAGCGTGGTTTTACTGCTACAGATGCACAGCCTGAACCTCAGTCATGGAGCTTAGCCTTCCATCGTAACAATGTAAGAACGAATGGTGGTGCTGTACTTGAAACGAAATACACCTCTTTGAATGAGCTTCCAAAGAATAGTTCCTATTTCTTAGGAGCAACATTCCAAGAAGATGAATGGACAGAGAACGAGGTTTGGGAAGACCAATCTCAGATGCTTATGAGTCTGATAGGATGTCAAGGAATACGTATCAATAAAGTTCTTTCCTCTTGGTTGAAGATCGAAATACCCCCAATGCCTCCAGCTTTTACGATGAACAGTCATGTATTCATTGTTCGCTTGAAGAAAGGTAAGTATGCTGCTGTGCAGTTAGAGAACTATATTGGTGCCGATGGAACCAAATGTTGGTTGAGAATCAATTATAAATATCCATATTAAATAAAACATACAACCTTTTCACAGTCGGTACTTTCACAGGTTAGTGACAAGGTTATGAGATTTTTTGATTGGTTATGAAAGGAAAAACCATTATACTGTCAGCATTTGTCTGTCTACTTCCTACAACGATGTTGGCGGATGAGTTGCCTGATTCTATTTATAAATCCTTAGAATTAGAACAGGTTGTAGTGACGGGAACACGTACTCCGAAACTACTTGCTAAGACCCCTGTGTTGACAAGACTAATCACAGCTAATGATATTTCGAAGACTGATGCTACCAATTTGCGAGATGTCTTACAGCAGATAATACCAGGTGTTGAGTTCTCTTACGCTATGAATCAGCAAGTGCACATGAACTTCTCTGGCTTTGGTGGACAGAGTATGTTGATTCTTGTGGATGGTGAACGACTTGCTGGTGAGACGATGGACGATGTCGATTTCTGTCGTATTAGTATGGATAATGTCGACCACATCGAGATTGTGAAAGGTGCTGCTTCTGCCCTTTATGGCTCTAATGCCGCTGGTGGAGTTATCAATATCATCACCAAGAAAAAGCCTAATCCATGCGCACTTAACTTGAATATGCGCTTTGGTCGCCACAACGAGCAACGTTATGGACTATCATGGCAATACGCAAGAGGCAAGTGGAACAATTTACTGACAGTAAATCGGAATAGTTCTGACAACTTCAATGTACACAATGGACCCAATCCAATCACGCGAGTAGTCTCAACTATCTATGGTGATGCTGTTTGGAACTTTAAGGAACAGCTCACTTTTAGGTTGAATGAAAAGCTTCGTCTGACAGGACGTGCAGGCTATTTCTATCGCCAGTTGGTGCGTACATCAGAAGTACCAGAGCGCTATCGTGACTTTTCGGGTGGTCTTCGTGGAACATGGACACCAGACCTTGTTAATAGTGTTGACTTCTCCTATGCTTTTGATCAGTATGATAAGTCAGACTATCAGCGCATCACTCGATTGGATATCCGTGACTATTCAAATGTACAGAACAGTCTTCGCTTGCTTTATAATCACACTTTTGAGGGGGAAAACGTCCTTTCTGTGGGTGCAGACTATATGCATGATTATCTCTTTAATACCAACTTGGAGGGTCGAATTCGTAAGCAGGACTCTTTCGATGCCTTTGCACAATACGACTGGAACATCAGTCCGAAGTGGGAAGTTGTGGGTGCCTTGCGTTACGATTATTTCTCAGATGGGCATATCTCACGCCTAACTCCGAAGGTGAGCGCACGTTATCAGCCTATACATAACCTGAATGTTCGTCTCAGTTATGGTATGGGTTTCCGTGCACCTACGTTGAAAGAGAAGTACTATAACTTTGATATGTCGGGTATATGGATAGTCGAAGGTAACCCTTCTTTACGACCAGAAGTAAGCCAGAACTTTAATGCTTCAGTTGATTATACAAAGGGACACTATAACTTTACAGTAAGTGCTTATTGCAACAAGATTGAAAATAAGATTGCAACTGGTGCCCCTTACTATAAGAATCCATCAGATATTATTCCACGACTTCCTTATCTTAACTTGGATAACTATATGGTTAGTGGAGGGGAAGCTACGGCACAAGCACGTTGGACGAATGGTCTTAAAGCTCGTTTAAGCTATGCTTATACTAATGAACGTCTGCCAAAAGACAAGAATAGCAACTCTGTAAACAATCAGTATATACCTGCTCGCAAACACTCTATGACAGGCCATATAGATTGGGATCATCAGTGGTCGAAGAATTATGGAACGAACATCGGACTTGATGGTCGTTTCCTCTCTGCTGTTGACAATGAGGAGTTCGTTGATTATTACGACATCTCTAAGGGTATAAAAACGATTCATTATCCAGCCTATGCTCTCTTCAAACTCTCTTTGGTGCAGCGTATCAGTAAGAGTGTGAAGGTAAGTGTAATTCTTGATAACATCTTTAATTATAAACCAGAATATTATTATTTGAACTGTCCATTGACTGATGGAACAAATCTTATGATAGGAATGTCTGTTGATGTTGATAAACTATTTTAAACTCTTAATACCTTTTTAATTTATGGGAAAAAGTAAAATTTATTTATGGCGAGCACTCGCCTCGTTTATTTTTGTATTGTTCACGATGCCTTTGAGTCATGCACTTATGATTATGATGGAAAAGACCATGACTGCAGAAGCTGTGAATTATGCTGGCTTTGCTATGGGATTTTTGGGATTAATAATGGTAATTGTCGGTGTGTTTGTCAAAGGTGATACTCGTCAGACACTTTGGGGACTTATTGGTGGTTTGCTTTTCTGGACCGGCTGGGTGGAGTTTCTCTTCCTATATTACGCTCACCGCTTTGGTGTACAACCAGAGATTGAAAATGGAGAGATTGTAACGAAGCCTGAATATCTGATTCTCCCAGCTACTTTCGGTTTCTGGATGATGATGATGACAATGTATATCTTCAGCACACGTAATGGTTGTAACTTTATTAATTGGATTCAGAAACGCCTTTTCGGAAAGCGTAAGAAAGAGATTGCTTTCCAACCAATGACACGCCACACATCTATTGTCACCTTTATGGAGGTAAATATGATTCTTTGGGCTTTTTATCTCTTGCTGATGTTCTGTTATGATAAGAATTTCCTTGGCGACCATCATCCAGTAACTTTCTTAGTGGGTATTGGCTGTTTCATCGGCGCGCTTTATATGTTTAAGAAGCAGCTTTATATCGCTTCATGGGGTGCTAATATTCGTATGTCAATCGCAACGGTGATTGTTTTCTGGACTCCAGTGGAGATTCTTGGACGTATCAATTTCTTCAAAGAGTTCTGGGGACACCCACAAGAGTATGCAGTGCAGCTACTTTGTATCTTGGGTGTTTTCATCCTTCTGTTGGTCTATATGTGGCTGAAAGGAGCAAAGAAGAAACAAAACAGTAAGTAATCGTAACGGCTTTTACAGGAGAAATGAAATAGCGTAGTCTATTCTTTGAAAATGCTACGTATATATCTAAGATTACTTGTTAGCAACTTTAAGGTCGCTAATAAGTAATCTTTTTTGTTTATATAGATGGTCCTAAACTGTTGATAAGCTACTGTCGAAAAGGTTTTTATATGTGTCTTATGTAGAAAAAGTAGTCTTGTGTGAATAAGGCTCTGATGGTTATGAATTATAATAAGGTTATAGAATAATCCTTCTTACCGTTTTTGATTGTTGTGTTGATGCATCGCACGTATGGTGCTAAGGCTTCGCACATGTGGTGCGGAGTACTAACACCAGTTGTGCGAAGGGTTAAATAAATGGATGTAGGTTGTAGAACGAGGTCCTATTTACCTAATTTTGGAAGCGAGTCAGATGTCTAAAAGTAGATAAAACTTATTTGAAGATAAGGCAGTATTCCTTTCAAAGAAAATGGGTTTAGTAGAGATAATGTGCATAGCAAAGGCATCTAAAATAGATTAAGGTATGTAGTCTTGTCAGTCTTTGTCAGTTTCTTCTTTGTTTTATCGCTTTTTTTTAGTATTTTTGTAGCTGCAATATAATTAAAAACAATGAATAAATTATTTTTATCCCTTTGTTTGTTGTTGGTAAGCTTTGCAGCGTCTGCACAAGAACGTCTATCCAAAGTGATTCTCAAAGACATAGAAGGGAAAACCGTACAAACCGACACTATTTCTAATAATGGTAAGCCCCTTATTATCGCTTTCTTTGCTACTTGGTGCAAGCCTTGTAATCGTGAACTCACAAGTATTGATGAGGTCTATGACGATTGGCAGCAAGAAACGGGTGTTCGACTCGTTGCTGTGTCTATCGATCAGGCTCAAAACATCAATAAGGTGAAGCCTATGGTCGACCAGAATGGCTGGCGTTACGACGTGTTGCTCGATGCTAATGGCGAGTTCCGTCGTTCGTTAGGAATCCAGTCTGTACCTTATACCGTATTGCTTGACGGACAGGGCAAGATTATTTATAAGCACAACGGCTATACTGATGGTGCTGAAGTAGAGCTATATAATAAGGTGAAAGAAGCGGCAGGTAAGTAATTCTATGAAGAAATTGATGATGATAGGACTGCTCATAGGTATGAGTGGTGTATCTCTGTATGCACAGGAGTCCGATAAATTACGCCTTTCTGGAAGTCTTCAGAGCGATATGCTGTTGGCTCAAAAGGACAGTACGATAGGTGCAGAGGCTACAGATGGTCGTTTTCTGACGAATACTTATCTTGACTTGAAACTTACGAGCCGTTATGTTGAGGCTGGTGCGCGACTGGAGTATCTGAAGCATCCGCTTCCGGGATACGAGAGTGATTTTAAGGGTTGGGGTGTTCCATACGCTTACTTGAAAGGTCGTTACAAGAATGCGGAACTTACTTTGGGTAGCTTCTATGAGCAGTTTGGCTCAGGTTTTATTCTCCGTTCGTATGAAGAACGTAGCTTGGGAATTGATAATTCTCTGCAAGGTGCACGACTGAACTATCGCCCTTGGGCTGGTGTTGCGGTGAAGGTGCTAACGGGTCGACAGCGTAGATATTGGAGTTATAACAAGAGTTGGATGACTGGTGCTGATGTTGAATGGAATATTGACGAGTTGTTTAAGTCCCTCCAACAGCATAACACCTATCTTATGTTAGGTGCTTCCTATCTTAATAAACATGAGCGAGACGAGGTGGTAATGGTTGACCCAACTCATCGTTTGCATCTTCCGCTTAATGTTAATGCCTTTGATGTGCGTTTGCGTGTGCAACATCGAGCTTTTAATGTATTGGCAGAGATGGCAATGAAGTCGCAAGATCCTTCTCATGATAATGGTTACATCTATCGTAATGGTTATGTAGCAATGCTCTCAGGTTCCTATTCAAAGCATGGAATGAGTCTGCTTCTGCAGGCAAAGCGTAGTACGAATATGAGCTTTCGCAGCCGTAGAGGAATGGAGGGAATATCTTCTTTCATCAATCATCTGCCCCCATTCACGATGGAGCATACCTATACATTGGCTGCTCTCTATCCTTACGCGACACGCTCTGATGGTGAGTGGGCTTATCAGGCAGCAGCAGCCTATACCTTTAAAAAGGGTTCTTTGTTAGGCGGTAAGTATGGAACGACTGCAAAGGTGAACTTCTCACATGTTCATTCCGTGCGTAAGAATGGTGCAGGTGACATCGGAACAGATGGTTATGGCAGTCCGTTCTGGGCATGGGGAGACGCTACTTATTATCAAGATATTGATGTACAGTTGGAGAAGCGACTCGCTAAGGATACGAAACTCAATCTGATGTATATGTATCAACGTTACAATCAGATGTTACTCGAAGGACATGGAGGAATGCTTAATTCGCATATCTTTGTGTCAGATGTCAAACAGAAGCTTTCGCCTAACACAACGTTGCGTGTAGAGGCACAGTATCTTGCATCGAAAGATGGTGATAAAGACTGGTTGTTTGGGCTGGGTGAGCTGTCGCTTGCACCACATTGGATGTTCACATTGGGCGACCTTTATAACGTTGGTAATACTCGAGTACATTATTATCAAGGCTATGTAACCTATAGCGGGGGTGCACATCGCTTGCAATTAGGTTATGGTCGTACGCGTGCAGGCTTTAACTGTTCGGGTGGTATATGTCGTTATATCCCAGCAACAAAGGGCTTGACACTCTCTTATAATTATAACTTCTGATAGGAAATGAAAAGTTTTTATATATCTCTTTTAGCTGCTGTTGCGCTTTTGACAGGCTGTGATTCGGTTGGTTCTGACGAACGACTGATAGAGGTTCCAGCTGCTACTGTTCAGCGCAATGTACTGATAGAAGATTTTACAGGACAGCGTTGCATCTTCTGTCCGGCTGCTTCAGAAGCGATAGCAGAGCAGCAAAGGCTTTATGGTGCAGACAAACTGATTGCTGTTGCCTTTCATGCTGGTCCGCTCGCAATCAAGAGTGGAAGTGGGTTCGTTGGTTTGCGCACTGATGTGGGAGATACCTATTATAAGTATTGGGCGGTTCCAAATGTGCCAAAAGCCATTATCAATCGTCGTGGAGGTGTACTTTCCAAAGATACTTGGGCTGGACGTATCTATGATGAGTTCGCTCAAACAACAAGCATAGGTATAGACCTTAAATGCCAGTATAAGGCTGCTACACGTCAGGTTGAGATTGAAACCGACTTGAAGACCTTAGCTGAAGATGTGAAAGGAAAGCTACAGCTGTGGTTAGTTGAGGATAGTATCGTTGCTCCACAGATGTTTCCAAACAATAAAGTGGAGAAAGAATATGTACATAATCATGTCTTCCGTGCTGCTATTAATGGGGAATGGGGAACGGAGTTAATGCTCTCTGCGAAGGGTATTCATAAGGAGAAAACAGCGTATACACTTCCAGAAGATGTCGTTGCAAAGAACGCATGGATAGTAGGTTTCTTCTATAATGATAGCGGAGTCTTGCAGGCTGTGCGCCAAAAGGTTTCGCTCTCATAAAATAATTATAATCAATTAAGAATATTAATATTAAAAAATCAATATGAAATTACGTTTACTCGTGTTTATTGGTCTGCTGACCAGTCTTTTTGTTAGTGCACAAGCACAGACAAGTTCTAATGATGTTGTGTTCCTTGATGAACAAGGTAGGGTCATTACTAACAATACAACAGTTGTTCTGAATAAGGTAGAAAAAACTACTTTCCCCTTTGAGGGAAATAAGATTTCAGGAAAGGTGTATATTCAGAACAAGTCGGATAAGTCCCAAGATGTATCTCTTTCCTATACTATTAACGATATAGATGAGGGTGACGTACAGGTTTGTGCGTATGGGAATTGTACTTTTCATTCGGAGGCTGGTACTTACGAGATAGGTAGTAAGCTTTTCCCTATCGGTCTTGAAAAGGAAGCTGTAGAGATAGATCACAGTTATGGTGAATTCGAGAACTGTACAGTAACGCTGAAACTTACTATAAAAGAACTCGGCTCACAGGAAGAGAAGGCAGGTCCGATGATTACTGTTAAGTTCGATACCAAGGCAACAGGTATTGCCGCTGTAGCTTCACAGAAGGGTCTTACTTACGATGTATTCAATACTCAGGGGGTATTGTTGCACAAGCAAATTACATCTTTGTCAAATCTCCCTAAGGGTGTTTACATTGTGAAGCAGAAAGGTATTGCTTCTACAAAGAAGTATATTGTTCGTTAAACATATAATTTAGTAACCCATAACTTAATATGTTACATAAGTTTTATACATTGTTTATTGCGCTTATTGCAGTCTTTTGTTGTGCTGTGAATGTAAAGGCGGATGGTTATACGCTTATTCCTTCTACAGGGCAGAAAGTATATGTTCCTATCACAGCAAAGAGTGCAAAAGGTAAACTATTGATTACCAATTACGGTAGAACTGTTATTCGTAACTTCGATTATACACTTTCTTTCAATGGCAAGGAGCTGATGTCGAAGAACTATGTCCTTACAAATCCATTGAACCGCATGGAGGGAACAACGATAGAAATTGATGTCCCTCCTCATACACAGGTTTCAGAAACCGACCTTTTGTTTACAATTACAAAGGTAAACGGAGAGTTGAATAGTGCTACAATCAACTATGCAACACTACCGAGAGTAACAGTTACAAAGGTGCCTCATAGAAAAGTTGTAGTTGAAGAATACACTGGAATGTGGTGTGGATTTTGTCCACGTGGTATTGCACTTATGGAGAATTTGGCACATAAATATGGTGAAGACTTCATTGGTATTGCTATCCATACTGGAGGTAGAGCTGATCCATTAACTTGTACGGACTATGCATGGAAAGCTACAGATTACAGAAGTCGCCCTTCACTTGATATGAATAGAAATCTTTTACTGGGTTATTTCAAGGCACAAACTGAGTTTGAAGAGGAACGATCAAAAGGAGCAGATATGGACATTACCGTATCAGCTGTATGGGATAAGGAGAAAAACAATATTACAGTAACTCCCTGTGTCACTTTCTGTGTGAATCGAGATGAAGCCCCTTATGGCTTTGCTTATGTGCTGACGGAAGATGGTATGTCTAATCCTAACTGGGTACAATACAACAATTATTCAGGTAGTACGGCTGATCGTGGTATTACAAAAGAATTCGATTATTTTATAGATGCTCCTCGAGATATTCGTAATCTTGAAAATAACTTTGTTGCCATTGCAGCAGAAGGAGTTAAAGCTCCTTTGACAGGCTATATCAAGACTCCAATTAAGGCAGACGAACCACAGAGCCATACATATATCTTTAAGAATATTTCTAATAAGAAGATAATACAAGACAAGTCGAAATTGAAAGTCTGTGTTCTGCTGATTAATAAGACTACTGGGCGCATTGAGAATGCTGCCAAGTGTACGATTTCTGAGCCAAATACTACTGCAATCTCTTCTTTGTCACAGAGAGAAGGACAGGTTGTAGAGACAGCACGCTATACGCTTGATGGTCGTCGTATTACAACTCCACAAAAGGGTGTTAACATTGTGAAGTACAGTGATGGTCGTGTTAGTAAAGAGGTGGTGACACAATAATGTCATCCTGACCTTATATTTATTTGTATTATGAACAGGAAATTGACTGATTTGTATCAGCATAAGGCAGAAGAGACGAGCAAAACGCTCGTCTCTCTCCGTAACCGTAGTCGTGTTTTTATCCTGACAGAAATCGGTTCTTTTTTGGTAGCTATTGGTTTTGTAGTTCTCTACACCTTATTGGATAATGCAGCTTGGACACTTTTCTGTGCCTTAGCTGCATTATTGTTTTATCTTTACATTCGTCGTCGTGATGTTTTGAACGACCGAAAGATAAAGAAAGGGGAGGCTTTATTGCTGGTCTACCAAAACGAGATAGCCTATCAGAAAGGCGACTACTCAGGCTTTGAAGCTGGCGAGCAATATGTCAGTCCGCAACATTCTTATACCTTCGATATGGATGTCTTTGGTATAGGTTCTCTGTTTCAAAGGATGAACCGCACTATCTCAACTGGTGGTAGTGATCAGTTGGCAGCCTGTCTGTCTACGGAATGGGGCAGTGCAAAGAGGGAGGAACTTGTTGGGCAAATACGTCAACGAATGGTTTCCATAGACGAGTTGGGTAAGGAGGAAACTTTCCTTTCTGAATTCAAGTCTTTAGGCGTAAAGAATCGAATCAACACTGAAGAAGTACTGAAAACATTGACGGATGTTCATCGCCAAAGCTTTCCAAAGTTCTTCCATAGCTCTCTTTTACGTTATTTCTGTTATGCCAATTTACTTGGTTTTTATGTAAGTATTGTGCTTTCCATTGTGGGATTGGTTCCTTTCCTATTATCTGTATGGTGGGGAATATTTAACTTTATGTTCTCTTTCCTTTGTGGACATAAGCACATGCGTGTCATTTCTGAACTGATAGCAAAGGTGCACACACAGGTAGATGGTTACTTGCAAGTATTGAAGTTGATTAACACGACTGATTTTAAGTCGGCTGAACTTCAAACGTTGAAAGAAAAACTTTCGGGTGCGGAAGAATCTTTTGAGCAGTTAGATCTTATCTTACAAAAGATTGATAACAGAAGTAACGAGGTAGGTGTCTTCGTCTTTAATAGTTTTGCTTTGATTGACATTACTATCGTAAGGCTCTTTCTACGCTGGCAGCATACGTATGAACAGCGTACGAACGAGTGGATTGATAGTCTGAATCTCTTTGATGCTTTGGTGTCAATGGGTAACTTCCGATTGAATGAAGACAGGGCTGTGCAGGCAGAGATCAGCGAGGAGAATAAGGTGGTTTATGAAGCGAAAGACCTTTATCATCCCTTCCTTGGCGAGAAGGCAGTGACGAATGATTTTAGTATCCTCGACCATGAATATTATATCATCACGGGTGCTAATATGGCAGGTAAGAGTACCTTCCTACGTTCCTTGGGTATAAATTACCTCTTGGCGATGAATGGTTTGCCTGTCTTTGCTAAGCAGTTGAAGGTCTCAGTATTCCATCTCTTTACGAGTATGCGCACGACGGACGACCTTACGCATGGCATCTCTTATTTCAATGCAGAGTTGCTCCGTTTGAAGAAGTTGTTAGGCTCGTTGCGTGATGACGTACCAAGTCTGATTATTTTGGACGAGATATTAAAGGGAACAAACTCACTTGATAAGTTGAATGGCTCTCGTCTTTTCTTGCAGTATATTGCCGAACGCAATGTAACAGGCGTTATTGCTACTCACGACCTTGAACTTTCAAAGATGGAAGAGGAATACGCAGGACGTTTTCATAACTATTGTTTTGAAATAGAATTGGGTGAGGATATCTCTTATTCGTACAAGATTACGAAAGGGGTAGCACGCAATCAGAATGCGACATTCTTGTTGAAAGGAATCCTGAATCCTAATTGTATTTGAACGAGTGACTTGGGATAATGGAAGACTAAAATAGAACGTTTAGAAGTTATTTTGTTGTTTCTAAGGCGTTTTGTCGTGGTAAATGATAATCCAAAATGACTATCAGAATAGGTTGACTTTGGGTTGTCTCCGAATTCTTTTCATGAAGAAAAATATTTCTTTTCACGAAAAAAAATATTTATGTTCATGAATAAAATTATTTTTCTTCATGAAAAGAATTCGTCATTGATGATGAATACTACTTTAATTGACTTTCTCTAAAGAAAGGATAAAACGCAGCAAAAGACATTCA
>ERZ772977.679-NODE-679-length-21160-cov-6.323573_pt1 | contig 21160 bp, 14 predicted proteins | sample MGYA00511131_ERZ772977 | MGnify/ENA primary metagenome ERZ772977 (study PRJEB29015, sample SAMEA2737935) | human oral metagenome | biome: human oral; feature: human-associated habitat; material: dental | place: China | collected 2151 ...
CCTCTATCCTCTATCCTCTATCCTCTATCCTCTATCCTCTATCCTCTATCCTCTATCCTCTACCCTCTATAACTACACCATCATTCAATGAAAGAAAACATCGCCATCATCTTAGTGTCGGAAGGCGGACTTCCGACGGCGCGCCTCATCAGTCACGAGCTGGGGGATGCGCCAGTGTTTACCACCCACACCCTCGAGGGCTGCCAAACCATCGCGTCGTATGCGCAATTCATGGCCGCGCACTTCCGGGAGTATGATCTCTTCGTCTTTATCGGCGCGATGGGCATCTGCATCCGCAGCATCGCCCCCTTTATTAAGGATAAGTACACCGACCCGGCCATCCTCTGTGTCGACAGCACCGGGCGCTTCGTCATCTCCGTCCTGTCGGGTCACATCGGCGGGGCCAATGACTGGGCACGGCGCGTGGCCGCCATCACCGGCGGCGAGGCCGTCGTCACCACACAGAGCGACAACACCGGTCTCTGGGCGCTCGACACCCTGGCCCGGCGCTTCGACTGGCGAACGGAAATAACAACGGGCTGCATGCGTGCAGAACCGGATGGAGTGCAAGGCGCCCAGACTGAGGGGGAGGGAGTGTACAAGAAGTACATGACCGATCCCGAATGTCGCAGGCAACGCAGCAATACGCCGGTTATGTCGCATGCAGAAATGAACCGTATGATTTCCCTCTTTGTCGGCAACCAGCCCACCGCCCTGCTGCTCGATGTGAAGGATCGCGGCACGGACTATCTGGAGCGCACCCTGCCCGAGCACGTCAGCGTCTTCTACCGCTTTGAGGATATCCGCCCCGAGGCGTTTCGGCTCATCATCGCCGTCACACCCTTCATCTACACCACCGACGTGCCCATCCTCTATTACCGGCCGCGCGTGCTGCACGTCGGCATCGGTTGCCGCCGCGACAGTGCGCCTGAGGGCGTGGCCGAACACATGGCCGCCGTCATGGAGGCGCACCGACTCTCGCCGCTCGCCATCCGCTCCGTCGCCACCATTGAGTTGAAGAAAGACGAGCCGCTCTTCCACGCGCTGGCGCAGACTTGGGAGGCCGAAAAGCACGTCTATCGGGCAGACGAATTGGCCGACATCACCGTGCCCAACCCCTCGCAGAAGGTGTTCGACACGACGGGCGTTTGGGGCGTGGCTGAGAGTGCCGCGCAACGGGCTTCGGGCTTTGGGCCACTCGTCATGGAGAAGCAGAAGGGCGTGCTGAGCGCTTCGAGCGACTTCACCTTGGCCGTGGCCCTCGACGCCGATGCGCAGCGTGGTGGCTTCATCGAGATTGTCGGCGCTGGGCCGGGCGACCCGGAGCTTGTCTCTGTGCGCGGCAAACGCCTGCTCGAGACGGCCGACCTGATTCTCTATGCCGGCAGCCTCGTGCCCCGCGAACTGACGGAGTACGCCAAGCCCGGCGCCACGGTGCGTAGTTCGGCCGGCATGACGCTCGAGGAGCAGTTCGACGTGATGAAAGCCTTCTACGACCGCGGCCTCTTCATCGTCCGCCTCCACACCGGCGACCCCTGCATCTACGGCGCCATCCAGGAGCAGATGGCCTTCTTCGACCGTTACGGCATGCGTTACCACATCACGCCTGGCATCTCTTCCTTCCAGGCCGCGGCCGCCGCACTCCGTTCGCAATTCACCATCCCTGAGCGCGTGCAGACCATCATCCTCACCCGCGGTGAGGGGCGCACGCCGATGCCGGAGCGTGAGAAATTGCACCTCCTGGCCCACTCGCAAAGCACGATGTGTATCTACCTCAGCGCCGCCATCGTGGACGACGTGCAGGCCGAGCTGCTTCAGGCTTATCCGCCCGAGACACCCGTGGCGGCTTGTTATAAATTGACGTGGCGCGACGAGCGCATCTATCGTGGGCAGCTCAAAGACTTGGCGCAGATCGTCAAGGAGAACAACCTTACGCTGACTACGATGCTCGTCGTCGGCGAGGCGATCGACAATAGGCAGGGGCTGTCGCACCTCTACGCGTCGGACTTCAAGCACCTCTTCCGGCCATGATCCTGATCCTTGGGGGGACGACCGAGGGGCGCGCCGCCGTGAAGACGGCCGACGAGGCGGGCAGTCCGTATTTCTATTCGACGCGCGATGCGCACCAGCAGGTGGATTGCCATCATGGCACCCGCCTCACGGGTGCGATGGATGAGGAGGCGATGGAGGCGTTCTGTCGGGAGAAGGAGATCCGGCTGCTGGTCGACGCCGCCCATCCCTTTGCCGAGGTGCTGCATCGCACGGTGGCCGTCGTGGCCGAACGACTCTCGCTGCCTGTGGTGCGTTACGAGCGCGTCTATCCACCGCGCAGTGCGGACATCATTTGGTGCGACGATTACGACGATGCCATCCGTCGGATGGAGGCGGACGGCGTCACCCGACTGCTGGCCTTGACCGGCGTGCAGACCATCGGGCGGTTGCGGGCGTATTGGCAGGCGCACGACGCGTGCATCTTCCGTATCCTCGACCTGCCCACGTCGCTCGCGTTGGCTGAGCGGCAGGGTTTCCCGCGTGAGCGGATCGTCTATTACGAGCCCGGCGGCGATGAGGCGCTGCTTGAGCGCGTGCGTCCGCAGGCCATACTGACGAAGGAGAGTGGCGAGTCGGGGGGCTTTATTGATAAGGTAGAGGCGGCGCATAAGCTGGGCATTGCGGTGTACGCTGTCCGCCGTCCGCCGATGCCCGCGGGGTTTGTTACCGTCACGGGGCGCCACGGCTTTCGTAAACAGATCGAGCGCTTCGTGCCCGGCTTCTTCCCGCTGCGCAGTGGCTACACCACCGGATCGTGTGCCACGGCCGCGGCTAAGGCGGCGCTGATGGCGTTGCTTACGGGCGAGGAGCAAAGTGAGGTGTCGTATGCCCTGCCCGACGGTGAGGTGATGACGCTTCCCATAGCCGAGACGCAGCTCGGCGAGCGGGAGGCTACGGCCGCCGTGATCAAGGATGCGGGCGACGATCCGGACGTGACGAACGGTTGTAAGATCTGCGCGACAGTGGCGCTTCGTGACGGGGGAGAGGAGGGGATCCGCTTCCTGCAAGGTGAGGGCGTGGGCCGTGTGACGTTGCCCGGCCTCGGCCTTGAGATCGGTGGCCCGGCCATCAATCGCACACCGCGCGAGATGATCACCCGCGAGCTGACGGCGCTTTGCGATGCCCCTTTGGACGTGACGATCGCTGTGCCCGGAGGTGAGAAGATTGCTCGGCAGACGTTCAATCCGAAGCTCGGCATCGTGGACGGCATCTCCATCGTCGGCACGTCGGGCATTGTCATGCCCTTCTCGTCAGACGCCTTCGTACGCTCCATCCGCCGCGAGGTGGAAGTTTGCCGTGCGCTGAGTCCCGAGCGCTTAGTCATCAACTCCGGCGCCCGCAGCGAGCGTTTTGTCAAGGCCGAATACCCCGACTTGCCCGCGCAGGCGTTCGTTCACTTCGGCAACTTCATCGGCGAGACGCTGAAGATCGCGGCTGAACTCGGTATCCCGAACGTGACAATGGGCATCATGGTCGGCAAGGCGGTGAAGCTGGCCGAGGGCTCATTGGATACGCACAGCAAGAAGGTGGTAATGAATAAGGCGTTCCTACAAACGGTCGCTGCCGAATCGGGTTGCTCGTCGTCGGCCGCGGAAGCCATCACGGGCATCACGTTGGCCCGTGAGCTGTGGCACGACCTCACCGACACCGACCGCGATCGGTTCTTCCCCGCCCTGCTCCACCTCTGCCACCGCCACTGCGCCCCTCTGCTCCCCGACGGTCATCTCACCATCCTGCTGATCGACGAAGACGGGAATATCCCGTATCGTCATGCTTGACGTGTACCCGGCAAACTCAAACCTCGAAAAGACCTGTAGCATTTTCTCTGCCTCTTCGTCCTGTTTGTAGAAACATCAAACCCAGACAAACATGAGACGATACTACATCTTGCTGATCGGTACACTGGCCGCAGCATGTGCGACTTACGCACAAAAAATGACCGGACGCGTGGTGGACACGCAAAACCAACCCATCGAGTTTGCCAACGTGGCGCTGTATGCGCTGCCTGACTCGGCGCTTGTGACGGGTACGATCACTGACGCACATGGGGATTTTACCTTAGAAGGCGGCATGACGAAGCGAGCTTTCCTGAAGATCTCCTTCGTGGGATACGAGACGCAGACGGTTGAGGCGCGGCCGGGTGTGACCGTCACGCTTAAGCCCGAATCCACGCAGTTAGCCGAGGTGACAGTACGGGCGAATCGTCCCGCTATCCGGCTGAAGAACGATGCGCTTGTGGCGTCGGTACAAGGCTCTATGCTGAGCCAAGCGGGCACGGCAAACGACGTACTGCGCCGGTTGCCCTCGCTGACGGCTGATAGCAAAGGCAACATTTTCGTCTTTGGTAAGGGCGAGGCCAAGATCTACATCAACCGCCGCGAGGTGCGCGACCTATCGGAGTTAGATCAGCTGAACTCATCGGACATACGCGACGTGGAGATTGTCCGCAATCCCGGCGCAGGCTACGATGCTTCGGTGAAGGCGGTGATCCGCATCAATACGGTGCGGCACGCCGGAGATGGCTTCGGATTCGATGCGCGGTCGAGCTGGTACGAGGGCGAAACGACCGACTTGCGCGAGCAGTTGAACGTGAATTGGCGAAGGAGCGGCTGGGACGTGTTCGGCACCGTCCTTTACGGCCGCGGGGCGTACCTTATCGACAGTCGCATCACGCAGCAGACGCGCCTCGATACACTTTGGCAACAGGAGAATGCGCTTTACGCCACGGGTGTCGATCGGTGGATGCGCATCACGGCTGGCACTAATTGGGAGATCTCGCCTAAGCATTACGTCGGCCTCCGCTACACGCTCTCGCCAACCCTGCGCGACGATATCAACCACACGACTTTCAACAGCATGGTTCACGCCGACTCGGCCTTTTACGACGAATGGCATAGCGACAATGCACGCCGCACGACGAACGACCCAGCGCACCGTCTCAATGCGTATTACAACGGTACGGTGGGCCGCTTGGGAATCGACTTCAACGTCGACTTCTACACGAGCGGAAGCACGTCGCGCTCGCATGCCGTGGAGACGAGTCGCATGCAGGAAGACCGCGTGGTGAACTCGGAAAATCGTTTGCACAACCGGCTCGCAGCGTCGAAGCTGATCCTGTCGTATCCCGTTTTTGGTGGCGAGCTGTCCGCCGGTGGCGAGTATGTCCGCACGCATCGCACAGACGTGTACAGCAACCCCGAGCGCATTGTCCCGTCGTCTGATATGACCGCGGACGAATGGCACAGTAGCCTCTTTGCGGGGTATGCACGGGAGACGCCTATCGGACAATTCGGCGTCGGGCTGCGCTATGAGCATGTTCGTTCCGATTACCTCAGCGACGGCCGACCGCTCGACGGCTTGAACCGCAGCTACAACCAATGGTTCCCCAACGTCTCGTTCGGCACGCGGGTGAAGGGCGTCGACCTGCAGCTGGCTTACACGGCGAAGACGCAGCGCCCGTCGTATCGCCAATTAACAAGCAACGTGTATTACGCCAACCGTCTCACGTTGCAAACGGGTAACCCGCTGCTGAAGCCGACCCTAACGCACGACGTAAGCCTCACGGCTTCGTGGCGCATCGTGCAACTGACGGCGAGCTACCGGCAGGAACGCGACGCCGTGATTGATCGCACGGAGCGCAGCCGAATAGATCCGAAGGTGTCTCTCATCACCTACACCAACCTCGATCGGCTGCCTTTGTTGACGGCTTTTGCCACCGTCACGCCGACGTTTGGAGTGTGGACGCCACAGCTCAGCGCGGGGTTTGTCAAGCAGTGGGCTGAGGTGGAGATTGACGGGCAGCCGGTGCGCTATGACAGGCCGATTTTCCGCATCTCGCTGAACAACTCACTCCGGCTGCTGGCTGGCCTACTCTTCACGCTCGACGTGCGTTACCGAAGCAAGGGCGACGAGCGCAATCTGCACCTCACGGATGATACGTGGGTGGTCAACATGGGGCTGACGCGATCGTTCTTTAGCGATCGCCTAAGCGTGATGCTGCGGGGTTGGGACGTATTTCGCGGCGAAGGGGGTGGCGCCATTTACCGCTCTCCGCACATGGAGTCCTATCAGGTCGACCGCTACGACTCGCAGGAGTTCGAGCTTACTCTGCGCTACCGGTTCAACGCGGCCAAGAGTAAATACAAGGGCACAGGTGCGGGCACCGGTGAGTTAGAGCGGTTATGACCACCCCCGGCCGGTGGGGAGGAGGGATTAAGGTCGATATCAAATGATGCCGGCCTCTTTGAGTAGTTCGCGGATGATTTTATCAGAGATGGAAGACTGAGCAGACTTGTCGTAAAGGGCGAGGAAACAGATCGTGCCCTCGTGCATTCCGGTTAAGAGCTCGATGTGGATGATCACCCTTGCACCGCCCCGCTTACCGCTCTGTTTGGAAGTGATAGCAAGTCTGATTTTACGGATGCCGCCTCCTAAGTCTGCACCTTGCAACGGGTTTTCCAGTAGTTGCCGGGCCAATTGCCGGAGATCGTCGCGTAGAGAGTGATAGTGCTTGGCTAACCGTTTGACATCTTGATCAAACGAGCGGATAGTTCGCAGCTTATAACTCATCAAGCAATTCCTCTAATGATCGGGTCTGTAGCTTACCCTCTTTCACGTCTTTCCATTCCGAGAAAGCATGCCGTAAGCCGGCAATAATCTCCCCGTCGTCCTGTCCGGCGTATTCCTTCTTTTTCACCTCACGGCCGATGCGGCGCAGGGCTTGAAGCGCTTGTTTCATCATCGTTTCATCACCTTCCATTCTGTCCAGTTCACGTTGGATGGCTGCGCCCAATTCTATCGTTGTCATGATCGTCTTTTTTTAATGGATTGATAATCGAGTACACATAACTCATAGGCTTGCCATCCGCCCCAGCGCTTGCGCCAGTGTGACCTCGTCGGGGAAGGTGATGCCGCCGCGGGTGACGAAGTGGGCGATCTCTTCCGCCGTGTTGAGCACCGAGGGGAGAATGGGGTAGATCGGCTTCGAGCACGTCTGCATCTTTTCGAGGATGACGTCCACCGCCGCAGTGATCTTTCCCAGACCGATGCTGCCGAAGATTACGGCGATGGCGTCTGTCTCCGGGAAGTGCTGATCGGCATAGTCGATGGCCAGACCGAAGTCCGCCGCAGAGCCCGTGCCGAGGATGTCGATCGGGTTAGCCACCGATGCTCCCGGCAGCAGACGCGCCTTCAGCTCGTCGGCCATCGCGCCACGGTAGACCGGCACTTTCATGCCGCAACGCACCAAGGCGTCGGTCAGGATGACGCCTGCGCCACCGGCGTGGGTGACGACCGCAAAGCTCCTCCCATGCGGTCGTGGTAGCGCGAAGGCACAGGCTACGGCGATCAGTTCCTCGCGGCTGTAGCACCGGACGATGCCCGCCCGACGGAAGAGCGACGCCACCTCCTCCTCGCTCGTCGGCCGCGCACCCGTGTGCATGGCCGACGCCCGCATGCCGTCTGCCGTTGTCCCGCCTTTGATGGCCGCGATGTGGCACCCCTTACGGACGAGCGATGCGGCGTGGCGCACGAGCTTCTCGGCGTCGCGGATGTCCTCGATGTAAAGCGCCTTGATGCGCGCATCGGTGGAGGGGTCGAAGTGCTCGTCCATATACTCCAACACCTCCTCGATGCCCGTCTGTGCGGCGTTGCCCACCGACCAGAGCGAGTGGAATCGCAGCCCCTTCGTCAGGGCACACTCGATGATGAACAGCGCCACGCCACCCGAGGCCGAGATAAGGTCGACGCCGCCGGGGCCGAGTGTGGGCACGGGCGATGTGAAGACGGCATGGTGGTGCGGGTTGGCCAGCCCGATGCAGTTCGGGCCGATAAGCGCCGTGCCGGCCGCGGTGCAGATGCGGCAGATCTCCCGTTCGATAGCTGCGCCCTCGGTCGACTCCTCGCTGAAGCCGGCTGAGATGATGATGATGGCGCGCGCACCTTTCTCTTCCACCAACACGCGCACGGCCTCCGTGCAGTGCGCCGCGGAGACGGCCAGCACACCCAGTTCGATGCCCACCGGCAGGTCGTTCACGCTGCGCGTCACGGGGTGCCCCTGGATCAGACGCTCCTTCGGGTTGACGATGTATAAGTCGCCCGTGAACGGGCCTTCGATCAGGTTTTTTACTAACCGCCCGCCGGGCTTGTGTATGTGGTTCGAGCCGCCGATGACGGCGATTGATCGCGGGTTGATGAGTGCATGCGTAATCATTTGAATGGGATTTAATGGGTGATTGATGGCCGCAAAAATAGGAGCCTTATTATCTGCGGCGGCCAGAAATAATGTATTTCGAGGCCATGCAAATCTGCGGCAGCCAGAAATAATGTATTTCGAGCGTTGTAAATTCTGCGACGACCAGAAATAATGTATTTCGGGCATTGTAAAATCTGCGGCGACCAGAAATAATGTATTTCGGGCGTTGTAAAATCTGCGGCGACCAGAAATAATGTATTTCGAGCGTTGTAAATTCTGCGACAGCCAGAAATAGTGTATTTCGAGCGTTGTAAATTCTGCGACAGCCCGTCGCTGTGTATTTCAGGCGTTGTAAAATCTGCGACAGCCCGTCGCTGTGTGTTTTGAGCTGTTACAAATCTGCGACAGCCCGTCGCTGTGTGTTTTGAGCTGTTGCAAATCTGCGACAGCCCGTCGCTGTGTATTTCGAGGCCATGCAAGTCTGCGAGAGGCCGTCGAAGTGTTCGGCGAGAATGACCTCCATGATGGGGCCTTGAAGCTCGCATTTCCCCTGCCCAAAGTCTCTACAAAAGACTCAAAAACCGTTTATTCATGCGCTTTCCACCAGGAATTGCACGTCTTTTGCAGCCCTCAAATGACAAGTGAGGGTGACAAAAAGCCCCTCGAAGATTCTATACACACGACTTACGTTTATGAAGTTACGATTCAAGTACACCCTGCCCGTCCTTGCCGCCGCGCTTAGCGTCAATGCGGCCCGGGCACAATTCAATGTGAAAGGAAACGTCGCCCTCGACAACGGCGACAAAGCCATCGGCGCCACGCTGCGCCTGCTCCGTTCGGGCGAAGTGGCCACGACCGACGCCGACGGAAACTTCACGCTCCACAGCAGCCACGCCACCGACCGACTCGTGGCGGCCTATATCGGCTTCCGTTCGGACACGATCGACGTCACCGCGGCCAACGCAAACGCGCTGGCCATCGTCCTCCGCGAGGAGGTGCAGCAGGTGAGCGAGGTGGTCGTCAAGGGCCGCGTGGCCAACACGCTCAAGTCGCGTATCGCCACGGTGCAGACCGAGAAGATCAACTACGAGGAGCTGACGCGTGCCGCCTGCTGCAACCTCTCGGAGAGCTTCGAGACGAACGCCTCGGTCGATGTCTCTTACTCCGACGCGGCCACGGGCGCCAAGCAGATCCGCCTCTTAGGCCTGCCCGGCACGTATGTGCAAATGCTGACCGAGAATGTGCCCAACTTCCGTGGCGCCGCTTCGCTTTTCGGGCTGGACTATGTGCCGGCGCCGTGGATGGAGAGTATCCAGGTGTCGAAGGGCAGCGCGTCGGTGCGCAACGGCTACGAGTCGGTCACGGGGCAGATCAACGTGGAGTACAAGAAGCCCATGAAGGCGGCGCCCCTTACGCTCAACCTCTTCGCCTCCGACGCCGGCCGCATGGAGGGCAATGCCGACGCCGCCATCCGCCTCTCGAAGCACCTCTCCACGGGCCTCTTCGCCCACTATTCGCGCGACAAGCAGTCGCACGACGCCGACGGCGATGGCTTCCTCGATCTGCCGCTCACGGAGCAGTTCAACGCCTTCAACCGCTGGTTTTATAACCGCAAGAATTACGTCTCGCAGGTGGGCGTGAAGCTGATCCATGAGACGCGTGAGAACGGTCAGACGGCGCATGCCACGCCGGCTCGCCCCGGCGATCCGCTGTATCGCATCGACATCCGTACGCTGCGCGGTGAGGTGTTCACGAAGAATGGTTACGTGCTCGACGACGAGGCCAACCGTAGCGTGGCTCTCATCTTGGCCGGGTCGTTTCACAAGCAGGACGCAACCTATGGCGCCATCCCCTACGACCTGCGCCAGTCGAACGTCTACGCCAATCTGCTCTTCGACACCGACCTCGGCGTCAAGCACAAGATCAGCACCGGCCTCAGCCTGAATATGGATCGCACGGAGCAGACGTCGAACTATTTCGCCGACGATCCCGCCTTCCTCCGTCTGCGCACGGAGTGGACCGCTGGCGCCTTCGCCGAATACACGTGGAAGCCGATGCGCAACCTTGACATCATGGCCGGCCTGCGCGCCGATCGCCACAACGAATACGGCGCCTTTGTCACCCCGCGCCTGCACCTCCACTATACCCCCATCGAGGCCCTCAGCGTGCGCGCCTCTGTGGGCAAGGGCTACCGCTCGGTGAACGTCTTTGTGGAGAACAACTTCCTCTTCGCCTCCAACCGCGTGCGCAACCTCAGCGTGGCACCCGATCTGCGCATGGAGTCGGCTTGGAACTGGGGTGCAAGCCTTACGGGTTACCTCCCCATCGCGGGGCAGGAGCTGACGCTCTCGGCGGAGTATTACCAGACGGATTTCCAGAATCAGGTGGTGGCCGACGTGATGACCGACGCCCACGGGGTGCGCTTCTACAACCTCGACGGCCGGGCCTATGCGCGCAACATCCAGCTCGAGGCGGCCTACACCTTCTTTAAGGCCCTCGACGTGCGCGCGGCTTGGCGCTGGACGGACGCGAAGGAGACCTACAACGGGCGCCTGATGGAGAAGCCGCTCACGAACCGCTACAAAGGCCTCCTCACGGTAGGCTACCGGACGCCGCGCTACGGCTGGCAGCTGGACGCCACGGCACAGTTCAACGGCGCCGGTTCGATGCCCACCCCCGACGCCGCACGCCCGCTCTGGGAGCCGACGTTCGACCCCTACACGATGCTCGGTGCGCAGGTGACGAAGCGCTTCAAGAAGATGTCCGTCTACCTCGGCGCCGAGAACCTGCTCAACTTCAAGCAGGCTCACCCGATCGTCGCCTCGTCCGACCCTTGGGGTAACGACTTCGACGCCACGATGGTCTGGGGGCCGGTGCACGGTCGGAAGATCTACGCGGGGCTGCGCTGGTCGCTCTAACCTCTCTTCATGGGGACTTTTCCGCCGGCGGGTTAATCGGTTATCTTATTTTTGCCGGCGTCGCTCCCCTCGGGGCAAGCATCGGACTCGCCCCTGCAATGACGACTTATAACTACCGCGCCACACTGGCGCATTCGATTATTCACCCTCAAAACAAAACTGAGTATGAAAGCAATTCAATCAATGATCGTTGCCCTGCTGATAATGGCAATGGGTGCAACCCACACGATGGCGCAGGATCAGAAGACGCCTAAGAAAGACGAGCGCGTCACCTTCGCCGTCGAGATCGTGTGCAGCAACTGCGTGAAGAATATCAAGAAGCAGTTCGCCTATGAGAAAGGCGTGAAGGACGTTCGCGTCAACCAGACCAAGCAGCAAGTGACCGTCACCTACAACCCTACCAAGACGGACACCAAGCGCATGATCGCCGCCTTCAAAGAGATTGGCAAAGACGCCACCGTAGCCACTCCGCCCGAGGTGATCAATTGATGCCTTGTTGCGCAGATGTATGTATTCAAGCAGTCCTGTCGGTCTACACATGACCCGGCGGGACTGCTTGCCGTTTTTATCCACCCCTTAACCCCCCATACGTATTCACGATGAAAGTCTCCCGTCTCCTTCACCTCCTATTGGTTGCGACGCTGCTCGCCCTGCCCACCTTATCCATGCTGGCCGACACCCCGAAGACGGCTGCTCCGACCGGCACCTTCAAAGCGTTTCCCGTAAGCGAAGATTTCACCCTCAACCCCTTCACCTACTTCCGTGGGGGCCTCCTCTTGGCCGCTGGCGACCATGAGAAGAGCAACGCCATGACCATCAGTTGGGGCGCGATGGGCACCCTCTGGGGACGGCCTACCGTCACCGTCTACGTGGCCGAAAAGCGCTACACGAAGGAGTTCCTAGACCGCTCGCCCTACTTCACCGTCATGGCCTTTGCCGAGGGCGACAGCATCCTCCGCTACATGGGCCACCACAGCGGACGTGACGGCGACAAGGCTGCTGCGCTCGGCCTCCACACGCTTTACACCGAGAACGGCACGCCCTATTACGCCGAGGCCGACCTTGTTCTGGAGTGCCGCCTACTCTACGCCGCGCCCTTTGACTCGGCCGCGTTCAAAGACGACGTGCCCCGCGAGCACTACGCCAAACGCGGCAAGGCCGGCCTCCATACGATGTACATCGGTGAAGTGGTCCGTGCCCTGCGCAAGGAGTGAGCGCCGCCAAACGCGCCCTGCAATAGGTCGAAACGATAAAAAGACGCCCCGTTATCCGAGAGATGACGGGGCGTCTTTGCGATGGCATCCCTCGTCTCTCCTGAGGGAATGAGCGTCATGCGACACGACGGCGTCTCAACGGCCATTTTGGTCTCGTCCCGCCGCGGGACGGCGTCTCAACGGTCATTTTGGTCTCATCCCGTCGCGGGATGGCGTCTCAACAGTCATTTTTGTCCCGTCCCGCCACGGGACGGCGTCTCAACGGTCATTTTGGTCTCGTCCCGTGGCGGGACGGCGTCTCAACGGTCATTTTGGTCTCATCCCGTCGCGGGACGACATCTCAATGGCCATTTTGGTCTTGTCCCGTGGCGGGACGGCGTCTCAACGGTCATTTTGGTCCCGTCCCGTCGCGGGACGGCGTCTTAAAAACAGCATTCTCTGACGTCGAACACACGTTTTAGCTATCCCTTCTTAGCTTTCCGTTTGAAGTAATCGTATCGGATGATTGCGTCCGATACGGGCCAGGCCTCCTTCAGCCGCTGGAGCGTCGGGGCGGCGACGGAGTCGGTCCTACCGTAGACCGCGCCGTATGGATCGACGGCCACGGGCGGGCGCGTGGGGTCGGTAAGGCTACGGCCCATGCCGCGCCAGGCATAGCGCCGCAGTCCGAGTAGCCGGAGTAGGGTGGGGTAGATGTCCACTTGCCCGCCGACCGCCTCCACGCGCATTCCCCGCGGTGCGTTCAGGACGATGAAGGGTACCATCGGCCGGTCAGCGACCAGACCGCGCCCACCGGCACTCTCGCACCATGCCCGACGCATTTCACCGAGTCCCTCATGGTCGCCCGTGATCACGATAAGCGTGTTGTCATAAACGCCGGCCGCCCGGAGTCGGTCGACGAAGAGGCCGATGGCGCGATCGGTGTAGCGCGCCGTAGCCATGTAGTCGCGCATACGCTCGGGGTAACGGTCGGAGAATCGCACCTCGCGCAGCCGCTCGGGCAGGGCGAAGGGGAAGTGACCCGAGTAGGTGACGCATTGCAGGAGCATATGCCGGCGCGCATCCCAGACCTCGCCGCGAACGATTTTTTCGGCAATCTGACGCATCAGCGAGACGTCGCCGATCTGTGGGCGGTACCTCGGGCCCACGGGTTCGTCGTTCACGAAGCTGGCCTTCGCGATCAGGCTGTCATAGCCCAGCGCCGGGTCGATGACCGCCTGGTTCCACACCATCGGCTTGTCGCCCGTCAGCGCGTAGGCCCGCACCGCGTCGGCGCCATACTCCGCGCGCATCGCTTCGGCCAGCGAGGGGTACGTCGTGTGCGGATACTTCAGGCTGTAGGCCCCACTGGCGATCGGCAGCAGCCCCGCATTGATCATAAGTTGGGCGTCGATCGACCGTCCGCCCTTCGCTTGCGAGAGGATGTGCGGCGCGTAGATCGTCAGCGAGTCGCGCAGCAGGGCGTTGAGGTACGGCGTCAGTTCCTGCCCCTCCACCGTGCGCTCCAAGACCCAGCTTTCGAGCGATTCGGCCAGGATGATGATGACGTGTTGGCGCACGACCGTGTCCGGCAGCAACGTATCGGCGTCGGTAACCATGCGGGCGGTGCGATCAGCCGTCATCCAGGCCTCGATCCGCTGCCCAACCTCCGGCGTGAACGTCTCCGCGCCGCGAATACAGTCGTAGTAGAACGTCCCGAAGACCGTGTACATCGGCGTCACGCACGTGTGGGTGTACGAGCCTTGCATCGACTCGTAGGCCGTGCGGAATCCACCCTTCACCAGGGTCAAAGTCAGCAGGGCGGCGGCTGTGATGGTCGTCGCGATGGTATAACGTCGGAGTAAGACCGATCGCCGAAGCCGCGAGGCCTGTCCCCGTCGGCGATAGCGTAGCACGGCGGCCACCACGGTCGATGCCGGGAAGAGGGCGTCGGTGATTTTGAGTGACTCCCAGACGCTGTCCGTGAAATCTCGGAGGTTGCCAACCAGCAGGTAGCTATCCGGCGGGATGGCGGTGTAGTAGGTGCGGAAATACATCAGATTGCAGACCAATAATACGTCCGTGAGGATAGCCACGACCCATGTCGTCCGCTCCATACGCCAGATCACGAGTGGCAGCAACAAAATGAGCGCGGCGAGCGTAGCACTGAGGTACGTCTCGGCCATTGAAAAGGGGCGATAGGTGGAGGCGGCACACCAACTGACATCAAACCACAAGAATTTGAACCACAACAGCCCAAACAACAACGCCGTACGGCGTCGTTCTGTCCGTTCGGACGGTGAGGCGAAGAGCGGCCTCCGGCTAACAAGCATATTTTTATTCCACATCGTTCAAATACGTCCGCTGCGCGGTGTCCGGGCGGGATCATCCTCTCATGTCGACAGGCGTTTGGGACGGCTGCAAAAGTACAAGGATCGCGGTCGGAGCCATGCGGCGTAGCGGCAGCATGACAGGGAGAAATAAGTCCGAAAAAAATGGGTACTGAGAGTTTGCACGGCCGTTTCGCGTTTCGTTTTGTCTAATACGTTGACGCTCTCGTCCAACTTTTTGACAAGGACTATTGGCGTGCATTTCTGCAACTGGTTGAAAGCAATGCTTTTGCCTTTGGCGGCATAGTTTTGGCATGAATAAATGCAAAACGAAATCACGGAAATGATGTACAAGAGATGGATCCTAAGCGGGTGGCTTTGTGTGGCGTTCGTCGGGGCACGTGCCCAGGAGGCGAAGACGTGGACGATGGACGACTGCATGCGTTACGCCGCAGAAAATAGCCTCAAGGTGCGCGCCGAGAGGCATCAAGACGATACGTATCGGGCGGAGTATCGTGCCGCCATTGCCGATTTCTTCCCTTCGGTGGGGATGCGGATTGGCGGGCAACTTAACTACGGGCGGTCGATCGACCCGCAGACGAACACCTATAATAATGTCTCCACTTTTAATAATTCCTATCAGGCATACGCCTCGCTGCCGCTGTTTGACGGTGGACAGCTCGTCAACCGGGCTAAAGCGGCGGCGATCAACCGTCAGCTGGGTGCGCATGAGGTGCGTCGGGTGCAGAACGAGGCTGCGTTGGCGGTGATGGAGGCTTTTTCGAACGCGGTTTATTATGGCGGCACTGTGCGGCTGGCTATCGAAAAGTTGGGCGAGAGTCGGCAGACTTTGCACAAGACGCGCCGCATGGAGGAATTGGGCCTGAAGGGTGCCGCGGACGTGGCCCAGGTGGAGGCGATTGTGGCGGCGGATGATTACAACCTGATCCACCAGCAGAATTTGTACGACGCGGCTGTGCGGACGTTAAAAGAGACGATGAATTACCCGGCCGAAGATGCATTGATGATGGATACGTCCGTGACCGTATGGCGAGAAAATGCAACGACTCTTTCGGCGGAAGAAATTTTTAGCCGCGCAGTGACAGATAACCCGACGATGCGCGCGGCGGAGTGTCGCAGGTTGGCAGCACAACATTTGTACCGTGTGGCGCGTGGTGCGATGTTTCCCCAGCTGACTTTTGAGGCGGGTATTTCGACGAATTACTTCCGCAACTTGGCCGACCCACATACGACGGCTTTCAGCCGACAGTTCTTCGACAATAATCGCGGCGAATATTTGGCCGTGACGCTCAGCATACCCCTTTTCGACGGCTTGGCAAGGTACACGTCGGCTCGCAGGGCACGTAACGCGATGCGGGTGGCGGATGTGCAACGTGACGAGACGCTTCGCCAGCTGCGGACGGCTGTCGAGCAGGCTGTAGCGGATCGAGATGGGTTTGAAAAAGAGGCCGTGCAGATGGCGCGGAAGGTGGCCGCGGACTCGATGGCTTACCGCGTCACGCTACGTAAATATGAGGAAGGACTTTCGTCCGCAATCGATTTGCAAACGGCCGCGAATACGCTTATTGAAGCCCGCGCCAACTTGCTACAAAAACAACTCTCGTACGAAATTAAACGCCGCTTGGTGGCATACTATAATCAGGGAGAGCTAATCAGTGAATGCGAAAAATGAACAGCTTCGGGCGCTTGAAAACGATTATCCCGAAAAAGTGCTTGACCCTTTTAGGCAGTTGGAATTTCGCTTTGCGCTTCTCCACAGACGAATTTCTGTTTTAGGTTTTTGAATTAAGGTTTTGATCATGGATATACAGTTGGAAAAAAAGAAAGGAATACGGAAGAAACACCTTCCATACATCGCAGGCGGGGCTGCTGTCGTTTTGCTACTGTCGTGGATTGTGTTCGGAAACCATGCTGCGACGCTGCGCGTAGACGCCCGGAGCTTGAGCATCGGTGATGTAAAACGGGATCAGTTCAACGACTTTGTCCGCGTGGATGGACAAGTTCAGCCGATTACCATTGTGCAGCTGAGCCCCGAAGAAGGAGGAATTGTACAGGAACTTGTGGTCGAGGAAGGCGCTCGTGTGCATCGTGGCGACGTCATTGTGCGGCTGAGCAACGCTAATTTGGAGTTGCAGATCCTTAATGCGGAGGCGGAATTAGCTGAAAAACAAAATCTGCTTCGAAACACGCAGGTAACCATGGAACAAGACCGTTTGCGCAACAAAACCGAGGAGCTGCAATTGGATCTTGCAACTACGCGGAGCCTTAGAAATTATCGGCAACAGGAAAAGCTGTACAACGAGAAGCTCACTGCCCGGGAGGATTATGTGCAGGCAAAAGAAGACTACGAATTGGCGCGGCGGAAACATACGCTCATTAATGAACGACTCCGTCAGGACTCACTTTATCGGTCTATCCAAATGGATCAGATGGAAGATAACCTCATGAATATGCGCCGCAATGTGCTGCTCATTCGCGAGCGGAAAAACAAGCTTGAAGTACGTTCGCAGATCGATGGCGAGCTGGGTTTGCTTGACGTGGTGCTTGGCCAGAACGTTCAACCGGGACAGAAAATAGGGCAGATAAACGACCTCTCTGATTATAAGGTGCAAGCATTGATCGATGAACATTACATCGATCGTGTCCGCGCTGGATTACCGGCCACGTTCGATCGCCAGGGGACTCACTTCGCGCTGACGGTACGTAAGGTATATCCCGAGGTTCGTGACGGGAAGTTTAGGACGGATTTTGTGTTTACCGGCGAACGTCCGGATAACATTCGGAGTGGGCAGACGTATTACATCAATCTTGAACTCGGTCAGCCGACGGAGGCGGTGGTTATCCCAAAAGGAACCTTCTTCCAGAATACGGGCGGCAACTGGATCTTCGTTCTCGATCGGGATGGAAAAAAGGCGTATCGACGCCACATAAAGATCGGCAGGCAGAATCCTCAATACTACGAAGTTACCGAGGGTCTCGAACCGGGCGAAAAAGTGATCGTGTCGGGCTACGAGAGTTATAAAGACAGCGAGGTGCTGATCCTGGAAAAGTGAATCGTAAAAAACAGAGAGCCGAAAACGGTGCTCCCGGTCTGCATGAAAAATTTTTACGACGTGTTTCCTGTCTTTCCGAAGAGTCTGTATTTATTTTTTAGGTCTGAATCGTTTGTGCCGATTCACATGATCCTTTTTCCGTTTGTAGATTTTCATTTTTAGTTCAACAATGGTTCCACGGTTTGGTCTGAATCGTTTGTGCCGATTTACATGATCCTTTTTCCGTTTGTAGATTTTCATTTTGAGTTCAACAATAGTTCCACGGTTCGATCTGAATCGTTTGTGCTGATTTACATGATCCTTTTTCCGTTTACAGTTTCTCATTTTTAGTTCAACAATAGTTCCACGGTTTGGTCTGAATTGGTTGTGCCGATTTACATGATCCTTTTTCCGTTTGTAGATTTTCATTTTTAGTTCAATAACACCTCTATGATGACGAATTATTTCCTCTCGGCTTTTCGTTCGCTGACTAAACGCGGGCGGAATCATGGCATGAAAATTCTCTCGCTCGCTGTCGGGCTGGCGATGGGGCTGGTGCTGATTGCCAAGGTCTTTTTTGAGCAGTCGTACGATACGTTCTATCCGGATGCAGACCGTATTTATCGCATGAACGAGATGATTGTGATGAACGGAGAATTAAAAGATTACGGACAGGTTAGTGGCGGAGTGGCCGTGGGAATGCGGCAGGACGTAGCGGGTGTGCAGCAAGCCACGCGTTGCACCTGGATCTATATCGGGAACGTGTACACCGACGACAAGAAAAAAATCTCGATAAATATGATCGCGGCGGACGACTCCTTTTTTAATGTCCTCCCGAGGCCGATGCTGCAAGGCAACGCGGAGAAAATTCTTAGCGCGCCGAGGGGCGATCGGTTGATCATGGTCTCTAAAGAGTTGGCGGATAAGCTCGGGGGAGATGTCGTGGGAAAAATTCTCCGGGCGGAAGACTGGGGGGGAGAAGTGCTGACCATCGGCGGCGTCTTTGAAACGATCCCGGAAAACGCCACGCTCAAATATGACGCCGTGATTTCGATCGATCTGCTTCGCACGCCCAATTTTGACGGCACGATGAACTGGATCGGAAACGATCGATATATGGCTTTCGTCAAATTGCAGCCGGGCGTTTCTGCAGATAGCCTTTCCGACGCTATGCACGCTATGCAGGAAAAACATCAGGATTTGGAGCAGTTAAAAAAGGCCGGTGTAGAACTGAGCTATTCCCTCACGCCCTTGAATCATCTTCACGACAGTCTGCCCGAAGTGCGCCGGATGACGTGGCTGCTTCTTTTGCTTGCGTTTGCGCTTGTTTTTACGGCGGTCATGAATTATGTGCTGATCGTCGTCTCTTCCTTAGTGTCGAGAACGAAGGAAGTTGCTGTGCATAAATGTTATGGCGCCTCGGGACGCGATATTGTCCGAATGATCCTTTCCGAAACGTTCCTCCATTTGATCCTTTCACTGCTGCTTGCCGTCGCCCTCATTCTGGCTTTTCGCGCGACGGTTGAAGAGCTGCTCGACGCCTCGCTGGGGGCACTCTTTACGACGCGCAGCCTCGTTTTTTTGTTCGCCATTTGCCTCGTGGTCTTTCTCACGGCCGGATTATTGCCCGGAAGACTCTTCGCGCGGATCCCCGTGGCCGCCGCCTTCCGCCATTTTTCGGTCCATCGGCGCAGCTGGAAGCTCGCTCTGCTGGCGGTGCAGTTCATGGCGGTCGGATTCCTCCTTTCGCTGCTTGTGGTGATCACCCTGCAATACCGCCGCATGATCGACGACGATCCGGGATATCGCTACGAAAACCTCGCCTATGTCAGTATGGGTGGAATGGACTCCACGCTGCGTCGCAAGCTCATCGATGAGGCGCAGAGGCTGCCCGAGCTGTCCGCCGTGTCTACATTTTATCAGCCATTTTTTACGGGAACATCTGGCAACAATGTTTATCTGCCCAATGACAGCCGTGAGCTGTTCAACATAGCCGATCTCTACGAGTGTGGAAACGGATTTTTAGAGGCGCTTGAAGTGCCCATCATCGCAGGAAAGACCTTTACAGAAGATGTCGCATGGTCGCACGAAGTGATGGTCAGTCAACGCTTTGTGGATAAGATGAAAGCGTTTGCCGATTGGAAGGATGGCGCTGTGGGCAAGCAAATTTTAGTCACGGAACATAGTGGTGCAAACAACGACGAGCCTTTTACGATCTGTGGCGTCTATGATGACATTCGGATCGGAACGATTCAAGAGGAGGACGAGCGTCCTTCGATTCTGTTTTATAGTTCTGATCCGGAAGAATCGAACTATTTGCTTCTGAAGTTCCACCACATGACTCCCGAAGCCATGCAACACGTTCGGCAGGAGCTTCAAAAGTTGATGCCCGACCGTGAAGTGGAGTTGAGCGATTGGCGCGCGGAGATGGAGACCTGTTATACCGATACGCGCCGCTTTCGCAATGCCGTCATGATCGGTGTTGTGATTACGCTGCTCATCTCCCTCATCGGATTAATGGGTTATACAGGCGATGAGATCAATCGCCGGCGCAAGGAAATCGCTATTCGCAAAATCAACGGGGCCACCCTGGGCGAAGTATTGCATCTTTTTGAACGCGACATCATTCGCATTGCGGCGCCCGCCCTTGTTGCAGGTTGTGGCGCAGCCGCCTACGTGGCCAACTTATGGCAAACAGGCTTCAGCGAGAAAATTTCGCTCGCGTGGTACCTCTTTGCCCTTTCCGGGCTCCTTCTCCTGTGCCTCATCGTCGTTATTGTTGCGCTGCATGTGCGAAGCGCGGCGGCGGAAAATCCGGTGAAAAGTATCAAGAGCGAATAGAGAGAGCAAAAAACGAACACGTAAAAATGAAAAACGTATTTCAGATGAAAATCAGCACATATACCATCATGTATCAGAAAAAAAAGGTGGACATCGATACACATACCATCATGTATCAGGCAAAATTCGCTGGCGGCCGCAGCCGCCTTGATCTTCTTTTGCCTTCTTTTCTTCCATCAAGGGAAGAAAAGAAGAAACAAGATCAAAAAGATCGTCCGTTAGGCAGTAGGGGCGTATTGCATACGCCCTACACGGATCGCGTAAGGATAGAAACGAAGAAACAGGAGAGAATTTTTTGCCCCCTTCGGGGTCATTCGGTGGGGCGTATGCAATACGCCCCTACATCCTGCCGGCAGGAGACGTTGTTTCCAATAAATTCTCGGAAAGAAAGGATAGAAACAAAGATACAGGAACAAAAAAATCGTCCGTTAGGCAGTAGGGCGCAAAAGCATACGCCCCACACGGATCGCGTAAGGATAGAAACGAAGAAACAAGACAGAATTTTTTGCCCCCTTCGGGGTCATGCGGTGGGGCGTATGCAATACGCCCCTACATCCTGCCGGCAGGAGACGTTGTTTCC
>ERZ772977.680-NODE-680-length-21152-cov-4.075271_pt1 | contig 21152 bp, 21 predicted proteins | sample MGYA00511131_ERZ772977 | MGnify/ENA primary metagenome ERZ772977 (study PRJEB29015, sample SAMEA2737935) | human oral metagenome | biome: human oral; feature: human-associated habitat; material: dental | place: China | collected 2151 ...
AGAGCTACGGACTTTTAATCCGCAGGTCGTGGGTTCGAGCCCCACAGGGCGCACTCTTCACCAGAAATAATCTGGTACGTCGCTCCGTTCGGTACAAAGCCGATCGGGGCGACTTTTTTCTTGCCCTTCTCCTCGATGTATGAGGGGGCGGGCACTTTAGTATTGACGATGCTATCACCTAAAAGCTCACTCAAGCTCATGTTGAGTGCGCCTGCAAGAGTTATAAGCTCCCCAATAGTAAATTCTTGTTTGCCGTTAAGCCGTGCTGCTGCACCACTACGAGCTACCCCTAGTATCTGAGCCACTTCTCCCTGAGTTTTGATACCTGCCTTTGCGAGGATGCCACGAATTTCACGAGCTACTGCTTCTTGCGGGGTGTACATCATCTCTGCTGGTGCCGTTGTAATACTCATACTGTAGATTTTACCGAAAATATGCCTATTATCTACCGCTAATGCAGTAATTTACATCTAAAATGTCTGAAATACTTGTATACTGTCAGAAATTCTGTCATTATGTAGTTATGGCTGACATTGAAATTGTTACAAAGAATCTTCGAGCAGAGATTGCTCGGTACCAGGTGCCTATGGATGAGCTCCGAAAAGTACTCGGACTTAAGCGAAATTCTTCAGTTCTAGGACGCCTTAAGGGAAAACCTGCTGTCACGATTCCAGAGTTAGAGGTGATTGCGGATCATATAGGAATTTCGAGCAGTGTTTTCTACACCGGAGTAGGAGGAGGTACGAAGAATGAAACTGAGTAAGAAATTAGCTCAGACACCTGCTGTTGATGCAGGAATTGCTTACTTCGTTCCAAAGAAGGCAGCAGGCAGCCTGTATGCTACAGCGTTTGCAGAGATGGTGGACAATCCGCAGCTATTCCAGATTCTTGAGAATTTCGAGTTCACCCACGGGTTGCCGGTCTTTACGGAAGGTACGACAGAGAAAATCCTTGAGGCCAGGATTTACCGGTATCTAGTTCTTTCTAGTGGTTGGGACAGTGCTATTGCTCCGGATGAGCTGACACACGCGGCCACTTGGGAAGCTTTAGCCGCAGCATAAGTAGGACTTAGAGGATTTTTAGAGGATTTAGTTTTATGTCACGTAAATGCTCTGCCTGGGCAGATAAGCATGTTGTGGGCCGGGATGGGGCTCAACGACTTCTAGAGGCTATCGCTGACTGGTGCAATGATGACGGAGTAACCTTCGTAGGCCAGAAAAAACTTCAATATAAGGTTGCCCCCATGCCCCTTAGCTCTGTGAAAGCAAATTTCAAATATCTCAAAGAACGGGGGTATATCCGCACTGAACAGCGGCACAACCCAGTTACTAAAACAAGGACGACTGACATTATTTACCTCAACCTTGAGAAATGGGATACTCAGAAAATTTCTTTTGAGGAGGCCGAAGAGGTTATGAAGCAGACGGGGATGTCGTTGGATGAGTTGATGAAGTCTCCACTGTTTTTGAAGGGTGCTCATCAACATTATATTGATATGCATTCAGGGCCTGGTCTGAAAAACCTACCTGGCTTTTCAAAGCATAGTGGAACTGTGGAAAACTCGGTAAATAGGCAAGGTATAGAAAACCTACCTGGCTCTGAAACTGTGGAAAACTTGCCTGAAACGCCTGGTCTGAAAAACCTACCTAGGTCGAGCCAGGTAGGTTTTACTGGGGACCAAGGTAGGTTTTACTCCTCTGAAGGGGATTCGCGCGTTAATAGGAACGCGCGCGCGCGGATTAACTTAAAGATTAAAGATTCATCTATCAGTCAATCTGTTAACAGTAGTGAGGCTGTGGAAAACTCTGATGGATCGACTGACCGACCGACGAAGATTGAAGATTCAAAATATCCTTCATCCAAGCATCCAGTTGCACAGATTACACCTGCATCAGGTGCTCCCGTCAGCAGCCAGGCTTCGGTGGACGCTAGGCGGGTGTGCTCTCCGGTAGCATTTCACCGGGGCGTGGATATTTCACGAGTACGATCAAATCTCACTCATGAAGGCATTCCAGTGGGGCAGACAACCGACGAGCAGCTGATCCGCATGATTGATCTGGTGCTTAATCGCGCTTCAGGGCAAGTGCGGTCCCCGAATGGTTTCGTTACGACCGCGCTGAAAAATGGGTGGGGCGAGCTGATTTCTCAGGCGCAGGATGCTAATCCTGGTAGCTTTAGCGCGGTATGTCGTCAGCACCGCTGCCGCCTCTCCCCCGCGGGGGAGTGCAAGCGCTGTATCGCAGAAGTAAGGTCAGCGCAGCTTGACGAGCTGCATCATAAATTGGTCTGGAAAAAGAAATTTACACAGATTGATGTGGCGACCCTGAATATTTCTCTACGCCACGCTGGGTACGCGATTGATTCTGTACCCGTGCAAGCTTTCGCTGAGCACATTATGACCGCTTTAGATGCAGGCGTTGAACCCACAAATGACAGTCTTTTCCGCTTCTTTGCGGATAATCAAGAAATTTTTACACACCGCGCCGCCAGCGACAAAGTGTCAGCTGGTTTTGGATATGAAAGGACGGCGTGAACAACCGTGAAACAGCTTGCAACAATTTCAAAAGACAGTGTCCACGCCGCTGGTACTAGGGTATCAGCAGCAGAGGGCGAGAATCTAGCTGAATCAGCTGATTCTCAGGTTAAATCTTCCCCTGTTGCCGCAGACGAAGGTCTGGTGTGGGATGAGGAAGTGCTAGCAGCGTGGGAATCTGTACGTCCGTGGATTGCTTCGATTCTTGCCCAATTCCATTTGTTGGCTGATCTTGATGATGTACATCAAGAAGTGTTTTTGAGGCTTTGTGAGGGGCGGCATAAGTACGATTCTTCTCGGGGGACGATCGGGGCATGGGTGTGGATTATTGCTAAGAGCACGGTCTTTGATCATTTGTCTCACCGTTGTGACATGGCGGAAGAGCTTATGTCTGTTGTCCCGGAGAATAGTGTTTCTGCGGCGGTGGGAGATGTTGAATCTGCTGCTGCGGTATTGCAGCTTTTGAAGGCGGCGGCTGAGACGACAGATTATTTTCGTGCGGTTGAGATTGCGCTCTGGTTTGATGGTAATGCTGTGAAAGCTGCTGAGACGTGGGGTATTTCCGCTCGGGCAGCTCAGGATTCCCGTGCTCGGGTGCATCGTATTGGTCGTGTGATTGCTCGTGCTCTTTTGGAGTATGAATGGCGTCAGGAGCACGGCATTGTTGGGTCTGCTTCGGTGGCGACGTTGGCGGCGTGTCTTCCTTCTGATGCTGGGTCGTTGTCTTATTTGGAAGCTCTTGCTGAGGTTGGGTCTGTTGCGGCGCTTTCGATAGATCGGTTGATGGAGCTGACGGGTCTTAGTCGTAATTTGGCTAAGAAGCATGCGGCTAGGACTAAAAAGCTTTTGTCGATCGCGCGGTCTGTAGTAGAGACCGGGACTATCACTACTTCTGAATGTGGCTAAAAAAGGATAATCATATATTCAATTTCATTCAGTTCACGAACTAGAAAGGAAGAAATAATGGAAGAGCTAATTCAAAATTTTGAAAATTTACGAATAATTTTCACGCCTTCTATTCTTGTCATGTTTATTCTTTTTGGAATATCTAAAGAAAGGGATCGTCCTGTAAAATATGTGCCTTCCTGGAATCCTTGGAGCGGAAATACGATTGTAAAAATTAAAGAGGGTCCTCCATGGTTGGTTATTTTTACTTTGATAGGTATGGTTGCCACTGCTATAGTGCTCGCTATTTTTTACTTTATGCGGTAGGGAGTTGTAGTAATGTTTCATAAGGTCTATAAACTGTGTAAAAATGATCTGCCTATAATTATTTTCTTTGGCATCTTAATATTATTTGTAGTCGCGGCATTCATACTAGGTTTTATTGCAAAAGAAAAAAGGGAGAATATGTCTCCTGAGGAAAAAGCCGCCGAAGCAGCTCAAATGCATCATGAAGATGTGGAGGACATCTGTAATTATCTAGGAGATAGGACCAAAAAGGACGGAGTTCGTACCGGTGTTGATTGGGATACAGAAGAATGTGTCTTAATAACTCAGGTAAACCTCAAAACCAGCAGGGAAGACACTCCTCTTATTGGGGAGTACCGTGTTAATGCTAAAGACTTGCAGGATGGCAATAAGCACTTTTTTGGTGGTGCCCCTGTGATCAAAGATTCTGAAGAAAAAGAAGTTGAAGGAAAAATCCAGAAGCTTTGTTACGAGGGCAAGCCCGTTCATATAGTCGATGGGCATGCTGAAGGTGTATATCAGAAGTTCCCTCAGGATAAGGATGATTCTGAGTATTCGGAGCAGCAGAAGCAAATCCGTAACGCACACCTTCTGGATACGTCGTGTGAGCCTGGCTCTATTCAAATGCGGGTGTGGGATGGGCAGGATCCTGGTCGTGCACCGTACCCAATTCGGGTTATCCCTTACTACAACAAGTAAAAACGCACATTATCTAATAAGGAAGGAATTTCTGTTATGTCTATCGTAAGCGTTCTAATTTTCATCGTTGTTGCTATTTCTATTGTGTGGGCCTTCAAAACAGGATATGTCAAGGCTTTGTCGGAAGGTTACGTTTTCTCGTTTACCAATGGTACAACCGAAGACGGTTCTTCCGTCCCTGTACTACGACTTGAGCGAGGATGGCGGGCTCGTAAATCCGTGGCCGCGACCCCTGTTAACGAAAATATTCGTAATAAGTACAGGGTTTCTGAGAAACAAATTTCCCATTTTTTGAATAATAACCAGGAAGGGTACGGCCAGCGACTTATTCCTTTGATGAAGGTTGAGCAGCAGCGGGAACAAAATCTGACAGATCCATCTCTGTTATATAACGCTAAGGCTATGCAAAAGGCACAGGATGCGTACCGGCAGGCAGCTGAGCAGGTACAGGAAGAATTAGAGAAAGTCTACCGCAGGGTTGCTTTTCTTGCTTCGGGTGCCGCTGAAGGAATAGGCGGAGCTATAGCTCTGCGGGATGTACGCGAGAATCGTGCCGAGTTTGATAATACCCTCACCTTATCGTCTGCCAGGCGTCTCGGTATGGCTGCTCAGGACTTAGGTCTTCTATCCCGGTCTGCCTATGAGAATTTCCTAGATTCATGCGAAGGCATGGATAAAGAAAATACTGTCCATCTGGATGAAAATGTACGACAGGAGATCATGAAGTATGTTGATAATCCCAAGCAGGAGAAGAAGCTCCGCCGCAGCAGGAAATGGGCTAGCTTCTGGGAATATCCGCTAGATTCCCAGTGGACTTGGGGTAAATCCCTGAACCTGAAAGGATAAATCATGTTGATGCTTTACATTTCTTGCATGATAGTCACATTAGCACTGAATGTTTTTAGTGTGGCCGCCAATATGGGGTTACACGCGGCACGCAGTGTTAAACCTTTTCAGACGAAAATCATAGTAGCTTTAGTAGCTCTCTTTATTCTCAACATGATCAGTGTAGCCGTAACCTTGTATGCCCCAGGTGAGGTTTCTGATCCTGCCGTCTGGGGCGCAGCGATTGCAGCTATTATTTCTACCTGGTTTTTCGTTAAAACGTGCCGTAGGCTCTCACAAGAATATCTCTCGAAGAATAAAAACAAACTGGTATCATTTGTGGACTACTGAACTGCCGCAGACCAACGGAAAGCAGGTAATAAAGAAGAAAATGACAAAGAATCCTAAAAAACAAAGAAAAGCGTGGGTGAATAAAGTGATAGAACAAACTGAAGTCCGTGGTGATAAACCGGAGCAGGCTGACTCTAATCAGCCGGTTAAGTACGCGCACATGCAGTAAAAGTTAGGACAAGGAATAAGGTTGAGAAGACCACTGTGGTCTTCTCAACCTTATTCCTTGTATATGTCTTTTCTTTGACGTGACGTCACAATGCTGTGACGTCGTGATGATGTCACGTCAAAAAATTTGTTCTGGATCTCTGGCGGGGCGAGTTAGAAGCCCATGACATATTCATATTTTCCAGGGGTAGAGCCCCATCTTCTTGTTTGGTTCTTGGTCGTGTTCATTCTTGTGCAGCTTATTTGGAGGCTAATTCGGTTTATTGCTGGAGCTGTAGGTAAGGCGCTTTTATCTTGGGTAGAAAAGCTCATGAAGGCTTTTATACAGGCTATTTTGCCTGACCCTGAGAAGACCGGGGAGCAACTTGGAGCCTGGGTTCTTTCGTGTTTTGGGTTGAAGCGTAAGTGATATTTGTTGGTTTCTGAGAATAGTTTTTTGTGTGTGGTGCCGCGTTTACCCCCACCCCACCCGTAATACATAGTGTGAGCACCCCACCCGCTGTATGTAGGCGAGTGGGGTTTGTTTGACCCGTTAATTTAGTCGTGATTTCGGAAGGAGGGTTTATGAGTGAGGCACCTGAAGCATCGCCGCCTGCTGGGTATGTACAGACTGTGTACGGCTTTGACCGACCTCAGTCTACTTCTGGAGAAGATGTTTTTCCGCAGGCTTTGGTGGAGTCTCCGTCTGCTGCGGCAATAGATCCTAATCCGGCATCTGCGCAGGTGATGGAGACCGCTCCTGTAGATACGTTACCGCCTTATGTTGATGCGGCTGTGCCAGGACTGCCGGGTACTTTTGGTGATCCTGTGAACAGGGCTCCGGTGGTGTTTGGTGTGTCGTCGGTATCGGGTGCTTCAACATGGGCACATCTTTTGGGGCTTGTAGAGGTCTTCACGTTTGAAGCCGTGGTGCAGGCTGCTTCTTCTGGTGTGCCGGTGGTATTGGTGTGCAGGTCTACGGAATCTTCTCTTGCTTCTTGTTTTGACGTTATTGCTGCGTCTCGGGGTCGGGTACAAATATTTGCTGTTGTCGTGGTTCCTGATGCACCGGGCGCGGTGATTCGTTCTGTGCAGTATCGGTTGAAGATCCTGGGTTCTTCTCATCGGCTGGTTCAGGTGCCTTGGGTCAAAGAATTGCGTGCTATTGGGCTGGATCGAATCACGGATGAGATTCGGTTGAGTAAACCGGTGGCGCGTGCAGTTTCAAAGGTTGGTACTGCGCTTGAGCTGGGCGTGGTGGGAAAGGAAAAAGTGTAGATCGAATGGCTAAGAATGTTATGAATCGTCTTCGGCATGTTGGATATGGTGCTGGATTGGCGGTGCTGGCTTCTCCACTGATGATGTCTGCTGCTCATGCGGAAATGAAGAAAGCCCCTAAAGAGATGTGCGATGGCATGGATACCTTTATTGGCTGGTTCCAATACTTTGCTGGTGGTCTCGCCGTTGTTGGTTTGATCATTATCGGCGTGGGTATGTGGTTTTCTCATCAGCATAACGGTCCTATGAGGCTTGTAGAAAGAATCTTGTTCTGGATTGGCGGCTGCGTTTGTGTCGGTGCGGCGGTAAGTATTGCCGCGGTATTTGTTAGCCGCGGCACAATTTGTTAGTGCAAGGAGGGGTATAGATGGCTAAGGTCCACTGGCTCTCTGAGCGGCGCAAGCGGCAGGCTTCATGGTTGTTCTTGGGAATTGTTGCATTTATTCTCTTGCTTCTGCTTTTTTCGAAGTGTTCTTCTTCAAATAATCAGAGTGGTTCTTCTGGCGCTACTGGGGCGAGTGCGGATCCTGTGATGTCAGGTTCTGCCGCGCCTACATCGGGTTCATCTGCGGGGGCGGTTCGTCTTCATTCAGATGGACGTGCTGTGTGTGAAGAAATTCCGTTGAATGGAGATAAAGCCTTTAGCGCGGAAGTTCCTGCTGATATTCGGTGGGATTACGCTTCGGCTGGGATGAAATATCCGTTGAGCTCTTCGGTGGGGCCAGTGTACCGCCCTGGTTATGTGGGGCAGTGTTTCGCCCATTCTCCGTCTGGTGCCGCTATGGCTGCTGTTAATTATGTAGGTGTTTCTTCTGAGCTTGAGACGAGCGAGGAAGACCGCCGGGTGTTGTTGTCTGAGCGGATGGAAGGTAAACCTGAACCTTTGCCTTTGTCTCGTGAAGGAGCGCAACAGGCGAAGGAACAGGGTTTCACGATGTTAGTAGTGGGGTACTCGGTTGAGGAGTATTCCGTCTCTGATGCGAAAGTCAAAGTTTATTTGGTAGCGCAGCAGGGGAATAAGAAGGCTTTGCGTTCGATGGTTCTTCCCGTGGTGTGGGAAGAGGGTGACTGGAAGGTCTTTGTCCCTGAAGGTCAGGACATAGAGTATCAAGACTCAACAGATACGGTTCCTATGAACTTTTTGTCGGTAAATCGGGGGTAAAAGTTTATGGATGCATGGGAAGCAGGATGGTGGGGTCTTACCCACCCAACCGAGGGCATTAAAGTTTGCGACCCTTCTGGGACTAATTGCTCAGATACAATGTCTGCTGCTGAGGCAGCAACCAATCCGGGTAAAGCAGCAGGGCAGATCGCTGGAAACTGGGCCGATGAACAAGTGATGAAGTTCGTTGAGTCTTTTTACAGCGGAGCTTTGAACATGTTTCAGAGTTTTATCACGGATTTTCTGCATATTGGTCCAGTAATCGATGTAGCGCATGACGAGACAATGAGCTACATGAAGATCGCGATGGGCCCTTTCGTATGGTTCGCGGTTGTCATTGGGATTTTGATCCCGTGTATGAAGTATTTCTGGACTCAGCGTGGGCAGCATTTGAAGGATATTTGGCCAGGGCTACTGCGGGTTTCAGCAATCTCTGCTGGTGGCGGGACTATGGTGGCTATTGCGATAGTAGCTAGTGACGCGGCCGCGAAGTGGTTTATCGATATTGTGGGCTGGAAACCTGAAGACGTTGTAGGACTCTTTAAAGTTGGCGCGGCCTCAGGTGGAACTCTTTTTGCGGGAATGATGATTATCGGCGTCATCATGATCCTGGTGATGATCGTTCAATACGCCATCATGATGATTAAAGCAGTTATGGTTCCTATTCTTGTGGTCTTTTGGCCTGCATCTGAGGCTATGAATATGGCTGCTGGTGAGCTGAGGCTGTCCCGTACTGCACGTTGGCTTTTAGCTCTAATTATTTATAAACCTGTATTAGCTGTTCTGTTTGCTTTCGCGTTTAAGCTTCTGATTGACGGTGTAAATGAGCAAGATCCCATAAAAATAGTGGGGAAATTGATGCAGGCAGAAGGCGTGCTACTGATGAGCGTGCTTACTCTTCCGGCCATTATGAAAATCATTATGCCTCAAGCTTCTGCTGCGACGTCTTCTGGTGGAGGTCCTGAGTTAATGCAGGCAGTAAAGACCGCGGCAACGGTAGCTGCTATGGCTGTTACTGGTGGTGCCGCAGGCGCTGGAGCAGCGGGAGCTGGTGAAGCAGGTGCCGCTGGTGGCGGGTCCGGTGGTGCGGCTGGGTTAGCTGGTGGTTCTGGCGGCGGAGGCTTTGGCCCTACATTAGGTGAGTCTGGGCAGATGCCTGGAGGTACCGGTTCGGGGTCATCTGGTAGTTCTTCATCTGCTGCGACGTCTTCTGGTGGTTCGTCGCCTGCTGGGTATGTTTCTGGTAGCGGAAGTGACAGCGGGCAGTCCACAGCAGGAGAACCAACCCTTGGAGATAATACTGGGGCTGATTCTGGGTCTGATGCCGTTGGTGGTCAGGATGATGGTGTAGATGAGATTTCTACACCGCAGCCTTTGGGTGATCTTGGAGGTTCTACCACTGCCGCTGACGGTGCTGGATCGAGTTTTTCTGGCGCAGATGATGGGTCTTCTTCTGGTGGTTCGTCGCCTGCTGGGTATGTTTCTGGTAGCGGAAGTGACAGTGGGCAGGCCACGGCGGGAGAACAAACCCTTGGAAATAACACCGGCGGCTTTGGTTCGGAGCCTGCTGGTAGTAGCGGTAATGGCTCTATAGGTGGTGGAACAGGTTCTTCACCGTCGTATGGTGCTGGGTCTTCTTCATCATTGCCAGGTTCACAGCCGTCTTTTGAAGGTCAACGTAGCGAAGGGCAGGGTACAGCTTCTAGGTCGGGTTCTGCGGGAGGAAATTTCGCGGGTTTTGCTGATTCTGCTTTGCGGTATTCCCAGGTTGTTAATTCCTTACCGAATTTTGACGTGGAGTCTCATGTGGTGGATGAGAGTCATTTAGATCGGCGTAGTTACTAGTCTTTTTGAGGAGAAGGATAACGATGGAAAGCCCTCGTTATGGGAATTCAATTTCGGTGGGTTCCACTAGGATTGCGGGATTTATCCCGTTTCCAACATTCATTATTTTCATAGCATCGTTTCTGTTCGCTTTTATTTTCATTATTTTAGAGCAGATAATTTTTGGAATTGCTCTTATTGTAGTGGCGTTCTTTTTGCTTGCCATTTTTGGGCTTCCTTTTGGTTCTAGCGATCGAACATTAGCAGCACGTTTTCTTGCACGGATGAGGCATAACCGTCGGGTGGCTGATGGTGAAGCAACGTTTGTGAATAATCATCTTTCGGATCGTGCTGCTGAGGATTTGATGGGTTTGCCTGGTGCTTTGCACACTATTAAGCCGGTGAAAGCGGTAGATGGTATGGGCTCTGAGGTGGAACTGCTGCATCATACGGGTGTGGATATGGCGACGGTTACTTTTGCGTGCGCTCCTCGTGGCGTGGCGTTGCAGACTCAGGAAGATACGGATATGCAGGTTGGTTCTTTTTCTGGGTTCTTGGGGTCTTTGGCATCTGATGGCGGGCTGCGCGGTGTGGCCGTGACGGTGGATTCTATTCAGAAGTCTTCTGTTCCAATGGCTGAGGCTGCTTTGGAGGTTCTTGATCCGAATTCGCCGACTGCTTCTCAAGCTATTTATCGAGAGTCTGTTGCTGCGTTGCCGTTATCTGTTTCTAATGTGTCTACGTATGTCACGTTGGGGTGGGAGTTATCTGAGCTTGATGATGATGTGGAGGGTGCGTATGCAGAGATTGTGTCTCGTCTTCCTAGGTATGAGAGTAGGCTTCGAGCTTCTGGCGCTGGGCCGATGCACGCGATGAGTGATCCTGAGTATGGGGATTTGATGTATACGGCGTATAACCCGGATCGTGAGAGTGAGGTTGAGCGGGATATTCAGAATGACCGTCCGGTGGTACGTCATTTTGAGAGGTCTGGTCCTGATTTTATTGATGGGTCACATAAGCGTGTGGTACTGCATGATGGTGTGGCTTCTATGACGGTGATGATGATGGTTCCTGATCTTGGGAAGAAGACTGAAACGACGTATCGTCGTCTGTTTGAGCCTTCGAAGCATTTTCTGCGTAAGCGCGTGACGATGTTGTATCGTCCGATTCCTATTCATAAGAACCGATCCAGGATTAATAATGCTGAGCGTAAGTCTACGACGGAGCTTTCGTCGCAACAGCATGTGACTCAGTTTGATACCACTAAGGCTCAGGGTGTGCAGGTCACGATGAATCAGATGACCCGTGGTGCTTTGGTGCATGAGTGGGCTCTAATGGCGACGGTTACTTTTGAGCCTACTAAGGCTGCGCAGCGTGAGGCTGAGAATGAGATCAAAACCATGATGGGTGGTATGGAATACCATTTCGTGGATTATGCGGCTGATGCGGCGTTTCATCAAACTTTGCCTTTGGGTATTTTTCCGTGGGTGTACGCGGCGGATAAGAAGTTGCTAGAGAATTCTGAGCAGGAACTTCAGAAGGGGAAATAGGTCGTGAAGTTACGTTTACGGAAGAAGAAATTTCGTCATTCCCCGGTGGTTGATCCTATCTCGAAGAAGACATTGTTTGGGCAGCATTCTATTAATGGTGGTGCGTGGTCTCAGGTGGCACACCCGCGTCGGTGGATGGAGTCGAACTGGGACGGAGCCGGGTTATGGCCGTTTGTTGCTGGTACTGGCAGGCCGCAGGATGGTATTCCTATCGGCTATGACCTAAGTTCTGGTACTGCTGTGGCGATGGATCATATGAGCCTGTATCAGAACAGTGTTATTACGTCTCCTGATGCGATGGTTTTTGGGCGAAATGGTTTCGGTAAATCGTCAATTGCGGGGTTGGTTGCTGCTGGTCTTAATGCTCGTGGGGTACCTCTGTCTATTTTTGACCCTATTAAGGGTGAGTGGGTGAAGTTCGCCCGTGAGATTGGTGCTGACGTATTTGAGTTGGGTATCCGTAGTGGGAAAACAAAGATTAATCCTATGGCTTTAGGGCCGTTGGCGTTAGCAGGAAAACAAATCGGTGGAGTGACTGGGGATTCAATGCGTGCAGATTCTATTACCCAGTTGGTGCGCAATATTAACTCTTTGGTGCGTATTAACCGTGGACATGGGATGACGATTACGGATACTGAATCGACCATGATCAAGCTTGCGGTAGAGCAAATTGTTGAGGTTGAGGAGAAACCTGCTTTAGGGCATCTTCTGCATTTTTTTGATAATCCTTCTGAGCGGGCTCTGATCGCTTCTTCAGGAAGCACGGTTGAGGAGTTCAAACAGATTTATTCAGATTTGTATAAGTCTATTGCGGCGCTAATTTATGGGGAAATGTCACAAGTTTTCTCGGATAGTGATGTGAATATTAATCCAGGGAACCCTGCTGGATTCTGTTTTGATTCTTCGTCGATTCCGGAGAACTACGAGCAGATGATTTCTGCTGTGATGATGTCAACCTGGCGGTTAGGGATGGATGCTGTTGATGCGCACTGGGAGCTTGCCCAGCATGAGAGGCAGCTTGTGATGGAAGCGGCGGCGGATGGGCAGGTGTATACCCCGAAGTATACCTGGCATGGGTATTCCGCATTGATGGATGAGTTCTGGTTCCCGATCCGTATGGCTGACGGGATGGTAGATGCGGTCGATAGGCTGTCCCGGACGAACAGGTCCGTGGGGGTGGGCACTATGAAAATCACTCACTCTCCTGAAGATTTTTTGATGCTGCCGAATGCTCATGATCAGAAGACTGCGCATTCAATGATCAATAAGTGCGGTCTGTGGATTCTGCTGGCTTTGGGCGAGGGGGATATTACCGCTTTAAGTAAGGTGCGGGAGATTAAGAAAACTGAGGCGGATTGGATTAAAAGCTTCGGTGCCGGTGCTACTGGGTTGGAGTATCAGAACCGGTATAAAGGCCCGGATGGCCACACCCTATATGGCAGTAATAAGGCTCATTACGGTATGGGCAAAGCAATTTGGAAGATTGAGGACGCTGAGGGAATCCCGGTGCAGTCTCCGAAGACCCCTACATTAGCGAAGCTGCATAACACAGATACACGTTTCACGAAACGCCACTAAAGGTACTAAAGGTTTTGAGGGAGGAGGGCAAGAGGTATGGAAGACGAAAACGGTTCCGGTGGATTACTGTTCGTAGTTGCTGGTGTATTGGCTGCGGCGGTGGCTGTCATTATTTCTCCGCTGCTGGTTGTAACAGCGTTATTTAGCGGTGGACAGTCTGCTGCGGCCTGTCCTCCTGCTTCCTCGGCCTCGGCAGCACCGGGTAGCGGTGATGCTACTCCTCCGCCTGCGGGGGAGAAAGGGGAAGATGGTCGTCCTGCTCCTTTTTATGGATCGGTTGATGGTGAATCTTCGGTGACGGGTGGTTTGATTCCTGCTGAGTGGGAGCAGGATGTGGTGAATGCCTCGAAAACATCGGGGATCCCGACATCGTGGATTGCTGCTCAGCTAGAGTCTGAATCTCGGTGGAATGCTGGTTTGGGTCACAACCATGCTGGTGCGGCTGGGTTGGCACAGTTCACGGATGCTACATGGGCAACATACGGTCATGGGGCATCTCAGTCTGATCCGAAGGCTTCGATTCGGGCAATGGGTGAGTACTTGCGTGATTTGCGTCAGCAGATCAAACCTATTGCGGATTCGTCGGGTCAGAACGAGTTTGATCTGACGATGGCAGCGTATAACGCTGGGCCTGGTGCGGTGCAGCAGTACGGTGGGGTACCTCCGTACTCAGAGACTCAGGGCTATTTGAAGCGTATCCACACGTTGCAGAAGAGCTTCTATGAGCGTGTATATGGAAATCAGGTTGGCGGTAAATCCGACGGGTCGGTAGATACGGCTCCTGTTGAGAATGCGACACCACAAAACGGCGGCGGTAATAATGCTAGCGCTGAATGTAATAAGCCTGGTGGGTATTCTGGTGGGGAGACCAGTGGTAACGATGATTATCCGTGGAAAGGATATGAGCAAGCACCGAACCCGATTACAGGTGCCTACTACGTGAATTGTACCGATTTTTCGTTGTGGCGTTTGAACCAGCAGGTCGGCGCTACTGATCCGCAGAAGCCAAAGTATACGAATAGTAATTTTGTGGACGGTATGGTTCTTGGTAATGGTGGTGATTGGGCTGGTACTTGGAAGGCTAAAGGCTGGCCGGTTGATCATACCCCCGAGGTTGGGGCTATGGCTCATTTTGACCCTGGCGCGGCAGGAGCCTCCTTACAATATGGACATATTGCGGTGGTGAAAGAGGTCAAGGACGATGGAAAAACTGTTGTGATTGAGGAATATAACGCGATTAATCCTGGTGCATACAGTACTCGTGAAATGCCGGCCTCGTCAGTTTCTAATTATTTGCATATTCCCGATAGCGAGAAGAAAAAGTAGCGAAGGATCTGATCAAGATGTCGAATCATCATTATGTTGTTGCCGCAGCCGTGCTGGTTTCTGCCTTATTAATGGTTGGGTGCGCAGCAAATAACAGCAATGGCCGTGAAGATCAGGCTCAACCAGCAGCGACAGGTATGGCCACAAACAGTTCTGCTCCGACACCGTCACCGTCAGAATCACCGAGGTGGGGACATTATGGAGAGCCTGCCGCAACCCCTGGGCCTGGTGCATTTTCTGGGTGGAGCCAAGAGGAACAAGAGCACGCACAAGAGTTCGCATTAGCGTCGATGCAGGTTTTTGTGATGAAAACGGATCAGGCGACATGGCATGAGTATATGGATCCTCGCATCACGGACGAATATAAGGAGCAGCTGAAAAACTATAACCCACAGTACGGGAATATTCGTTCTGTGCAGCGGGTGGTATACACGGAATTTGGGACGGATGCGACTAAGGCGACTCTTCGTGTTGAAACTTCTGATGGTGTATGGGTGGTTCACCTGGTGCGCTCTGGTTCCGGTCAGGAACCTAAAGTTTCGTTAATCGAGCCTTTGAGCTTAGGAGGAGGACACTAGAGATGATGTCTGCTGCTGAACGATTTATCGCCGGTCTGATTATGATCATGTTGATTTTAGGTCTTTATGCAGCGTCGGTGGTGAATGCTTGGGCTTTTACTGGGGTTTGGCACACAAATTTGTGGGAGATCGGCGCGGTCTTTCAGGCTCATGGTGTAGGACCACTTTTCTGGGTTGTCTTGTTTCTGGTATTGGCTACTGTGGTAGGTGTCTTAGTATTATCTGCTAAATTTGATCTTTCTGGTGGGTCTTCCGCAGAGCGCGCTGGTCAGCGGCATATGGTGAAGTACGCCAATGTTTCTCGTGCGCTAGGGCACGAGGCGGCGGTGCGTGCGGCACGGCAGAAGAATAAACGGATGCTGGCTTCGGTCGCGTCGTCTGATCCGAAGGAATCTAAGAAGATTGTGGATGATTTTGTAGACAGCATGCCAGATAACTGGCTTGTTACTGAGCTAGGGAAACTTGGCGGCCGGGTTATGAAGAAGAACGGCCAGGCCTTCTTTAAGGGTGGCAAACCGATTTATGGTGAAGCGAAAGAATCAAAGCTGGTGCTTGCCCCAACTCAGGCAGGTAAAACAACGTCGATTGCATCGAATGCGGTACTGGATGCACCCGGCGCAGTAATGGCGACGTCCACGAAACCTGATTTGCTGATGATTACTGCTGCTGCTCGGCAGCGGATCGCTGGGGCTACAGGTGAAGTGTTGGTGTATGATCTGCATGATGTCTCGGGGTGGCCTCATAAGGTGAAATGGAATCCTGTGGCGGGGTGTGAGGATTTTGAGACAGCGCAGAGGCGTGCCCAGGCTTGGGCGCATGCTCGGCCGGTTGAGGGAACAAAGAACGGGTCTTGGTTCAATGAGCAGGCAGCTGCTTTTTTGGCGCGGTTTTTGCATGTTGCGGCTGCTACGGGGAAGACCTTAGATGACATTATGAAGTGGGCGCAGGATTTACGGTCTCAGGTTCCGTTAGAACTTGCAAAGGCGCATTCCTATCAGGTGAGCGATCACGTGATCGCGTTCCTGAACTCAAAACAGGAAAATCGTGCTGGTGAGACTCTTGATTCTATTCAACAGACTCTTGCTGGGATGTTAGAGCCTTTAGCGGTTGATCGTATTCGGGAGCAATTTATCTGTGACCCGACTCAGGCATTTGATATGAAAAAGTTCTTGGCGGGGCCTAATACTATTTATTTGATTGCGGATACTGCGCATGGTGTGGATGTGGCTCCATTGGTGACGATGTTCGCGAATGAGCTTATTAATACTGCCCGAGAGGTTTCACAGGATCGGCCTGGTGGTCGGTTGTGGCCGTGTTTCCGGGCGGTGTTGGATGAGGGGCCGAACTTGGCGGCTTTCCCGAAGATGGATTCGATTATGTCCGATATTAACGGTCGTGGTATTGAAGTGATTTTGATTGCGCAGTCTTTCTCGCAATTGATTGACCGGTGGGGTGAACAAGGGGCCGCCACGATTGAGACGAATGCTGTGGTGAAGTATTATCTTCCAGGTCTTGATCTTAAGACGTTGCAGCCTGTTGCTGAATCGCTGGGAAAGTTCCAGCGGGGCAGGGTTCAGCGGTCCTATTCTTCGGGGCAGTATGGGAATTCCACGTCATATTCTCAAGAGGATAAGTTGGTGATGGAGGCTAATCAGATTCAGCAGCTTCCGGCGTTTTCAGCGATGGTTCGGTATAAGAATCATAAGCCGATGCATTTGGGTTTGACGCCTTGGTGGGAGCGGAAAGATGCTGCCCAGTTAGAGGACGATCAGCTGTATACGTACCGTGTGTGTGGGAAGATTCCGGATGAGACACAGAATTTGAAAGCATGGGCAACAGGAGTTTGACATGATGGATCATGAGGAAACTTTCACAGAAGAGTTTGCTGACTCGACCTCTATATCTTTAGAAATTGCTAATCTGATTGAGCTTCAGGGGCAGGATATTGCTCAGATTTTAACCCGCGTTGAAGGTTTGGAAAATCAGACTGTTCCCTTGAAATATTGCTGGCGTGAGATTGAGGATCGAACCCATGCGTTGAATCTTTGGCGTACTTTGCGGGAGTGGGTAGATTGGCTCAATGTCCGGTATTTTTCTACAGGAATTTTCCAGATTTTACCCTGTTGGTATAAGCACCCTGCTGCTGTTGAAGAACTTACGGCTTTGTGGGCTGCATGGATGAGCGTGTATCACGGGAACGGATATTCTCAAGAGGCAGCTTATTGGCATGATAGGTTGCTATGGCCATGCGTTGAGAGGCTAAAAGGATACTTAAGGGATTGTAAACTCTCTGAACATCACGAAGCATCTCAAAGTGCGGTCTCTACTGGTGCCGGGTTTGAAGACTTTATTGCTGCACATACCCAGCATTTATCTTAAGTTTTGCCCACGCTGTGGAGCAGAGTTAGAACGCTTGTGCCTGAGCGGTTCGGTTATGTTCTTACTTTTAGAAGAAGATTTGTTGATTTCTTGATGACGTTGTGCAGCTTGCTGTTTTAAGTCATGGATTTTCTGTGTAAGACTCTGATCTGTAGCTGGTGAATCTCCGAGATCTTGTTCTTTTTGTACCTTATTTTTGATGTTCCTCAGCAGATGGTATGCCGTTTGCTGAGGAACACTTTTTTCTCCGCGTCCAACTTCTAGATCTTGAGCTTGTTGAGGTGAGATAGGTAGTTGAGTAATTGCCTGTGAAAGTTTACGAAGTGCTGGAGTATCAGGGATACCTGTATTGATTTTATTATCGAGTAGCCCTTGTGCTGCTTTTTCGAGTGTAGCTTGATGTTTTTCAAGATTTTTACCTGCTTCAATATCTCGTTGAATTCGCTTAAACTCTGTATATTGAGGGCGCTTGTTTTGCTTGGTGAAGAAGAATTGCTTACCAGATTGAGCATCAAACCAATGAACCTTTAACTGAGATTTCTGAAGCCAAGTCGGATCATCATACCGAATAAATCGTTGAGTTGCCCAGGCTCCTAAATCAGCTGCCCAAAGAACAGGCTCGATCGAGGAGGACGTAAAGGTGTACTTAAGACCACTACTGATGATCCCTGCATTTTTGAGATCTGTGAGAGTCTTCTGATCAAGATAGTTTTCGGTACCATTACGACGGCCTTCGAAAATGACGGCGGAAGTTGGTGCCTGGGGATCCCTAGTCAGAACTTTCATCATCGTGGTAATGCACTCTTTACGAGCGTTCTCGACATAGCGGTCAAGTTCTGCGATCTTGGGAGTATACGGAATCTTTGCGTGAACGGTGACAAGGTTCGTCTCCGCATGAGCATGAGCTACTTCTAGCATGGGGAGAATATTTCCCTGCCAGTTCCCAGAATCAAATTTAGCCTGATGCGCAAACCTAGTTTTCCCAGCCTCAGTCGTATGCCAATACGACGTAATATCTAGAAATTCTTCCCGTAGTACTGGAAAATTTTCATTTTTAATAATCGTGGCTGTTAGTGTATAAAACCCTTGACGGGTCTTTCCCTGCCTAAGAGAGGCTGGTTTACGGTAGCTTTCATCTACTACAGCAAGATATGGTTGTTGGTGCACAGATGTAAGAAACGTACGATAAGCACGAACCTGCGGATCATTATTTGACAGAGTAGAAATATGAGGACTGTACAGTCTCCGTACGTCGTATGGCATCGTATTATGTCTTCCTTCTCTTGATAATTTTGGGAAATCTACTTATAATCCTAGTAGAGATAAAACGATGATGGGAACTTCTCAAAGAACTTCTCATCGTTGGGTAAGTAGGGCTTTTGGCTACTGATGAGCCCGTCCTCTTACATCTCAACTAACTTATACATGATGCCCCGAAGCCATCTGGTTTCGGGGCATCATTCTTTATACGCTTCCTCCTACAGCTGGGGTCCACGGGATACCTGTGGGGAAGTATTATCTCGTTGCTGTACCCTTTGCCGGTACTCTTCCACAGTATTATTCTGTCGCTGTTCACGCTGAATCCGAAGAGCTTCAAGACGCTTCTGAATACTCTGTTCTTGATGTTGCGGTGCGGGTTTTTGTTGGGCTTTTTCGAGTGTTTTTTGTGCCCGTTCCCGAAGTTCAGCGATCTTTCGAGCCGTTTCGCTGCGCTGGGTGCGTTGTGCAGTGATGCGTTGCTCCACGCTAGGCTGCCCTTGTTTCCTCTGGTTTTGACGTCCATCCTCGGTAGCTTTTGCAGCACGTAGCTGTTGGATTTGATTGTGCTGATTCAGGGAAAGCATAGCCATGCCGATGTCTGCTGTTGGTCGTCCTTCTCGACGTGCTTCCCGGGTGCGCTGGAGTGTGTCGCGCGCTTGGGCGAGCTGCACGTTTTCAGCCTTTGCCTTCGGTGCGCGGTGATGTGCGGACATAACGGATCGCTTATGCGTATTAGTAACTTGGGCGTGCAGGAACTTGCCGCGTGCTTCAGCCCTGGTGGGTTCTTTATGAGGCTTGGCCTGGGTGCGTAGTTTCTTCGGCACTGCCTCAGGCTCACTGGGGGCGATGTTGTACTTATCGCGCAGGGCCTCGACTTCTGCGGTAGTCCGGTACCAGTGCCGCGCCAGCTTTTTGTTGGCTGGCACGTCGCCTAGCTGTTTGACCCATTCGGGCTTTTCTGCGGCGCGTTGTGCGCCCCTGACTTGGGCGAGCTGCCCAATTTCACGGGATCGTGAATGCAGGATAGTGCCTAACCTGGTGTTGTGCAGGTTCGGGTGGTTCTCCCAGAACCTATCCAGGGTATGGCCGCTGATACCATTTTGGATCTGCTCGGGGCGCTTGGTCTCGGGCAGGTCAATGGTTGGGATGAGGTGCTGACGTACTTTCTGCTCTTCACTTAGAACTTTGTGGAGGGTGAAGTTATGCCCGGAGCGTGGGCGTTCGCCACGGATAATCTGCTCTAGTTCGCGTTGGTCGCCGGAGATTTCCCAGCGGCGGCGCTGCACCTCAGCGTCCATATCGCCCAGGTTCTCTTTGATGCGGTCGTAGAGACTACCGTCGTTTTCGTTGGCCTGGAGCGCTTTGAACGTCCTAGAGCGCATGGCCATGAGTTCGTCTGTTTTGACCATCGCATAAGGGTTCGTGAACCACCAGGGATCGGAGAGTTCTAGCCTGTCGGCCATAGGCTGAGTACGCTTAGCAGCCTGATCCACCAACCGCGCCAGGTGATCATCACTCAGGTAGGACAGGGGACGCTCGGTCATCTCGTGAACTTTCTTGGCATCCACGTTGAGTTTTTCGACGCGCCACTGCATCACGGCAGCGTAATCTTTCGCTTCTGCCCCTTGGTCACTGGCCTCTAAAGGCCGGTAAGAATATGCCCGTTCTACCAGGGCGGCGGGGTCTACACCTTGGCGGTATGCTTCGCCCATATCGTGCGCTAACGCGGGCCAGGCGGGAGAAGCCAGCACAGCTTTCGCGTCCTCCACACCATTAGCAGGGGTGTGATCAATGATTTGGCCGGAGTCTTTATCCCGTACCGGGTGCTCCTTAACCCTGGACATGCCTTCCATGAGGTAAGGCTCCATGACCTTTTGGGCGGCCAGCTCGGATATGTCTTCATGCTGAGCGATCAGGGTGGCCAGGTTCCGGTGCTCGGCACGGAGCTGATCCACAGTCTCGTGTACCGTGAGGTCGCGTTCATATGCGCCGGTGATACGGTCGAGCACATCGTCACGTTTTTCGCCGTCGGCCAGGGTGACGTAGAGAGCGTTGTTTTCGCGGCCACGGGTGAGCGCAACGTAGGCCCCGGCCCGGTCGGTTGATGCATCGACCAGAGCGTGTGCGGTGTCTACCGTTGAGCCTTGTGCACGGTGGATTGTGGCGGCGTACCCGAGCTCCACAGACTGTTCAACATAGTGTGCAGGGAGAGTTACTTTCCCGCCGTGGCCGGTGTGCTGTGCGGTGATTCGCCCATCATCGTGCAGGTCGGTCACGCGCCAAAGGTCACCGTTTTTCACGAAATCCTGCCCGGAATTCACCACCAGGCGGCGGGCGTTCTTCCGGGTCACAATGGTATCCCCAACGTGCGCGTGGGAAGAATTATGCAGCGCTACAGCACCCGCGCCAGTGCTAACCTGGCCGTGCTCGATCGCGTAAGCCTGCGCCAAATCATTCAGTTTAGTCACAGC
>ERZ772977.696-NODE-696-length-20691-cov-77.350989_pt1 | contig 20691 bp, 20 predicted proteins | sample MGYA00511131_ERZ772977 | MGnify/ENA primary metagenome ERZ772977 (study PRJEB29015, sample SAMEA2737935) | human oral metagenome | biome: human oral; feature: human-associated habitat; material: dental | place: China | collected 2151 ...
CAGCACCAATCGGTCTATTAGCCAATCACTGGATTTCTATCTGCATGGGGCTATCAGACAAGTCTACGTTTGATTATATCTCGTCAGTTATCAAAGGCAATATTATCGATATACCTAGTTTAATACTGGGTGAAAAAATTGAACCAGAGATGAAATCATTTCTTAAAGAAATCTATAGCATAAAAGATGAGGATTTTGATTTATTCATTACTACGGTAAAAGAGAAATCAAAAGACTTCTTTTCAGATTTCATTGTTTATAAATCGGTTCTATTGGGTAATGGGGAAGATGAAAACCCTGTACGGGATATCCTTTTAAAAATGAAAGAAGATCCCAATAAGTATAAGGAACTTCCAGTAGTGAAGAGAATTCAGAATCTTCATAAATTCCCTATTCCAGTAAGTACGGTGTATAAATATAGATTTGATTTTGCAGAATGGGATACTGCCGATGCTACTTTAATAGGTACTGAGAACACAATGGTCTATTCAATGTACTTGGATGATCAAAATATCGCAAGAGGTGATGTTATCACCACGCGTGGAACCATGTTTTCAAAAATAATGGATGATCTTTTAAAACAAGGAGAAGACCCCGTATTAAATAGTCTAAACATTTCTAATAAAGATAGAAATGAAAAAGACCCATTGTTGATCAATAACATTATTTATTTTCTATTATCATTAGTAGACAAGGATTGAAAAATGAATAAATATTTAAAACAAAGAAAGAACGAAATCTTTAAATTCAAATCCAAGAAGAAACGTCAGAAGTTCATGATTGAATTTAGACACATTAATACGAAAAACTTTCCATTCTTCTTGAAAAGATTAGATGGTTCTTCTCGTAAAGTACTGAAGGGTAATCCACTGGCATTATTTTATGTCGAAAAAGCCGTAAAGAATTCAATATCTGCTATTGCGGATAACTTCAGTAAACTGGTGCAAGAACTCCAAGAAAATCGTAAAGCCATTAAGGAAGCTATACTAAAAGAAGATACTGAAAAGCTAAGAGAGTTACTTCAACAGAAAGCACGTACTTCTTTAGCCATGAATGGCATATTTGGTAACGGTAAACGTCTTTACTAAGGTTTACCTATTTTAATCACTAAATGAGGTTCTAGAGATATCTCTAGAACCTCAAATGAAAGGAATCTATTATGGATATCGTCTTAGCAGATAAATACAACCCATCTGAATTAGCTATTAACTTACAAAAATACATCTGCATCGATCACAGAGAAGGTATAACAACTGTATTAGATAATATCTTATCCGGTATTACTTTTACTTTGGTTAAAACCAAAGGTGCTCATTTTAGTATACAAAACTATGTTACCACCGAAGATGGTAAAGATCATTCTATTACAAAAGTAATCTTTGAAGATAAGAATACTTATTTGTTATTTGAAAATCTTTTGTTAGGATTCTGGAATCATTTTGATGTTGTGCGTAAAGGCCATACTGTACACGAATATAGTTTAACAAAAAGCTCGCTTGCTAATCTTATCGTGCTTGAAATTCAGCTAAATAAAGAAGAATATAATCACAGTTATGCGTTTATCATTCATCCAGAATTTATTAAAGATCTACCGATGAAAGATCTTGTAGTCGTTTAACTAATCTATCTATTAAAGGAACTATCATGACAGATGAAGAATGGAAAGAATATCAATCTAATACAGGTGTAATGTTTTCTGTATTGGAAGATTGTTTAAAAGGTTTGATTTCGTTTAGACGAAATGTCACCATATCTAGAACAGGTAATCTAGACGAAGGTAAACGAGTTCGTGTAGAATTGATGAATAAGTACGATGTGTCGTATTATCAAGAATGCATTAACTTCAGGAAAGATGTATTGGATTACTTTAAAAAACAGAAGAAATGTTTTTGGTCGAATAATGGATATATGATTCGTGAGGTGTATCTTTTAGACGGTGGGTATGGATTAACAGAGTATGAATTTATTTATTCAAAATCTTTAATTGAATAACTAAAGGAACTATTATGGGAAGTAATGATTTAAGTATGTCATCGGTTAATGATCACGCGCTTCACTATGTGAACTATGTTATTCTAACATTGGTTAAGTCTCGAGATGACATTACTTTAGTAAGAAAAGAATATCCTAATAAGAATCGTAAGGTATTTGTAGAGTTAGATGAGAAATCACGATCATTCTACGAAGAACATGGACTGGCTTACGAAAGAGATATTCAGAAATTAAAAAGCATAGGAAGAGCTAAATCAGTTGTAGAAAATGGATTTATTACCGATACTTATGTTTTAGAAGAATATTCTTGGACAGTAGAATATACCTTTAAATACCGTAAGGATAATAAAGAAGAAAGACTAGAGAAAGAATACAATGCAAACTTTGATATTTTCTTTGTCAATTATGTCATTAGGCCTTTTATGTTAGAAAAGGAATTAGATTTTTCGACAGAACAAGACGATCGAGGTCGACCAGTAAATATTCTGTATCTAACTAAGCCAGAAGACATTTCAGAATTTAAAGAAATGATGGAAAGGAATAAGGACCGCATTCAGTCATTTAGAGACAAATCTAAGAATCGCTATATCGAAGAATATAAACTAATCAAAGACAGACAGACGTATTACGATACTGTATTCAATAATGGAAAGATAAGGTTTATAGTCCGATACCACGATAAACAAGCATAAGGAATTTAATCATGAAATTGAAACAGTATAAAATAGATCAAGCTAATATCTTAGCTCGTTCATTGTTCTTATTGACTAATGATGCTGATAAGGAAGAAAACTATGGTAAAACATTACGAGACTATTACCAAAAGTCTCGTAATGATACTGTATTTAAATTCTTATTCGAACGATTAGATCACGTACGTCGTTTTCCTACTTACGACATGTTCCAAACCGTACAAATGGATTTTAACCTCTATCCAGCTCAGATGTTTGCTTATAAGGTCATGAATCCTGAAAAGTATCCTGAGTTAGCTTGGTATCTTCGACATGCTTATCGTTTAGATCAGGAAGAGTTTAATTTATTCATCAATCAAGTACGTAGTGTTTATGCGATTCTTTCTTCTAAAGAGAAAATAGAATCTACGTATAAGAAATGGAATACACCAACTGGTAAAGGTGTATTGGTGTATGATTATCGATTACTACTCTTGACCTTCTTGAAGGATCCTAAATCCATGAGTCAGCCAGGCTATGCCGTTATTCGTAATGCATTGGCCGATGGGATTCCGGTATTCGATAAAGAACAAGGACGAGAGATTGGTAAAGTCTATCACCTGTATCTAAAAGAATGGCACGTGAAAGCCAATATTACTACCACAATGGATATCGATACTACAGGATGTATTTTATCACCTGTATACGAATCCGAAGTAGGTATCTTCAACATGGAATACCTTAACGAGATTATTCGTTTTGACATGAATAAAATTCGTGCGATGTAAAGGAATTAAAATGAGTATTGAATATAGATTAAATGCATTAGTAGTTGATAAAGAGATTTACGACGAATTCTTAAAAGAAGAGAATCCTGATACCTCTCGTTGGATTGCGATCCCTTTTTCTATAGAGGGGTATTGTTCAGAGCAGTATTTAGTTATTGCTGCTAACACAGGAGTTTTAGGACTTCTAGAAGACTGTCTCGAGAAACTTGGTGAACCTACCCAAGTGATCGAAGGTATCGATATAGTCATGAGAGCATTTTATCACGTTATGGGATGGATATCTTATTTCATCGATATTAACGCATTTGTATATTATATACAGTATCAAGAACATCGATACGATGGAAAATCACGAGCATCCTTGGTTGGAAATCCCGGTCCGTACAAGTGGCGCCCTAATGTCGTAGACAGCCACAATGCAACTGAGCGCGATATTATAACAGTATTGTTCCAGTGCGTATATGATAAACGAATAGAGATTGCTGAATTGATTAAATCAGAATTCGTTAATATCACGAACGCAGCATTAAACACCATGAAGTAAACCTCAAGTACTCTACTCTCCTTGATTAGGAGAGTAGAGTATATTTTATTTTTTAATATAGTTTACTTCAAATCTATATCATTAAAATGTAATAAGCAAATGCTTTTATTTTTAATCTAACTTTATAAAGGAACTAAAATGTTTGAACAATTAAAGAAAGATGTATACCTCGTTTTAGAGGAAGTTTACAACAATCCTAAGTATTATTACGAAAATTGGATTTATCGTATTGTCCACAGTAACGAGCCTAGAAGTAAAGAGGTTAAAGAAATCTTTACGAAGTGGCACAGTTCTTTTACTGAGGCGGCTGAACAATGTAAGCTGAATATAGACATTTTTAAGGCTATGGATAAAGCGATTTATAAATCTAGCGTTTTAAAATTAGCTGTACTTTTAACCGACTCTAAAACCAATAAAGACATCCTCGATTTTCTATGCTCGTTATACGAGTGTTTCGATAAGCACGAATTAGCAGTAGAAGTATTCTCTAATAAAATTCAAAATAAAATGTTTAAAAAAAACATCACCGTGATCTGAAGAAAAAGATGATTGGTGGTGAGAAAGGTCTCTTGGTTTTAGATAATCTAGGTCTTATTGAACAAATACTTGTACAACCAGATAATTATACTAGCTTCCCTTTCTACGATCAACTCCGTAACCTGACTACCGGACAATGGGATCTTACCAATATTGTTTCAGAACTCGTTCCTGAAGAAGATTTTCACGAGGTTCGCGATTATATTGATTTAGAAAGGATGGGACATATTAGTAAGTTTAAAGTACTAGATGGTAAAGTACGAGCTGACGTATGGATGGATACGGATGACGACATGTCGGAGATAATGTCTAACGAAGATGAAGATCCGTATAATAACAATATCTTGCGTCCTATTTATTTAGTAGAAGAATTAGGTTTAGTCATTGACCCTAATTTAGTTAAACTGGATCGTTTAAAACGAATTGCAGGATTTGATCTGTGTGAAAAACCTAAGAAACTGTAAAGGATATTCAAAATGTTCGAACAACTAAAACATGATGTAGAATTTATTCTGAATGAAGTGTATACTGACCCAATGTATTATTACAGAAACTGGATGCATCGAATCATTCATGATAATGGATATTTATTAAAAAACAGAAAAGAAATTAAAGATATTTTTAAGAAATGGCACAATGTATTTAAAAAGATCGTTGAAAATCCTGAAGATCGTTCAGACATGGTTGCCTCCATGGATAAGATCATCCATAAAACCAGTGTTCTGAAATTTGCTAAACTTATCACTGATCCTGACACTAATAAGGAGATTATTGATTTTCTCTGTTTGGTATATCAATGTCCTACTGCAAAAGATCGAGCACTGGAGTTCTTCTCGAATAAGATGCAAAACACCATCTTTACTGAGGGACACAATAAACAAAGAAAACAGTTTATTAATTACAACAAGGGTGTTCTGGTTTTAGATAATTTAGGTATTATCGAAAAATCCATGGTTATCCCGAATCATTATGTTAGTTTCCCTTTCTATAACCAGATTGTTAGCGTGGCGAATAGTGACTTTAATGAAATACCAATTGCTTCAGGTCTTGTAGGTAAGAAAGAATTTAACATATGTCGAAACTACCTTCATTTAGGTACAGAGGGACATGTTAAATGTTTTGAAGTACTGGATGGTGAGGTACGTGCCGATATCTATGTAGTTCCAGAACTTGAGCAGTCTGAGCTATTAGGCCTAAAACCCACTGGTAGCCATGATGAATATATTCTTCGACCTATTTACTTAGTGGAAGGACAAGGTTTAGTATCTGATCCTGACTTAGTAAAGTTAGATCGATTAAAATGTATTGCCGGTTTTGACTTATGTGAGAAACCTAGCAAACTATAGTGTAAAAGACTACTCCCTAAACAGGAGTAGTCTTTCTTTTTAATCTAAATCAGTAAAGGAAAATAAAAATGGTAATCGAAACCTACACTAGAGCTTATATCATTAACCAAGACCTCTTGAATCAGGCTACTTATAATCAATCGGAATACACTTATGTGACCTTTCCGATTGAAGTACCGAATAAAGAAGGTCTTCATTTATTGGTTACCAATAACTTAGATGTATACGACCCTTTGGAACACAATCCAGAAGTCTATACTGAGTCTTTCTTGAAAGTAAGACAAATTTCAGGAAACTATGATAATAATGGTACTTGGGCATCAGTAGTAGTTCATGATATCGCTTACAGCCCTGATAACTTCGATATCGAATACTACGACGATGGTGGATACGGATATGTATTAGGTCTTTCTGATCGTGACTTTATCCCTGAAGAATTTGAATTAAGTGAAGAAATCACTAAACCTATTCTGAACGCCATTCGTAATAACCAGGTACCCTTCTTTACCCATATAAACAATTATGTGGGTGATGTGATAGATGACGTAAAACGTAGTTTGGGTATATTCGTCGATTAAATTTAGGAGAGTGAAATGGCTATCAAACAAGATCTTAAGGCGTATATTATTCCAGTTTCTTCCGTTGACGAAGAAATCAGAAGGGATGAAAATTGTATATCGTTTCCTATAAACTTACCTATAGGTCTGGAATACGTATTGTTACTGGCTTTAGATAGCTATGCAGAATTCTATATTGAAAACAATCTAGAACCTGTTTGTGATATCGAGTTACGATCCATGCAGTTCTTTGATCAAGATTGCGTATATAACGCAGGATTGGTAATAAAAGAAATGACTTATGTCTATAACGGTACTAACATTGAAGAAGACTTAGAGTCTGCTATCTGGATACTTCCGTATAAAACCAACCGGATTATCAATTCCCAAACCAATTTAGTAGAATTGGTTATTAACCCATTTTTCGATGTTGTTGAAAAACATAAGAATGTAGTATTCGGAATGATTAATAACAAACTGCTGAGTGACATAAGCGAATTTACAGATGCCTCTGAGTCATTGAAATAATTATCGAGTAAACAAATCTAATGAGGGTAGATTATCTACCCTCATTTTTATTTTTTAACATGTAAAGGAAATACTATTATGGCAACACTATCTAGTAATTTTAAAGCATTCCATTTCTCTAAAGAAAGTGGCTTTGAACAATTCTATAACCGCTATCCAGAGATTAAGCAAATTAAAGCTTTAATTTTGAAATCCAAAGAAGGTGATTATTTCGCGTTGTCTAACGACGCTAACTTCACTAATTTCGTAACAGAGCATAAAGTGCCTTACGTAGTCAAACTGATCAGACTTCATCAAGTCTTGGTAGAAAAAGTAGCATTTAATCCAGATCCAGATATTGAATATCGTGGCGTACATTTCACTTACGAGGATAACCCAGATGTGACTTATTTCATCGCCGGTCCTCGCCATCAAGTAGAAGCAACGAATAAAGATTTATTGAGCGAAACATTAACCAATAATATTCAGAAAGTCATTTGGTTTGTTAATCTTAATAATGAGCGAATCATGACTGATATCTCAGATTACATCTCAGGTAAATAATCATGAAGGATAATTTTAAATTAAAAGACTCATTTGGTATACTTTCTTTACTATTCGATAATAAAGAAAAGTATAAAGATCATCCTGTTTTAAAACAGATTGAAGAATTATCTACTAAACCTCTCTATGTCGTTTACAATAGTGAAGCTTTAATGAAATGTGTACGATATGGACACCCTATTCCTGTAGATAGTATTCAGGCAGTAGCTAACAGCATTACTCAATCTGAAGACAATACTTTCCAAATAGAAGTCACTCCTTCAGAATGCTTAATGCCAAATACTCTATACGAAACAGAGAATCCTGTAATCATGCCTTTGTATCTTACTAAAATGCCTAACTTAGAACCAGGTACAGTAATACAAGAAGATGACTTAGATCTAGTCGTATCTTTAGCAGGTTTCTTCTTATCTGAAGAATCGTAATTTACAAACAGACTGAAAAAGAATCCTCTACTCCCGTAAAAGGAGTAGAGGATTTTAATTTAGGTCAATGCAAAGGAAAGGAGGTGAGAAATGTGGATTTTGACTATTTGATCAAAGTGATCAAACAAAGGCTAACCAAAGAAGAATATTCATCGTATCCTTCTTTTTTAGTCTAAATCCATAAATCTAATCTCCCATAATAAAGAGAGATTTCTTTTTAGTTTAAGCTCCAAAATACTTATACTCTGTATAACGTCCCTTCCATTTCTCATAATCCTCACTCTCTACGAAATCCTTGTACCGATAAGCTCGATAACCATTATTTAAAAGATAGCCAGGTTCCTTAGACCAATCTTCAAGTTCTTTAAGAAGATAGGAATTAAATTCTTGCAAATCTTTTAAATCATCAGTCTTTGTATCAGGTAGAAACACGATAGGTACTTCACCATCCTTGATAAATACCATTATTGTTACTTTACGTATTGTATCCAGTTCTAAAATAGGATCATTGCGATAACAGGTTTTCCATTCAGAAAAGTCATCTAATTTCTTAATACGATGTAGATTATTCAGGATAGTCTGCTCACGATTATTCATGGACTTCATTACTGTCCCTACTCGTAAACCAGTTTCTTCACAATAGGTATTCAAACTACGATAATGTTTTTCATGGAAAGGAGATACTTTATAATCAATAATGGCAACCCCTACTGATACAGAACCATTATTGACGTAATATATTGGTTTTTCGAAATCAGGATCGGTTAAAAATCTAATCTGTACTCCTTCTGGATATACCGTTCTTGGATAATCTACACAGGCGAAACGTTGACTAAGAGTTTTATTATTTAAACCCAAAGCTAAAGACGCGCTTTGCATCGATATAAATTCTTTTTCTTCACCTGTATCTACCCATCGTATCACAACAGGTTTAGTAATCTTTAAACCAAGATCTATAGCGTGTCTATAGTTCTCTTTTTGGGAAATGACTTCTAAGTTATCTAAATGGTTATTCTGTTTATTTCCGTCGAGGTGGTTAACAACAAGATAACCTTCGTCGGATGGAGTAAATAACTCATGGCTTTCTTTTAGTTTAAGATATTCATTATTTCTATAGGCCATAATGACTAAATGATGTATCGATCTATTACGATCTGTCCCTCCATCGTCTTTAAGTATTAAATGCATATAACCCGACATGCCAATAGATGGACTCATTCTCTTTTTATATATTTTGCTATAAACCGTACCTTCTTTATTAATCATGTAATTATTGAATCCAGGAATCTCTATAAAACCATCCAGATCTTTAATAGCGGTACCATTTCTTAAACTCGTCAGACTGTATCTAATATCTGTCTCTGGATCGTTATAATTCTTACTGATAAATTGATTAGATCTTAAGTTGTAAGTATTTCCTCTGTTATCATGGAATAAGTTATCGAATATCTTATCTTGCCAAAAACCTCTTTCCAGTAATTGTTCTTTAGTTAGAATATCTTTCATTTCATTCATTCCTTTAGGTTAAAACAAAAACATAAATTACCTACAGCCCACCCCCTTTCGGAGAGCGGACTGTAAATAATTTTACTCATTAAGTAGTTCACTCTTCATAATAGTAGTCCTCCTACTATTATTTCTATTCCGAGTTACTTACTTGAACTGGTTTCGACTAATGTTTCTTACCGTCTCTCCAAAAGACATACGTGATCCTGCTACCATAGCATCCAGACCGATATTCCCATGGAGTGCTCCTTCATTCCACGAATTCGCGTTGATTAATTTAATGCTATCAAGGAATTTTTGAGCAAAGAAGTCAACACCAGGACCATAATGATAAATTCCAGAGAACTCGATTTGCAATTCACGAGTTTCAGAAGGATTCTCTTTATCGTGTTTTGCTTCGTTGTCACCAGAAGTCTTAGGCCACATGTTGATACCAATCCAAGACTGTACTACTTTAGTCATGGTGGCATTCGGTTCAATAAACAACATAGACATGGAATACATGTCAGGCATAGCGTCGTAGTCAGCAGATGCACCGGCTACGGTAGAAATGGAAGCATATTTTGTTTCCATGTTCATCATCAGCATTTCGATCCAGTAACGCATGTATCGACTAATAGCCAAACCAGGACGTTCCCAGAAAGACATGGTAACGTTCAGTTGATCTTCAGTCACGTTAGTGAATACTTCGTATTTTTGTCCAGAACCACCAAATGCTTGGTTTTGATCTGTAGAGACAGTCAGTTTGTGTCCCAAACCATTAATACGATGCCGAATGGTTTCTACTAAGCTACGCAAGATAGCAATATGGGTCTTGCTTTCAGGAAGCAATTTGAAACCAAGAGGAGCTTCCAGAAGGAAAGAGATAAGCGGGCGTGAGGTATAAGGCGTGTTGTTAATCCAGGATGCCCATTGTTTAGCGTAACCAAAGTTACCACCTTCAATAAGGCCTACTACTGGTGCCTGGATACCTGTAGCAAAACTACCCGTGCCTTTAGGCATAAAAACGGGTTCTATACGAGCCATTTTTGTTTTACCTTGTAATAAGATTCTTTAAATAAGGAAAGAGAGTTAAATTTAATTAACTCTCTAATTCTAATAGACTTAAGAAGTAATGCCGTTAAAGTCATCAGGTTGATCGCTTCGGCGGTAGTTCTCACTGTAGAAGGTTTGAACCGTTTTGATGTTGTCGCCGTATACACGAGCCACAAAGTGCCAAGACCAAGAATGTTCGGTATCGATAGCAGTGAAATACAACTCACCTTGTACGCTAATAGTACCACCGAATTTATTGTCTTTAACTTGAGAGTAGAACCAAGATTCTGCTTCTTGTTTCAGACGATCTTGAGGCCAGTCTTTACCAGAGAAACGACGACGCAATTCTGCACCAATTTTGTTCAACTCAACATGGAACAACATAATGCGGGCATTCATCAAGGTAGAAGAGTAATCTTCGTAAATGGTGCGAATCATCGGGAAGAAGAATCGACCAGATTCACTACGCTCTACCCACATACCGCCAGCAGCCCAAGCTTCATTACGACGAACATAAGGAACCCAAGGATTGGAGATATCGGTCAGATAACGCAGATAGTTATTATCGCCTTCAGTCAAGTCCCAACGGGTATTGGCACGACCAGTGCGAGCACCCCAGTACTTAGTGAACAAACGGCAAAGCTCGTAAGAGACAGGTACACGTTTTTCGTAACTAGAAACAGACTTACGGAATACACCTGAACCTTTTACAACAATCGCACGGAAAGTAGGCGTACCGAAAATAGCGGAATCAGGAGACAGTTTCAAGCGGTTACGAATAGCAGCCAGACGTGCATTTTCTTCAGCCGGTGTCAGAATACCTTCTCCGGAAACATGGGTGGTAGAACACACCCAACGGTCTTTACGGTTAGCCAGGTATTTATTCAGGTTAAACTTAGTTTCAACCGGATATCCAGTATCGTAGAATACAGAATCGTTAAAAGTAGTATCATCCATGTATTTGCCATTTTCATCTGCAAACTCTTCTAAAAGAGCATCGACAGAAGCCGCAAATTTCGCATCACTCATCTCACCATCTGTACCACCGCTTGCCCATTGTACCGAACCTTCGCGAAGTGTAGTGACTTCACCTTCGGTAGTGGTTACGTTGTCAGACATACGGAATGTTTGGTAAGGACGACCATCTGAGTGCATACCTGTAAACAAGTTAAACAGATATTTAGAATCGGATTTAGTCTCTTCAGTAACGGAAGAGAAGTCACCAAAGTAACGAGTGGTGTTTTCCAATTCGCCTGTTTGAGGATTCAAGACAGGAATCTGAGAACCAGAAACATCCAATTCTTTTTGCAAGAATGTTGCCAGGATGGTATCTACGTTTTGTTGATAAACATGGATACGGCTAAATGAACCAAAAGTAGGTGGAATGGTAGGATCGTCAGAACGAACATTGTTATAGTGATTGACAAAGGTTTCAGCCAAGTTATAACGAACACCTGTTTTAGAAACAGCACCAGGTTTCAGAGAGAAGTCAATCTCACGAGCACCCAGTACAGTGTTTTCTACTACTTTGTTACTGGTTACGTTGGGTTTAGTAAATACTTGAAGACGGAACGGGTAAGAAGCCGTGTCGTGCAGAGCATTACTGTTCAGAGGGGATTGGTCGATAGACTTAGGCGCCCAGATAGAAATACCGCACAGATTACCCCAAGAACCTGAAGAACTTACTTCGAAGTCCACGATCGGATAACGTTTACCAATTACACCGCCTTCAGAGAAGTCAACCTGGTTAGTAGCACCATTACCCAAACCAGAATTTTGAATGGTGCGATTAGGTAGAGTGATCAAAGTAGGTTTCAATTCTTCCAGAACCCAGCGATACACGATACCAGGTACTTTTCGACCAGTAGTCACTTTTTGACCACGTTCCAAACGGAACTGACCAGAAGCATCACGTTCGTATTCGTCTACTTCTGCCTCAAGGTATTCAATACACAGGCGAAGACCTGCTTTACGCTCCGCACCTTCAGGTACAATACGTTTCGCAACAATGGTACCGCCATCAGCCAACATACCTTCAATAAAAACAGAAGAGTGGTTGTAGTATTTATAAAGAGGATCTAACGTTTTATTACCGAAGAGTTTAGTAAAGGCTACTCCGTCAACCACTACTTCGTCAACAGGGCCTTTTTCACTGTAAAAAGGACAGAAAGCCATGTGTGGAGCACGAGGCGTAGCGACAACGGATTGAGGTCTACCAGATAGATCCTTAGTACCCAAGTGGAAACTATGGGGCGTAGGATTGTTAATGTAGATATCCATTCTTTAGAATCTCCAATGTCTATTCTTATTAAAGAAACGACATTTATTAAATAAATAAATTTTAAACTGCATTCGCTATCTTAGAAGTAATTTCTAAGAAACAAAATACATGAAAAACATTACCGGTAATGTTCTAAGTAAGCGAATATGCATGATATTAGACATTGATTATATCTAATTTGATAACGTGTTTTGCCACGATATTCATAATATCGTGGTAACTAGATTGAATATATAAGACATGTTGAAATTTTTATCAGTAAAAAGTATGATGTTCTCTACGGAGACTTTATTGATAAAAGCTTTTATTTAAATTAATTATTACTTAGGAATAAAATAAATGGCCATTTTTTATTCGCCTTACGAAACCACGATCGGTAGTAAATTTAATACAGATCGATCTCAAACCAGTATTCGTCAATCTTTAGGATTGCGATACCCCTGGATGAAAATTAATGAAGCTAATAAAACTGTTTTCATTTACCCAAATTCGGTAGTACCTACTTTCTCTCATCCGTTGACTATTGAAACGATTAAAGGCTTAACTTATACTTTCTGCGATTTATCTTCGTTTATTCGTGAACGTCAAGAAGGAGAGTATGTTGTAGCCAATAAACCTCTGTTCTCATTACAGACTATCCGTACCGTACTGACTGCTGATTTAATTAATAATGGTACTCGTTCCATTAAGTCATTATCCCCGAATGTTGTAAAAACTTACGTAGACTTGATTACTTCTTCACTGTCTATGGCATTTAGCTTGAATAACGAAGAAGTATTGGCATTGCGTTCTTTATCCGGCTGGATGTATTATTCCATGTTGCATGACGAACCTTATGCTGGTGAATTAGAGTTCGATGCTTTAATTGCTAAGCTGGCTCGCGAAATCAATATTCCTTCTAGTTTCCTGTATCGATATATCGATCGAGAGTTTTATAAAAACGTGGGAGATTTCTTGGAGAAACTGAGACAAAAAATCACCAATCCTGCTGTACAAAAAATTAACGAAGGTTTGTTCTATACTGTTATTGCGAAGAACTTGAATGCAAATGTTTGGATTGGTCTAGAGAAACAAGAAATCTTAGCGATGTCTATAGAACACATCCCGACATTTATTGCAACATTAGTAATCTGCTTGTCTGAACAAGTTTTCAAAAATGCTGGTTTAACTAAAATGGCGTTAAGAAATTTTGCACGAGACAAAGCAAACTTTGTACTGGCTGTTAACAGTATTGTTAACGACTATTAATCCCTTTTAAGGAGTAAACCAAATGAGCGTACCTTACTTAGTAGGTCATTATCTCTATAATCTCTGGGGTGCTCCGTATCAAGATAACCAAAACATTGTAAGACCTAAACGAATCACGCCATTTGGCGGTACCAGAAACCATGTTAAGTTATTCACTGAAGATTATAATTTACCAACAAAACATGAACGTTATCACGCTTATGTAATTGGACAAATTTCAGAAGAAGTATTTAACTTTCATTACGTGGACTGGCACGATCGTTCTAGATGGTTTAACATGGCTGACCACTGTGCTGAACACACAGTGGTTTTTCAGTTTTATACTGAAAAAGGAATCACTATTCCTTTAAGCCATATTTACTACACTTTAACACGTGAGAAAAATCTAGTTTTAATTATCAAAGAAGACCTGAAACTAGACTGGGACATGAATACAGAAGATATTCTTTTTAGAACGTACGACAATGTTATTCAGCACACGAATGATGGTAATTTATCTAAAGAGAAAATAGCCATCCAGTATGCTAAGCCTTATCGTACTTCTGATAAAAATCCTTTAATTATGTTTTATAACGAATATAAGGATAAACCAGGATATGTTTTCACTTACGTAAATGGCTATCTTGTTAACGACCCTATTACTGTAGAAATCTTAGAACAAGACGTAGTAGAGCTTATCTACGATTCTACGATTACAAAAGTAATTGAAATGAAAGTAGGTTCAGTACCTACCTTCAAATCCCAAATAGATGGAATTCGTAAATATCTATTTACCCACAATCTCTCTTATAAAGAAAACCTTTTTGAATATTACGATGATTGTGATTTCCATTTGTGTGCTTATCCAAATACTACCCCTAGATTGTATCGTGGTGTTGTTTTGCATCGTAATTCAGAAACCAATATAAGACAGGTAAGTAATTGCGATTTTTCTATTTCTACGAATTTAGTAAAATCCATGATGGATAACCATTCGTTTATTAACGAACAAATAGCGAATGTGGTTTTTAGAGTGTACTACCGTAAACAATACGGTAAAAAGACGCTGCCTTTTGTAAACAATCGTCTTCATGAGCTTAATAAGCTTCCTTACGAAAATCGTCTGGCAGCCATGCAGGGAATGAGAAGTAATATTGAGGAATGGAGAGCAGATGTTTTAGAATCATCGGCTTTAGCCAAACTAATCGTTAAACCTAAAGCAACTTGTAGCTTAGAAGAAGTGCAAGAAGTTTATGGTTATAATGCCGCGACTTATTATACTGGTAAATCACTACATCCGTACGAAACATTTGTAGATGATGGAAAAGGTGGGAAACTGGTCAATGTACCCTATTCTTATCGCACTTATTCAACGATTTTCGAATACGATGAGAAAGGTAAATTGCTTTCATGGAGGCGACTAGGGGACTACAACCAGTACCCAGTAACCAATCCTGAATGCAGACTGGTTGAGTTTATTTCTGGTATCGGTACTCGACAACCAAATGACTATATCGATATACGAGAGATCAATATTCCTGAAAATGAAGAGTTTAGAGTATACGCGTGTGTAAAAGGTTTGGAAGAAGAACCTAATCGTTGGGAAGATATCACCGATGTAAAAGGTACCTGGACATGGAAGACCATAGAAGGCAAACGAGGGATTACCATTTTAGAGAATGGAAAATACCTTGCTAACGACTATACCTTTACCGTGCGTACTGATAAAACGTTTTTGTGTAGAACCATTTTGGTACCCATTACCAAAGGTACTTTAGGTTTTACTTTAAATCAACATTTTTACAATGCTGAAAAAGATAACGTTTATGTCAGACCGGCTAGAATTCCTTACGGCTATCTTGATATCTTCTTGAACGGGAAAGCTTTAATTGAAGGAATTGACTATTTCGTCAACTTCCCACAAGTCTACATCGTTAATAAGTCATGTATTGATACGACAAAAAACGATCAGGAAATTACCTATCGGATGACTTCATTTGCAGAGACTAGACCTAATGAAAATGGGGAAGGTACTCGATTAGCAGGAATTACCGTTAATCGGCAGGTGGGTTATGTTAATAACCACATGTTGTCTAAAAATGGTGTTTGGGAAATTTTCGATGATAAGAACTACTTATTTAAAGTAGGTAATGGCATACTTGATCAATCTAAATTAGGTTTCTCTGAAAGAGGCTCTATCATTCCGGTAAGAGCTAATGAATTAGAAGGAAAACCTTACGAGATTAGAGACATCATTGTTCCTAAAAGAGATACCTATACCGAGGATACTTATCTATTCAAGAAGAAATCGGATATACTGGATAAGAAGGTATCGGACTATATGGGGCAGTTCTTTAAAGACAAAGAATTCACTTCTAACCCGCCGATAGAAGGACTGTATAAGATTTACTCCACCGTACTGTCAAGAATCATTTACGACCTAAAACGGAAACAATATAAATTTCCAAATATAGAAAGTCGTTATACTGATCAAGAAGTGATTCAATTTGTTGAGGAGAATTACAAATCCTTGTTTGTAGCCGAACCTTATTTCAGATTGGATAATATTTCCATGAAACACGTCACGATACATCCGACGTATAAAAACGAAGTCACGACATTGGATTATCATGAAGTACGATTCTTAAAACAAATTATCCGGATTTATTTTAAAAATGAGATAGAAATCTCGCATTTTATTAGAATTGGAGAAGGCACGTGAGTGATAATAATATTCCCGTGAACCAACCTGTGTATGGCCGAGGCATAGCTGCAAACGTTTCTATCGTCGGTATTGATGGAGAACCACCTATTCTGGATGATAGCCAGGTGTGGCGAGAATGGGCACTCCATGACATTTATTTAGGTAAAGAAGGTAAACGTAAGTACGTACCTAAGGTGAATGACTTTGTACGAGACATTAATACCTTGACTCGTTATAAAGTTATCTCAATCGACCAAACTACTTTGGTACCTGTCTTAGAAGAAGTTTCATCTAAAACTGCTTCTGACGAGATGTCGGCTGACGAAGGTCGTTTCTTCGCCGGAGGTACTCTGGCTACACCATGTGCACGACAAATCTTTTACGACGATTCCGTAGTGCGTCCTACTTTGACGGTACCTGCTCAATTCCATATCCAAGGGTCGATGCCCCATCATGCGATTGCCTTTAAAGGAACTGTAGCAGGGGCAGGTGGATTACCCATATCAGTACGATACGATTCTAGTTTCAATATCATTGGTAATGAAATTCCTTTGGAACCCATTCAACAAAGGGATCCTAATAATCAAACCCAATGGTACTTGCCTCCTTTCTATTCTGCCCATAAGCTCGAGCAAGGAGAAATGATTCTGATCTTGGTTTACGATGATCGAGGAGGGCTACTTTCTCGTACCAATTTTATCGTAGAGAAGTCAGCATTGTTAAGAGATGTTTCTGATGCCGATAAATTCGTTTCAGCCATTTCTCTAGAATCTACTTACATCGATGCTAAGGATGAATCGAATCTATTGATTCCAGAACAAATCCTGAAGAACTCGATTAACATCATGGGTAAAGTTCATTATACCGACGGTACTATAGTAACTTATCCCGTAGATGGTAATAAGTTCGAACTGATGTATTTAGATCGTGCATCTGAATCGACAGTAGGTGTAAAAGGCGTATTGGTATTGAAATACTACTTAGGACCTACTGAAAAATCAGTAAATGTTATTAATAACAATAACCGTTATTTCATTACCCGTAGTTTTAACTATACAATTATAGAACGAGACGGTGCTTACTCGGTTAAACTTTATCCGATTCCACGCTGGGTAAACGATACTATTGGTTACCAGTTAGACTGGTATCTCTTTACTCTTGATCGTAACCAGTGGTTAGACGTGACTAATGATGTATACATCACTTCTAACTCACCTACTCGTTCTTTGAATGGTAAACTTTATGGACCTAATCAACAGCTGAATGTAGCGATTGATTTAGGGGTGTTGAACAATACATTCCGTGAACATATCCATCCACAACAAGTCGATATTCGTTTGTTACGTAATGCGGCAGACAATACTTCAGACCGGTGGTTGATTGGTTTCGAAGCTTACCAGAATCCTCCTTATGGTGAAAACTTAGTTTGTAACGTTAGAGTATTAGCTAGTACTAACTATCACTATAACTTTGCAAATAACTGTTCGAATCTAGATGAATGGCTGAGAAAAGTATATTACTCTACTCTGCCTCAATATCGAACAAATCGAGAGAATCAGGCTCCTAGACCTAATATGTTTAAATTGATCGTAGAAGGTCAAGAACGTGATTTTCCGATTAGTATGTGGAATAAAGATTTATCTGTACCTATTCGCTGTACAGCTACTTCTACTGTATCATTGGTATTCTTTACACGATACAACAACAATGATGTATTCTACAGCATGGCACCATTCCCTGTGGTGATTTCTTAAAAAAGTATTATACTCTCTACTCCCGTAAAAAGGAGTAGAGAGTATTTCTTTTATTTTTAAACCTATAATATTAAAATGGATATCCGAAACCAAACTTTATAAAGGAAATAAAAATGATTATTGAATTCAATCTTATCTTCATTAAAGAAGAAAATATCAATCGTGTCCGTCATGACATTAAAACTATTGTTACAGGGGATACTAAATATCCTACAACCATTAAAGAAGACGAGGTATCGTTACCCACTACTTTAATTGCGACTCGTTCCAAACAGTTTACCGAACATCCTGTAGAAATCTTAGCAGTAGAGAATTTTGCTAAGTTAGATCAGGCTACACAAATCGCTTTTGCAAGACACGCAGAAACTTTAGTACCCATTCGTCTAGAGATCAAAGACGGACATGAATACTTGCAAATCGATGTTGATCACATTTGTGAATTCTTGAAAGTAGAAGATCAGCACGAACGCTATCTATTAGGACATCGTATTAATGACTTCTTGGTAGAATCAGAAGCTTATATGGAGTTCATTGCGAATATCTCAACAAAGACTTTCACTTTCATCTTAGGTGAAAAGTTCCCGAAGGAGCATAAAGTTATCACAAGGATGACTTTTGTACCTCAAACCAATCGTTTTACTCAATCTGCTTCTTTTCGTGAAGTAGAAGGTAAAGCCAATACCAATTACGATTTATTCGCAAAAGGTAAAGAAAAGAAATGGGTATCTCGAATAGAGCATCGTTACGAGATTGACCAATATTCTAACACTAACTACTTAAAAGCCGTGAAAGAATTAGCTAGGTTAATCGAAATCACTACAAAGAATTATATTCTTCCTGAATACGAAAAACACGTTGATCCTGTTAAGATCATTAATGAGTTTTCAGCTTTCTGGAAAGAATGTATTCCAGTAGGTCCGCAACAATAAAGAATTAGAGAGTACTCCGTTTAGGAGTACTCTCTATTTTCTGATTATACACTGACTTATTTTTTTTTTGATTTTATTTTAAGGAATTTATTACATGTACAAAAATGTCCGAGAGGTATTTAATGATTATTGTTCTGGTTTATCCATTGACACAAAACTCTGTGACCGAATTGAACAATATTTAAATTCCTTTATTACTCGTTCTCCTGAACACGCTCAATTCTTCGGAGGAGATACAATAGGAGATACCGTAGTAAAATTTATCAACTTAGATCGGTTAAGATGGTTTGAAGAGATACTCAGAATAGATGAAATAGAAATTGCCCCTAGTTTAGCAGAACTTATTTCACCTATACATTACGTAGTGGCATCAGACCCATTCTCATTGAGTTGTGTTTGGTTAATCCATTCTATTTGGAAATCGACTAAGATTCCAGAAACACGTAAACAGAAAGCCATGTCTGATGTTGTTATCATCATGAACATTCGCTTCTTAACTTCACGTATGCAACGCCACTGGCCTTACCCGTGTTCTAAGCAAACTGCCGAAGCTACCCTCTCATCCATGTCTAACAAGTACGCCATTAAACGACTAGGTTCTTGGTTAGCCGTATTACGAGAACGTGGTGATGATACTACCGACATGAAGCACTCTATCCATAAACTCACTATTGAGAAAATGGATGTAGATATTCGCAATACAGGATATTCAGTGGGATACATGATCACGGATTCCCAGTCCCGTATTAAGAACATGTTAAAGAATATCTATAACGTACAGAAGAATCTACAGACGGCTACTATTACTTCATCTTCTTCTTCATTTATCGATACAGATGGTGAAGAAGTCTTAAAAGATAAAGAGAAATCTCTTGAAACCTACAAACGTTATTTAGAAGGAATCATCGCCGATAAACATTCTTTTATTAAACTTGATTTAATATCCATTATTGAATCTAGTAATAAAACCATGCCGGCTCAAATGTTTAGAAATACATTAAGTTGGATCAGCGATACATACGGAAAAGGTTCTGATGGTAAATTAGAATTAGATGAAATCATTTCTAAACTAATGTATCACTTACTTTCTTACTTGTACTTAAATCGTACGGCTATGAAAAATAAATCGGATATACCTGGGCTAATCTCAAAGATGAAAGGTGTTTATACTTCTTCACGTACTACTGAGGAAACTCTATTAGAGATTCGTGCGGATATAGAAGATATTGTTCGTAGAGCAACTAAAGTTAAGTCAGGACCCGCTATTGCCGCTACTCGAACAGGTGTCATGCTCTATATAGTCTTGAGAGCTTTCACCATGAAA
>ERZ772977.697-NODE-697-length-20678-cov-59.715754_pt1 | contig 20678 bp, 16 predicted proteins | sample MGYA00511131_ERZ772977 | MGnify/ENA primary metagenome ERZ772977 (study PRJEB29015, sample SAMEA2737935) | human oral metagenome | biome: human oral; feature: human-associated habitat; material: dental | place: China | collected 2151 ...
GCGCGAAATCTTCGCTAACAAGTAGGCAACTGCCTGTTCTAACTAGCAGTAAGGCCCCCAACCTCTTGAGGTTGGGGGCCTTACTGCTATATCTCAGCAAGGCTACATCAGCGATTTAGCTTCCGTTAGATCACTAAAACCCTTATAGCTGTAGGTAAAGCTCGAAATATTGCCAGAAACGTAGTTTTTGCAACCGGTTGAAGTTGTGGTGTATGTGCCCCCTGTGCCAGTAGAGTTAGAAAATGAAACTGACCAAACAGGTGCTGAATAGATACCTTCATCAAAGGTAAAACTCTGGGTACTGGTTGAACCAGTAGCAGTATAGTTCCAGCCATTTGTGGGGGTGTAGTTTACACTGGTGGTATATGCAGTAGGATCGTGGTAGCCGGTGGGCATAGCATCAGCAGCAGGTTGCTTGTAGTCTTCGACATAGATAGTGAAAGCTGAAGAAGTTACGGTCTCATTGGGGGTGAGACCTGTAATCTCGAGCTGAGTGCTGTTCAAATCCCAGTAAGCGCCTGTGGCAGAAGTAGTTTCGGCTTCACCCCAGAAGAAGTAGGTACTGCCGCCCTGCATCATGGCCTGGGGGTCACCGCAGATAGAAGCTGCGTAGGCGGGAATCACGGAGGTGGCAACAACTGCGGGGGTTGCCCAGGCTGTGCCCTTAACGAGTGTGCGGCGGGGAGTGTAGTAGACACAGGTATCCTCTAATATCTCAGTATTGTGCTTGTGAAACCCTGTTAGTCTATCGAGAAATCCCTGTTCCTCCTCCGCGTCTGTAGCACAAAACTCACATGAATAGAGCCATAGCTGTCCAGTAAATTGATACGGGAGGGCTCTGGCTTAGATTTGTGCCTGGCCGGCCTGCCGTGTTATCGACTAGCCCGGGGCAGAACAATACAGATACTTAGATATGAGTATCGGCCAGAATTCTAATCATATTCATCTATCGGGGTGTACTGCCATGCTCCGTCAAAGGTGTCGGAAGCACCGTTATCTGTCGTCCAGGTACCCCTGTAGCGGGCATGGTAATAGTCGCGGGCAGCTGTTGATACAGGGATGCAAGAATCTGTGAGATAGGAGGTGACGGCTAAGTTACTTCCAGGCCAAGCAATGGTTTGTGAAGAAGTGGTTGTCTCGGTCATTGAACTAGCCCAGGTGAAAGTAAAAATATCCCAGGCCACCCCCCATTGATGGTTTGATTACGCTGTACCCCCGAGTACACCCAGTTAGCGTTTTGACTGGTGAAGTAGTCGATAGTTCCCGGCAGAAAGGCAATCTGAAAACGGAAATTATTAGACAGCGTCACGGTGGTCTGCGGCGCTACAGGGTTCTCGGGGACGGTGGTGAACCCGTTAGGGCCGGTGCTTCCTTGTAGTAGGAGGTGACCCTATTTTTGTAGATCCTTGCATAGCCGCTGTTGCAGTTTTTGTACGTGTACTTCGGCCTACGTACCAGGTTGCATTGAAGACGTAGGACTGTGAGGCGGCATAGGCGGGGATGGCGGTGGTTGCCAGCACGGCGGGGGCTGCCCAGGCAGAGCCTTTTGCAAGTCTGCGGCAGAAATGGTGGTCATCGGGGATTCCTAGGGTGAAGGCGTGTGTAGCGTGAGCGGGGAGCTAGTAACACATTAGGGCGTATGAGTTATTAAAAATAGCCAAGAAGTGCATTTTCCCCTGTATTTTTAAGGATTCCCCTGGGTTTTAGCGCCCTAATGGCGCATTTAATCAATATAAACGTGTTGTTAAATTTTAGGTTCTAGGGTTCTTGAAGCGGGTGCGAAGTCGATGATGCTCTCTAGCGGAGCGTGCTGAGATAGTGCTTTCGGTCAGAAAGAAAGCCCCTGTCGCGCTGAGCGACAGGGGCTGAGATTACGCAGCAAACTTGGAGTACCGGATGAGAGTTTCGTCCTCGAAGCTGTACCCGTTATCCAGGGTGGCGCTGAAAACGTAGCCGCCGTAGAAGTAGCTGTCGCTACTGCTCGGCCTGATTCGTGACCAGAATTGCAACGCTATTTTGGTGCCGGGCCAGGTCGCAGATGACTTTTCTTCGACAACGTTATTGGTGAGCGAGCCGGTAAAGCTCATCCGGTAGACGTTGAATCCCGATGTGCTGATTGGTCCATTGTCCGTCGGTAGCGTAGGAAGGTCGACCCGGGTGGGGGCTGTCCAGGATCCACCTGCCTCGCTTGCGCTGAGATCGATGACGCCCTCCTGGTCGAGGCTAGCGGGAATCGCCACGTAGTAGTGCAGATAGCTGAGGGTGGCTATGGCGTCCCTACCATCGGAGCCGGTGTAGGCGAGGGAGAAACCTGCGGGTTCCGGGGCGACGGGTGTCATAGTGTGTACCTTGCTGGAGTACCAGTTATCCCGGAAGTAGTACGTGATTGACCCGGTCTGGCTTTGTGCAAAGTAGTACAAGAGCCGCGATGCTGCGTAGGCGGGGATGGCGGTGGTTGCAAGGACGGTGGGTGCCGCCCAAACTGCGCCCTGAGCAAGGGCGCGGCGAGAGATAGCAGGCATGAGTGTCTCCTGGAAAGTATGTTTTGAGTTTGGTGAGTATGACCCAGTCAAGAAAAAGTATATAGCATGACTGTGTTCAAAAACAACTAGATTTTTAAAGAGTATTGATGTGATATCTAGCAACTTTAAAATTACTTATTTTCTGCGGTATCACCAGAATCAAGGGGTAAGTATGAGCTACTTGGAAGCATATTTGTACTTTACTGTGCTGATTTTATAAATACGATAGTGCTTATAAGTGGGGCCGGGTGGCAGGATTGCTGTTGTTAAAAGACGGGAAACTGGGAACGGGGTATTTAAACAGCTAGCCCGCCCCTCCGGTAGGAGGGGCAGGCTAGGGAGAGACTTTTGGAATACTAGGAAAGAGTTAGAGCCTGAACGCGTCCAGTAAAGCCATCTACGCTGTAACCGCTGTCGGTGGCGATGCTGTACTCGGTCACATAAACTGCTTCAATACCTGACTGGGGGTCGGGGCAACTATCGGAAGAAGTAACCGCTTCAGCAGTGAAATAAGAGGTGGGATCAGGGGTAAGTGACCCTTCCTGCTGAGTGGTGGTGCTGAGGGTGCCGTTGTACTCAAATTCGTAAGCGATAAGGCCGCTGGTGGGAACGGTGTAGCTCAGGTTGCCGTTTTCAGTAGGCTGATGGTCGAGGACTGAATCAGCTACAGAATAGGAGCCGAGGTAGGTCCAATTGCCTAAAGTTATGTTAAAGCTGTCGACAAGACCGGTGGGTAGGTGCCAGGTTACTAGGAGATTCGTTACCTCTGCGTTCTGAACTTCGCCCATACCTTCGGGGTAGATTAAACGATACCTGCAGGGTCGCCGTTGGCATTGACAGAGTTTGTCACGGTTAGGCTGGTTAGGCACCCCGTGCTGTTATCACGGGTGTAAGTACCGCTGTTGTTTGAGTCCAAACTATAAATTTCGTGAGAAGCTGCGTAAGTGGGGATGGTGGCGGTTGCAAGGACGGCGGGCGCCGCTCAGGCTGCACCCTTGGCTAGGGTACGGTGGGAGATGGAGGAAATCATGAAGCTCCTAATGATAGTGACAAGGTGTCAGCGCAAGTAGACAGTTTAAAATCATACGTCTAATACTTCACGGTGGACGGTAAAATCTGAGTGAACCCTGGCTGACTTGGGTAATTTTCCTTACAAAAATTAATATCTAAAATTTTGGTCAGGTATACGTTTTGGGATTCTAGATTGGGTAAGCATAAACAGTGCCTTTGCCCCGCTCCAAAAAAGGTTATTACGTCTAACCTATAGACACCCCAAAGAGCAGCCCCAATAGGTAGGCCGCCAGGGCCGCGCCGTAGCCGATGGCTAGCTGGCGTAGGCCGCGCGTAAACGGCGCTGCCCCCGAGAGCAGACCCACGATACCGCCGGTACCCATCAGTGCGATACTGACCAGAATCAGCGACAGCACCATAGCATACGTCCCGGTTGCCCCAAAAATATAGGGCAAAATCGGGATCAGGGCACCCGAAGCAAAAAAGGCAAAGCTGGAGGCAGACGCGCCGATGTCTGTACCCAGCGCAGCGTTTTCCTCAGCCTCCTCCTCTAATAACTCGGGGCGGAAGGATAGGGAATTATCGCAGTCGCAATCCAGGTAACCAAATCTTTCCATTGCGCGGTGGTGCGCGGCATCCGGCTCCATACCGCGAGCCCGATAAATCAGTTCCAGCTCGTTGGCGTCAATATCGAGGTGCTGCGCGACGTCCAGCGTGACCTGGGTGGGGCGGGACGCCTCCAGCATCTCTCGCTGGGACCTCACCGACACGAACTCACCGGCAGCCATCGACAGCGCACCGGCAAGAAGGCCGGCGACACCTGAGAGGAGGACCATTTGGGAGCTTGCCCCCGAAGCGCCAATACTCATAATCAGGGCGGCGTTAGAAACCAGGCCATCGTTAGCGCCAAAGATAGCAGCGCGGAAGTTGCCGGAAAGTTTCTCCCTGCCCGAGGTTGAAAGGGCGCGGACAATTTCCTCGTGAATTGTCTCGTCGGCCGCCATAGCGTCGGTGGCGTGAGGATCGGTGGCGTAATCTGAGCGGCTTTCAGCACGCTGGGCAAGAGCCAGCACAAAAACGGTGCCAAAATGCCTAGCCAAAAACTGCAGAAGACGGGCGGACACCGACGGGCGGGGCTCAGGGTGGGCATGCTCGCCCAAAAGATTGCGCCAGTGCTGCTGATGACGGTGCTCAGCTTCTGCAACCTTGCGCAGAATCTCAGCTTCTCTACCCTCTGAGCGCTCTGCTAGCTGACTGTAAACCTTAGCCTCAGAGATTTCTTCGGCAAGATAGCGGCGCCACTTCTTAATCTGCTCACGCGTTGGCTCTGGTCGGTCGGTGAGAGGAGTGGGAGTAATGTTTTGACTCATGAAAACACCTTTACAGGAAAGCGCCAAAGCATAGAAAAAGGCGAGCTACCTACACTCCGGCTACAACGGGTATCGGCCCGAAGGTCTCGCTCGCCTCGTGAGGCCAGGTGATTTACTGGGCAGTCTGGTGGGCACTGTTTTATGGTGCCGAGACCGCCAGCATGTCGATAAATCGCTTTGGGCGATGTTCCCGGTGGAAGCTACCCCCCTTCGTTCATGAAGTAGACTACCGGAGCTACCGGGAATTCGCAATATAGAAGGAATGGGGCAATAGAAGGAATGGGGCAGAGCTCTAAAAAATTATTGGTTATTTAATTTGGAATGGTTGGGTTTAGCTAATTCAAATTTCTATAGAAACTGTGTGTGTTTGTACTGGTTGCATGTCAGTTAGATAAGGCTGAGCTTACCGCCTAAAAAGGTGTATAAGCAGGTCAGTGCAATCTTTCCATATTTTGATTTATTCAAAATAAGGCTGTTTTTCAGTTCCTGGAGGAGTAGAGTTAAAACCAATATCCGTAGCGAAACCCGAGCTGGTAGAGCTCCAAACTCACAGGATTTTGAAAGGAAACCCACAATGAGCAAGTACGCATCATTTACCGTTCCCGGGCTCACCGAAGAAAGCGGCCACCACGTAGCAGACGTTCTGTAGCTTCATCTGCACGCTCTCAATAATCTGCAGTTGACCCTCAAGCACGCACACTGGAATGTTGTGGGCCCCTCCTTCATTGGTGTTCACGAGATGCTTGACTCTCAGGTTGATCTGGTCCGTGGCTATGCTGACGAGCTTGCGGAACGTATAGCAACCATGGGTGTAACCCCCAACGGCCTGCCCGGCGACCTGATTGAAAAGCGAACCTGGGAAGAATGCAGCGTAAATCGTGCTGATACTCAGACTCACCTGCGCGCTCTTGATGAGGTCTACAACGGTGTTATTGAAGACCACCGCGCCGCTATCGCAAAAATTGGTGATGTTGACCCCATTACCGAAGACATCCTCATCGGCCAGACCGCCTGAACTGGAGAAGTTCCAGTGGTTCATCCGTTCGCACATCGATGACGGCCAGGGCAACATCAAGTAAACCTTAGCCTGATTTTACTAAGACAATGGTGCCCCGCCCCTCCATCTGGAGGGGCGGGGCACCATTGTCTTTGCGGTAGTTCTTTGAAATAAAAATTGATTTTTCTCTAAGTAAATTTTCAAATTATTCTTGTGAAGCTTTTGGGTAAAAACCTAACAGCAGGGTGTATTAATAAGGTAGTTTCAGCTTTTAGGTGCTTGTGTGAAAAAATGCAACATGTGCGCAAAACTTGCCTCTGGTTTGCTGATTTTCGAACCGAGGAAAACTCTAGTGTGTCTATAAAAATAAGACATTAGTGATTTTTTGAAGGCTCTCTTAAATACGCAATACGGGGTGCTATTCTTTAGATAATTCACAAATCAGCGCTCATAGAGCTGCAATTTTTTTGCGGCACTCGCACCGCCGCTTCTTGCAAATAAGTAAACCTTTAATGACTGAATCACATAACGCTACCCGCCGCCGTCTTTCGGCCGGTGCTGCCTGGACGGGCGCACGTGCACATTTACGTGCTCACCGAGCATGTCACGCCAATGCTGCTGGTGTCGCTTCTCTGCTTTAGCAACCTGTAGCAAGATCTCGCGGTCGGTACCCTCGGCACGCTGGGTCAGGTAGCGGTAGATGCGCGCCTCCGACTCTTCATCGGCAAGGTAGCGGCGCCAACGCTTAATTTGCGTGGGGGAGGGGGAGGTAACGGTGCTATGGCGGGTGGCCTGCGGAGCCTCGGCCGCGGTGTTTTCCGGCTGAAGCTTCTCGGTTTCTTCGCCGTGCTCGTGCTGGGTGCTCTTGTGCTGGGGGTGCTCGTGCTGGGCGTGCGTGCTCATAGTTCCCTTTCCATGGGCGCCGTGCGTGCAGGGCTGGATCCCTGCGCCTGATGATGCGTTCATGTCTGTGCGCTCTGTCATGAACAGTGAACCACTCTAGAGCACTCTGAACAGAAAATCTAGGACGGCCTAACCCGATAATAATGTTCGCCTCAACGTACTCTAGAGTACCCCGCGGGCGAGGCGAAACGTCGGGAAAAAGCACCGAAACAGCACAGAAACCGGGCGGGTGCACCCTCCACAAAGGAGAGCGCACCCGCCCGGTTTCGTGATTCTAAAAATTCGTGTCTTTAGAACGCTGGCTTAGATGTTGCCTTCGCCGTTTTCCAGGAATGCGCGGATGAACCACTGGAACTTCTCCAGCTCAGCGGTCTGACCGATCAGCAGGTCCTCGGTGACGGGGTCGGACTCGCCGGCGAATGCAATCGCATTGCGGTGAGCCTCAATCACGCGGGTGTAGACGTCGTTCAGAGCGCGCAGGTGGTCAGCAACGCGTGCGCGGCCGACGGGGTAGTCCTCGACGGTACGCTGTGCGACCAGTGCGCCAGCCAGGCCGTTGGGGGTTGCGCCCAGGGTTGCCATACGCTCTGCGATAGCGTCGACGAAATCGCGGACGGTGTCGACCTGGGGGTCAATCATTTCGTGAACGGCGATGAAGCCGGGGCCGGTCACGTTCCAGTGAGCGTGCTTCAGCAGCAGGTGCAGGTCGTTCAGGTCGTGCAGACGTGCCTGGAGAACCTCGGAAATGCCCTTGCCTTCTTCGATGGTCAGGCCGGGTGCGGTGTAGTTTGCGAATGCCATGATGGTCTCCTTCATGATGCTGTAATGCTTGTAGTTCGGCGGGGAGTGAGTCCTCGCTGAACCGTTGTTATGAGTAAATCATTTTAAGGAACCATTGTCAAGGTTATTTTGATTAATTCGTAATAAATCGTCATCTGCGTGTTGCGCCACGTTCGAAAACCTTCACCGCCCATGCACGCGTAAAGGGTGGGACGCGCAGTATCTCGTGTCGCGCATCCCACCCTTTACGGTGAAGCGTATTCAGTTTTCTGCAGAGCTTTCAGCTCACGAACCACGCAGCTACGCCAGCGCGCGAACCGCCTCCAGGGTCAGCTCCTCATGCTTGAGGCGCACGGTGCCCAGCCCCTCCGGAACCTCCAGCTCGCCCGGCACAACAATGACGCGCATACCCGCCGCAGTCGCACTGCGCACACCCGAAGGGGAATCCTCAAGAGCCACGCACTGAGTCGGATCAACGCCCAGGCGCTCCGCCGCCAAAAGATAAGGCTGCGGGTCCGGCTTGGGGTGGGTAGTCTCATCGTTACCAATAACCACCGAGAACGTGCCCTCGGGCGCCGCATTCGCGGTGCGGCGAGCCACGGAGGTGGTCGCATTCGTGACGACTGCCGCCGGAATCTGCGCCTCGCGAACCTCCGCGAGGAAACGCTCAATACCGGGCAGGAACTCGACCGGCTGCTGCGCCAGAGTCTCGTGCACCTTCGCCACCAGCAGATTGTTAATCTCCTCGTCCGGCAGGTTCACGCCGCGCTCGCGCAAGCGATCCAGGGTGAACTGCATCGACAGGCCCAGGCAGTCGAGGGTGTCCTGCTCGGTCCAGGTGCCGCCAAATTCTGCGGCGAGAGCCACCTTAGCGGCAGCCCATACGGGTTCGGTATCGACGAGGGTTCCGTCGTGGTCGAAGAGAATGGCGGCGGGGAAGGTGTTCGTAGTCGTCATGCCATTAAGCCTACCGGTTTATTTCTGGGGCGAGTGTAGGACAGCGTCCCCAATTGTTACCAAAAAATCTGTACCCGCGTTCTGGGGGTTCGTGGCGATAGCGAGCAGTGCATCGGCGACGTCCTCACGGGCAATCGTCGGGATGCCTGCAGTTCGCTCGACCTTCGCCATGTCATATATCTTCACCCCGCCCCTGCCGGGCTTATCGGTCAGCCTGCCTGGATGCGCACGCGAAATATACGGCTGATACTCGGTGACCAGGACGTCCGCCTTAACCTTGTCGGTGAAAATGCCGCGCATGATGACCTTGCACACCAGGCGCATGGGGAGTGAGGCGGTCCGTACCGTATCGCCCACGCCGTAGGCGCTCATCAGAATGCAGTGCTTCACGCCTGCACCCGTGACCGCCTGCATGATGAGAGGCAGACGCTCCTGCATGAACGTGGAGGAGAGAAATTCCCGCACCGTGGCTTTCTGCCCCAGGATGCTGACCATCACGTCCTGCCCGGAGGATGCTGCGGCAAGCCGCTCGGCATCGTCCAGGGTGCCCGGAACAATAGTGAGATTTTGGTGCGACCCCAAAAGTGCTAGCGCCTTATCGGGGTTGCGCACGTAGGCGGTGACGGTATGTCCGTCCTCTAGGGCTTTGCGGGTGAAGAGATAACCGGTGCGGCCGGTTGCGCCTAGAACCAGTATTTTCATGTGGGTCCCCATTCGTGTCTGTGATTGTTGTGGGAGCCCGCAAACGCCCAGTGTAATCACTATAACAATATAACAATAGGGCTTTGGGTGGGGTTTATGGCTGTGGTTTTTAGCAGAGGTTTTGGTTTGAGCTTGTGTTTCCGTCGCTTTATTCGTGTGAAGAGCCTCTTGGTCGTTGTCGAAAATTTATTCTTAAAATCTTGGTTAACCCCTTGCGCAAAATAATTGAGTGTAGTAGACTCAAGTTATGTAATGCAGGGGCGCATAGGATAAGCCCCTCGAAACACGAAAGGAACGTCATGGAGAACAAGTTCACGACCAAGAGTCAAGAAGTCATCTCGGCGGCAAATACCAATGCTCAAACCGCCGGTAACCCCACTATTGAAACCGCGCACATCCTCAAGGCCCTCATGGACCAGCGCGAAGGCGTCGCCGTAGCAGTCCTCAAGGCTGCAGGCTTGGATGTAGACGCTATCTCTGAGGCGGCATCTGCCGAAATCAAGAAGCTGCCGAAGGCATCCGGCGCTTCCGTGCAGAACGCCTCCCTCAGCCGTGCCGCGCTCTCTGCTCTGCAGGCGGCACAGACCCGCGCGGAAGGTTTCGGTGACAGCTACGTCTCCACCGAAATGATTCTGCTCGGCATTGCCAGCGGAACCGATAGCACCGCTGAAGCAATGCACAAGCTCGGCGCTACCGCAGAGCTCATCGCACAGACCATCCCCACCGTCCGAGGAGACCGCACCGTGGATACCCCCGACCCTGAAGGCACCTTCCAGGCGCTCGAAAAGTACGGCACCGACCTGACCGCCATTGCCCGCGCGGGTAAGCTTGACCCGGTCATCGGCCGTGACTCTGAGATTCGCCGCGTCGTGCAGGTGCTCTCCCGCCGCACCAAGAACAACCCCGTTCTGATTGGTGAGCCCGGCGTCGGTAAGACCGCCGTCGTGGAAGGCCTGGCACAGCGCATGGTTTCCGGCGACGTGCCCGAATCCCTGCGCGGCAAGACCCTCATCAGCCTGGACCTGGGCTCCATGGTCGCAGGTGCAAAGTACCGCGGTGAATTCGAGGAGCGCCTGAAGGCAGTCCTCGAAGAAATCAAGAAGTCTGAGGGTCAGATTGTGACCTTCATCGACGAGATTCACACCGTCGTCGGTGCTGGCGCATCCGAAGGCTCCATGGACGCAGGCAACATGCTCAAGCCCATGCTTGCCCGTGGCGAGCTGCGCCTGATCGGTGCTACCACCCTGGATGAGTACCGCGAGAACATCGAGAAGGACCCCGCCCTGGAGCGCCGCTTCCAGCAGGTGTACGTGGGCGAGCCCAGCGTCGATGACACCATCGGTATTCTGCGTGGCCTGAAGGAACGCTACGAGGCACACCACAAGGTGCAGATCGCTGACTCCGCACTGGTCGCCGCAGCAACCCTGTCTAACCGCTACATTCCCTCCCGTCAGCTGCCGGACAAGGCAATTGACCTGATTGATGAGGCAGCATCCCGCCTGCGCATGGAAATTGACTCCGCACCGGAGGAAATCGACCAGCTGCGCCGCGCTGTGGACCGCCTCACCATGGAGGAACTGGCACTTGCCGGTGAAACCGACCCCGCATCCGTGGAGCGTCTGGAAGCGCTGCGCAAGGACATGGCGGACAAGAAGGAACAGCTTGACGCCCTCAACGCCCGTTGGGAAGCCGAGAAGGCAAACCTGAACCGCGTGGGTGACATCAAGACCCAGATTGACGAGCTGCGTTCCCGCGCAGAGGTTGCACAGCGTGAAGGTAACCTCGCTGAGGCATCCCGCCTGCTCTACGGCGAAATTCCCGCAAAGCAGGCTGAGCTGGAAGAAGCACAGCGCGCCGAGGACAACGCCAAGAACGAGTCCATGGTCTCCGAAGAGGTCACCGCGGACGATATCGCCGAGGTTATCTCCTCCTGGACCGGCATCCCGGCAGGCCGCATGATGCAGGGCGAATCCGAGAAGCTGCTCGAAATGGAGAAGCGCATCGGTGCCCGCCTGATCGGTCAGGAAGACGCAGTGGTAGCTGTCGCTGACGCTGTCCGCCGCGCTCGCGCCGGCATCTCCGACCCGAACCGTCCGATTGGTTCCTTCCTGTTCCTTGGCCCGACCGGTGTCGGTAAGACCGAGCTGGCTAAGGCCCTGGCTGAGTTCCAGTTCGATGACGAGCGTGCCCTGGTACGCATCGACATGAGTGAATACTCCGAGAAGCACACCGTTTCTCGCCTGGTCGGTGCCCCTCCCGGATACGTTGGCCACGAAGAGGGCGGTCAGCTGACCGAGGCTGTACGCCGTCGCCCCTACTCGGTGGTCCTGCTCGACGAGGTTGAGAAGGCACACCCCGAGGTCTTCGACATCCTGCTGCAGGTACTCGATGACGGCCGCCTGACCGACGGCCAGGGCCGCACCGTGGACTTCCGCAACGTTATCCTGATCCTGACCTCGAACCTCGGTTCGCAGTACCTGGTCAACCAGGACCTGCCCTTCGAGGAGCGCTCCGAGAAGGCGCTGGAGGTTGTGCACCAGGCATTCCGCCCCGAGTTCCTCAACCGACTGGACGACATCATCATGTTCCAGCCCCTGTCGGCTGAGAACCTGGGCCAGATCGTGGGCCTGCAGATCAAGAGCATGGCTAAGCGTCTGGAGGACCGCCGCCTCACCCTGAACGTCACCCCCGCCGCCCTGGAGTGGCTGGGTAAGACCGGCTACGACCCGGCGTTCGGTGCCCGCCCGCTGCGCCGCCTGGTTCAGCGCGAGATTGGTGACCGTCTGGCTCGCGGTATCCTCTCCGGTGCTATTCACGACGGTGACACCGTGACCGTGGATGTGAACCCGGACGTTGCCAGCGATGGTCTGTCGGTGACCTCCGAGCGTGAGCAGAAGGCTGAGAACTAAACCGGCTAGATCGGTAGACCCGGTCAGCTGGATAGTTCCGACGAGCTGGGCAGACTTAGCCTGTGGCTGAGTTTGCCCGTTCGAAACCATAAGAAATAGGCTGTGGGGTACCCTCGAAAGGGGGTGCCCCACAGCCGTTTAACGCGTTAGAACCGCGCTGAACCGCACTAGTACCAGAGCATTGATACGCAGAGCACTAATACACAGAGCATTGAGGAGAAGAATGGACCGCTGGACTGACCACCAGAACTTCGCCGCCGCAGGTGAGCAGCGCGAAGAAATCGCCTCCGTGCACCGTGCCGCCATTCGCTCGATTCAGCGCGTTGTCTCTGAGAACGCCACCCCGCACGACGAAGAATACGCCTCCGCGGGTATTGCCGAGCTACTCAAGGCGGGTAAGGTTCTTGTGCTCACCGGCGCGGGCGTGAGCACCGAATCCGGCATCCCCGACTACCGCGGACCCGGCGGCTCCCTGCACGACCACCGCCCCATGACCTACCAGGAATTCCGCTACGATGACGCCGCCCGCCAACGCTACTGGGCGCGCTCCTACGTGGGTTGGCGCCGCATGCGCCGCGCCGAACCGAACCGCGCCCACTATGCGCTCGTTGAGCTGGAGCAGCTGGGTGCCGTGAGCGGCGTGATTACGCAGAACGTGGATGGGCTGCACGCCCGCGCTGGAAGCTCTAATCTGCTGGCACTGCACGGCGACCTCTCCCGTATTGTGTGCCTGGACTGCGGGCAGGACGAGAACCGCGAAAGCCTGGATACGCGCCTGGACGCGGCGAACCCCGGCTACCTGGCGCGCCTAGAAGACGAAGACCTGCGCGTGAACCCTGACGGTGACGTGGAGCTGGACGAGCACTATATCCGCGATTTTCAGATGGTGCCCTGCCTCGCCTGCGGTTCGACCCGCCTCAAGCCCGATGTGGTGTACTTTGGCGAATCCGTGCCCGCCGAACGTAAGGCACGCAAGGACGCCATGCTCGCCGAATGTTCGGCGATGCTGGTGGTGGGCTCCTCGGTGGCGGTTATGAGCAGCTACAAGATCGTGCTGGAGGCTCTGCGCGCCGGCAAGCCGGTCGCCGTCATTAACGGCGGCCTGGGTCGTGCGGATGCGAAAGCAACCTACCTGTGGCGCACCGGCGTGGGCGAGGCGCTGGAGCTCATGCTCGATGAGGTTGACGTTTAAGGCTGCCGAGGCCGTTACACAGGTCTAGGCGGCGCTGTTTCTCCGGTGAACGCTATTTCTTCTGCGCATGCTGTTTCTCTGGCGAATTTTACCGCGCGTGCACCGACCCAAGGGTAAGTGCACAAAAGTGCTATTTTGTGTTGCAAGTCATTGCAAATAACCCCTGGACAGGCGGATATACCCACCACACGGGGATAAAATGATGGGATGGACATTCGACACACTATCACTCGCTTCGGTGCCACCGCCCTGATCGGTTGCGGTCTGGCGGTCACCGCAATCCCCGCAACGTTCGCTCAGAACGGTGAAGCGTCCGTTACCCACGTCTACTCCGACAAGACAACCTCCCACATTTCTGAGGTCTGGTACAAGGGCGAAACCCTGAAGGTTACCGGCGAAGGCTTCCTGACCCAGGACGGCACCTCCGGCTCGACCATCGCTGTCAAGCTGGACAAGGGCTCCGTCAAGATTGACGGCAAGGACTACCTGGAAGTTCAGGCTGATGAGAAGGGCAACTTCTCCGTTTCCATTCCCTGGCAGGATGACCTGGATGAGCGCATCTCCGTGGACGTCTACCTGCTCTCCGGCTCCCTGAAGGACAACGACACCGCTCGCGGCGGCAAGGCAGCCACCGTGAAGATTCAGGCTCGCTCCGTTCAGGAAGCAACCCCCTCCGCAACCGCATCTGCTTCTGCGAGCGCTTCCGCTTCTGCAACCGCTTCTGTGGTGGCTACCCCCTCCGCTACTGCTACCTCCTCTGTTTCTGTGGCGCCTTCCGCATCTGCTTCGGCTACTGCCGCTGATGAGGTCGTCGCCTCCGTGGATGCAAAGATTAAGAACCGCGCTGATGAGAAAGCTTCCGCCACCGCGTCGGTGAGCCCCTCGGCTACCGCTTCGGCTTCCGCTTCTGTGGTGGCTACCCCCTCCGCTTCGGCGACTGCTTCGGCTTCGGTTGCTGCTGATCAGAACGCATCCGTTGCGAACGATGCGAAGGATCAGCTGGGTGATTCCGCCTCCGCTACCGAGCAGGTGACCGCTTCGGCTGAGAGCGCTCGCTTTGCGAACTGTGCAGAGGTTGCGGCTGCTGGTCTGGCGCCCATCCATAAGAGCCACCCGGACTTCCGCCAGAAGTTCGACAACGACAAGAATGATTGGGGCTGCGAGGTCATCAATAGCGAGGTGACCGACGGTTCCTCCTCCTCCAATATTTCTTCGGGTTCTTCTTCCCGCAACTCTGGCGGTCTGGACAACCTGGGTTCTTCCTCCTCTTCGACTAACTACACTTCTAGCCGCGCTCAGCGCTCTTCCCTTGCTAATACCGGTGCTTCCAATGCCTTTACCATTGCTGGTATGGGCCTGGTAGCTCTGGGTCTGGGTGTTGCTGGCGTGTCTGCTGTGCGCAACCGCAAGAACTCCTAAAACTATTGCCGCCGCCCGGTGGGGTGGTGCGTGAGGGTCCCTTCCCCTGAATGCTTTTGAGCGTTTGGGTGGAGGGGATTTTCGCGTTTAACGGGGTGGTTTTTGCTGTTGGGTCGTGCCGATGGGGTGGGGTATGTACTTGTTAGTTTCTTCAATGCTAGGTTGAATCTTTAGGGGTGCACGGCGGTGTAAAAGGCTTATATAGTTCAACCATGCCTTCAAGAAACCCTCAAGAAAAATATATTTTGTGAGTTAGGTCATGATAAATTGACGTCTTGGGGGCCGGTATCCTAAGCTTCGCTCGTTAGAATGGGGGCATGAACATTCGAAACAATATTGCACGCATCGGCGCCACCGCACTCATCGGCTGTGGTCTCGTTGCTACTTCCGTCCCCGCAACCTTCGCTGTTGAAGGTGCGCCTCAGGTTGTCCACACCTACGCAGACTCTGCACAGTTCTTTGCTCCCGACGTATGGGTTGAGGGTCAGGATCTGAACATTGGTGGCGAGGGTTTCAAGACCGCTGACGGCACCTCCGGTTCCGTTCTGGCACTGAAGCTGAACAAGGGTGCCGTTAAGATTAACGGCCAGGACTACCTGGAAATCCATGCTGACGAGGCCGGCAACTTCTCCGTTGCCATCCCCTGGCAGGCAGAACTGCACGGCAGTGTTTCCGTTGACATTTACCTGCTGTCCGGCTCCCTGAAAGACGGCGACGTTCCCCGCGGCGGTAAGGCAGCTACCGTGACCATTAAGGTTGCAGAGCAGCCCGCCCCCTCCGAGGCGCCCACCCCCGAGCCGACCCCGGCTCCCTCCGAGAACCCGACTCCGGCTCCTTCCGAGGACTCGACCCCGGCTCCCACCCAGGATCCGACCACTGAGGCTCCCAAGCCTGCCGAAGAGCAGAAGTCTGACCAGGCTTCCGACTCCTCCGCAAAGGAAGAGAAGACCTACAAGTACCAGAACTGCGCCGCCGTTGAGGCTGCAGGTCTGGCACCGATTAGCAAGGACCACCCGGAGTTCCGCGAGAAGTTCGATGCTGACGGCGACGGCGTTGGTTGCGAGCAGCCCGCTGACTACGAGAACTCTAACTCTGCAGATAACCAGAACAACGGTGGTCAGAGCTCTGGCGGTCAGACCTCTATTAACAACCTCTCCGCTGGCCAGAACTCCTCTGGTAATGCTACCGAGAGCCACCGTTTCCAGAACTGCGCCGACGTTGAGGCTGCAGGCCTGGCACCGATTAGCAAGGACCACCCGGACTTCCGCGAGAAGTTCGACGCTGACCACGACGGCATCGGCTGCGAATGGCCGGTTGACTACGAGAATGCTACTAACGCATCCTCCAAGAGCTCTTCTTCCCTGGCTAAGACCGGTGCATCCGACGCGATGACCGCTGCTGGTCTGGGTCTGATTGCTCTGGGTGCCGGTGGCGCGACCATCGTGGCAACCCGCATGCGCAAGAAGGCATAATAACGCCTAGTCGCTAAGTTTTTAGCTGCTTTTATGGGCTCCCTCCATATCGGAGGGAGCCCATTTTTTGTGCCTTTGCAGGCTGTTGAGGATAGGTGGAGCAGTGTACGAAAAAGGAAAAAATTACCTGCACGTGAGCCCTTGACAAGTTATTTTATGCGAGATGGTGAACACTTAACTCTAAGTTAAGAGTGACACAGGGCAAACACAGCTTCAACCGGGAATCTAGATACCAAGCAGAAAACGAAAAACGCACAGCACCGAGCTGAAGAACAGACAGCGAAGAGCACAGCGGATATCACGACACGAATCTGGAGAACCCAATGAACATCCTCATCATGGCGCTTGCCGATGCGATAGCCATCGCAGCCCTCTGCACCCTCTACATGGTGCGGCACCGCAACCGCGAACTGATGATTTCCTACGCGGTCATCAACGCCGGCATCTTTACCGTCTCGGTGGCGCTGGTATCCGCCGGATCGAACGCATCCGCCATGGGTATGGGCCTCTTCGGCGTCCTGTCGATTATCCGATTGCGTTCCACCGCCCTCAGCCAGCGCGAAGTTGGTTACTACTTCGTAGCTCTCTCGGTCGGCATGATCGCGGGTGTGAACATTAGCCCGGCGTACATCGCCTTCGGCCTCATGGCTACCCTGGTTGCCCTGATCGCGGTCCTCGACTCGCGCAGCGCCCCGGTCTCTACCGATCAGACTCAGACCGTTACCGCCGATCGTGCGATCAGCGACGAGGAAGAGCTCAAGGCATACCTGAGCGCTCGCCTGGGTTACACCGTCACCTCGGTCAGCGTTACCGAGCTGGATATGGTGAACAACCTGACCCGCGCCACCGTCACCTACCAGCCCAAGGAAACCCCCGAGGGCGGCACCCCCGCGGCAGTGGAGGCGGCAGCGTCACAGATTAGTGCAACCCGCCAGCCGGTAGCACCTACCGCCGAGGCGCACGCCACGCTGGATACCCGGATGATTCCGCTCCAGCGCACCCCGGTTTCTAGCCCGGTTTCCGCCCCGGTAGGCAAGTAAGACCAACCGGTATCTAAGCCTCCGATTCACTCCAACCGCACAAACATCTCCGATACCCACGACACGCCGCCTCGGCGCACAGCCCAATACGCGCCGGGCGGCACCCCAGAAGGACGAAGACCCATGACTAACGCAGTCGCAAACATCATCCCCGCAGAGTGGAAGAGCATCAGCCTCGAAGCCATGAACGAGAAGGCCGCCATGCAGACCCGTGTGGACCGCAAGTACATTGTCGACGCAGAAACCGCCGCCAAGGTACTCTCCACGCTCGACGCAGACGCCTCCGTCATGGAAATCAAGGGTCAGCGCGACTTTGCCTACGACTCGGTCTACTTCGACACCCCGCAGATGCAGAGCTACCACTCGGCAGCCTACAGCCGCCCGGACACCTTCAAGATCCGTACCCGTAGCTACCTGGACTCGGAGCTGACCTTCCTGGAGGTCAAGACCGACGGTGAGCAGGATATGACCGTCAAGAAGCGTATCCCGTACACCTTCGAGACGCGCGACCAGCTGACCGCGGAAGGTCACGAGTACATCACCGAAGCACTCGGCGATATCCTCGCGGGCCCGGTCGAGAAGCTGGAGGCGGTTCTGACCACCGGCTACCGCCGCACCACGGTCTTCTTGCCGCAGAGCGAGAAGAACCCGGTCGCCTCCCGCATGACGGTAGACACCAACCTGACCTGGACCCCCATGTCCGAGAACATTCTCATGGCGGGCGTGAACTACCGTAACTTCCACGGTAACCTGGTCGGCACCACCTACGGCCTGCCGAACGCGGTCATCATCGAAACCAAGTCCGGCGTGGAGCCCTCCGTAGCAGACCAGCACCTCTGGGATGCGGGCATCACCCCCGCGACGATCTCCAAGTTTGCAACCGGCATGGCGGCGCTGAACCCGCAGCTGGCAAGCAACAAGTGGGCAGAAACCATCAAGAACTGGATGCACCTGGAACCGGTCAACGGCACCCGCCTCAACCTGGATGACATGACCGAAGAGGACTACCAGAAGCTGCTGACCGAGCGTTTTGCAGCCGCCTAAAACGGCAATCTGGGATGTGCGGGTAGGGTAGCGCACCTACCTTACCCGCACCCCCAGCCCCTCATCTATAAACCCCCGAACCGAACACAATACCGGCTTTATTCGCCCCACACAGGCAATAACGGCTCTCACACATATTCACATTTCACATACGTCTTACCCCTGTGGCGCTGGCTCTACGCGAGTAGTCACCCAAACACAAAGGAAAACCCGTGAAAAAGAGCAATATGATTAAGAGCGCAACCTCCATTACCCTCCTGGCAGCCCTGGCGTTGACCGGTTGCTCGGCAACCTCGACCTCGAACGCCAGTGCTACTGCCACTAGCGCGACCAGCACCTCCGCTTCGAGCACTTCGGACACCACCTCGAAGGTGGCAGACTCCTTCTCTACCGACGTGAAGAATGGCGAGAAGCTCGCCGAGGACACCCACTACTCCGCGAAGGATGTCACCTGGGACTCCTCCAGCGAAGTTACCATTGACCTCTCCAACCCGACCGCAACCGACGGGGTGACCGTCAGCGATGGCGTCATCACCATCACCAAGGCGGGTAACTACAAGCTCACCGGCACCTACAACGGACAGGTCAAGGTTGAGGCTACCAGCGGCGATATGGTCCGTCTGATCCTGAACAACGCGACCATCACCAACTCCACCGGCGCGGCAATCAACGTGGTTAAGGCGGACGAGGTCGTTATCTACACCGCCTCGGGTACCACCAACACCGTCTCTGACGGCTCCTCCTACTCGGATACCGCCAGCGGCAGCCCCGACGCAGCTATCTACTCCAAGAGTGACCTGACCCTGGCGGGCGAAGGCACCCTGAAGGTTGAAGGTAAGTACGAAGAGGGTATCCACACCTCTGACGGCCTGGTCATTGCCTCCGGCACCCTGGAAGTGACCGCGGCAAACACCGGCATCAAGGGTAAGGATTACGTCGATATCCTGGACGGTACCGTCACCGTAACCGCAAGTCAGGACGGTATCAAGGCAACCAATGGCACCGATGGCAACCGCGGCTGGGTGCGCCTGAGCGGCGGCACCGTGAACATCTCTGCAGGTGATGACGGTTTCAAGGCTGAGCGCGTGCTTGAAATCTCTGGCGGTACCCTGAACATTACCCAGGCGAACGAGGGTATTGAGGCGCAGTACATCAACATCCTGGACGGCACCGTGAACGTGACCAGCTCCGATGACGGTATCAACGCCTCGTACAGCACTACGACCACTACTGACTCGACCAGTACCAAGTCGGCTTCGACCTCCACTACGCAGACCACCCAGAGCAAGCAAGCTGCACAGGGTAATGCGGCACAGGGTGGCCAGGCCCCGGCAGGCGGTCAGGCTCCCTCCGGTACTATGGGCCAGCCCCCGGCTGGCGGTGGCATGGGCGGTGGCATGGGCGGTGGTGGCGGCACCTTCGAGGTCGTTGACGCAACCATCAACATCACCGGCGGTACCGTCACCGTGAACACGAACGGCGACGGCATCGACTCCAACGGTACGGCAACCCTCTCCGGTGGCACGCTGATTGTGAATGGCCCCTTCACCGGTGGTAACGCCTCCCTAGACACCAACGGCGACCTGCTGCTCAACGGCGCGACCGTGACCGCGGGTAACTCCGGTGACATGTTCGAGGCGCCCTCGACCAACTCCACCAGCGGCTACGTGAAGATCAGCAATGTATCGAACCTGAGCGCCGGCACCACCGTACAGGTGGCAGACTCCTCCGGTAACGTGGTGGCAAACTACAAGGTCACTAACTCCAGCACCGCGCTGATTCTGGTCTCTAGCTCCAAGATCACCAAGGGTCAGAGTTACACCGTGTACACCACCACCGATAGCGTGGATGCCTCCAGCACCACCCTGGCGTCTAACGCCACCTCGCTGGGTTCTTTCACCGCAAGCTAGCGCTCCTTCACCGCAAGCTAAACGGAAGGAGCGCCCCTCAAGCCCCGTGCTGGATGTCATGACCGGCACGGTACCCTCTCTGAACCCGGTCTTGTGAGTGAGCCGGAGGCAGAGACACACGCCCCGCAACGGACGTAGCGATACGTCCGGTGCGGGGCTCTGTGGTATCTGGTGTGCGGGCAAAGAGCGGGCTTTGGGCGCTCACGGTGAGGCGGAGGCTACGCTGCGCTCGCCACGGGTGCAAAATAAAACGGTTGTTCCGGTGCGAAGAAGTGCTCTGATACGCAAAATAGGTGACGTTCAGCGAGACATTCAGGGCTGAAACAGGGTACTCTATAGTGTAGTAAAGACTGTTGAACGATCCGAGAGCGATGCGCCGCGCGTGCTGTTCGCCTCGGACAGGATGAAAGAGGGGGTCACGCCATGGGGCGCGGCCGTCAGAAGGCTAAA
>ERZ772977.700-NODE-700-length-20566-cov-36.792940_pt1 | contig 20566 bp, 15 predicted proteins | sample MGYA00511131_ERZ772977 | MGnify/ENA primary metagenome ERZ772977 (study PRJEB29015, sample SAMEA2737935) | human oral metagenome | biome: human oral; feature: human-associated habitat; material: dental | place: China | collected 2151 ...
TTCCCAGGCGGCCCAAGTAGGCTGGGGGCATGATCTTGGAGCGCACCATCGCACCTGTGTTCGCAGCCAACTGCTACGTCCTGGCCTCCGGCCCGGGCGAGCCCGCACTCGTCGTCGACCCCGGGGCCGGCGCCGCCGGCGGCGCCCTGGCCCTGCTTCGCTCCCATCGGCTCACCCTGGGCGCCATCCTGCTCACCCACGGACACGCCGACCACGTATGGGACACCCAGGCCCTCATCGAGGCGGCGCATGCCGAGGGCATGCTCGCCAGCGACGACGCCGTCGACGTGCCGGTCTACATCCCCGAGCGCGACCGGTACCGGCTCGAGGAGCCTGACATCACCACCGGCATCAGCTCGAACGGCATGACCTTCACCGACATGGCCGGCACCCCTTGGAGGCAGCCCGCCGATATCCGTCTCTTCCCCGGAGACGGCTTCTCCCGCGCCGTCGAGATGGTTCCCGGCATCGCTCTGCGCGCGATCCCCGCTCCGGGTCACTCGGAGGGCTCCACCCTGTTCTTCTTCGAGGCCCGGTTGGCGGACAACGCCCTGCTCTACGAGGCCGAGGTCATTGAGGACGACCCCTCCACCGCCGACGAGGAGCACACCTACCTCATGGCCCTTGACGGTGACGTCATCTTCAAGGGGTCCGTCGGGCGCACCGACCTGCCCGGTGGGGACCAGGTGCAGATGCTCGGTACCCTGCGGTTCCTGGCCAGCGCCATCGACCCGGCCACCGTCCTGCTGCCCGGGCACGGTGCGGTGACCACCATGGAGCATGAGCACCACGGCAACCCCTACCTCGCTGAGGCCAAGATCCGTGGAGGAGACCTCAAGGCCTGACGACGGTGCACCAGGGTGCTGCTCGTCATGACACAATGCCGACCATGACACAGGTACGACAAGCGCTCTCCTCACTGTCCGGCTTTCCCGAGTGGCTCCCGGCGGGCCGCATCGTCGAGCAGCACTTCGTCGACATCCTGCGTCGTACCTTCGAGCTCCATGGCTTCAGCGGCATCGAGACCCGCGCCGTCGAGCCGCTGAGCGAGCTGACGAGGAAGGGCGAGACCTCGAAGGAGGTCTATCTCCTCAACCGTCTGCAGGCGGACCCCGCCGAGCCCGACGCCGAGGCGGACCCCCGTAAGCAGCTGGGCCTCCACTTCGACCTCACTGTTCCCTTCGCCCGTTACGTCGTTGACAACGCCGGGCTGCTTACCTTCCCGTTCAAGCGCTACCAGATCCAGAAGGTCTGGCGCGGCGAGCGTCCTCAGGAGGGGCGCTTCCGTGAGTTCATCCAGGCCGATATCGACATCGTTGGTGACGGCACCCTGCCGTTCCACCACGACGTCGAGGTCCCCCTCATCATGCATGAGGCGCTCAGCTCCCTTCCGGTGCCCGCGGTCACCATCCACGTCTCCAACCGCAAGGTGGCCCAGGGCTTCTACCAGTCCATCGGCATTGACTCGGGCCGGCTCATCGAGGTCCTGCGCGTCGTCGACAAGCTCGACAAGATCGGCCCGGAGAAGGTTGCCGCCGAGCTCACCCAGAGCGTCGGAGTGAGCGCGCAGCAGGCGGCGCAGGCCCTCAGACTGGCCACTATCACCGGAACCGACGGCCAGGACGTCTCCGGGCAGGTCCTGCGTGCCCTGGCCGGGGCCGAGCCCACTGAGCTGCTCGAGGAGGGGCTGTCCGAGCTGACCGCCCTGCTCGAGGCCGCCGGCCGGCGCCGCCCCGGCGCCGTCATCGCCGACCTCAAGATCGCCCGCGGGCTGGACTACTACACCGGCACCGTCTACGAGTCCTTCATGGCAGGCCACGAGGACCTCGGCTCGGTGTGCTCCGGTGGCCGCTACGACTCCCTGGCCACCAACGGCAAGCGCACCTTCCCGGGTGTGGGCATCTCCATCGGTCTGTCACGGCTCCTGGCCCGTGTCATCGGCGAGGGGCTTGTGGAGGTCAGCCGTCCTGTGCCCACGGTGGTCCTCGTGGCAGTCACCGATGAGGCGCACCGCTCCGCCTCCGACGCGATCGCCGACGCACTGCGAGCCCGCGGTATCAGCGCCGATGTCGCCCCCAGCGCCGCCAAGTTCGGCAAGCAGATCAAGGCTGCCGACAAGCGCTCCATCCCCTTCGTGTGGTTCCCCGGCGCCGAGGGAGCACCGGACTCGGTCAAGGACATCCGTTCCGGTGAGCAGGTTGAGGCCGATGCCGCCACCTGGCAGCCGCCCAGCGACGACGACGTCCCGCAGATCACGGTCGCTCGTGCCGCAGCCGGCACTGGTGCCGACGTTGAGGCTGACTCGGCCTCATGACCAAGAGCCGGGGTGAGCCCAGCAGCAGCCAGAAGGTCCAGGAGGCGACCAGGGCCCTGTCCGCGCTGCGAGACAGTCTGACCGCCTTGTCCATGCCCTACGTCCTGCAGGGAACGGCCGCTGCCTCGGACAAGGCCACGCTCATCCGCGACCAGCTCGGCGACTACATCCTGCCGCGCCTGGCCAGCCTGGACGCGCCTTTGCTGGCTGTCGTCGGAGGCTCCACCGGAGCAGGCAAGTCGACCCTCGTCTCCTCACTCGTGCGCCGACACGTGGCCAGGGCCTCTGCGATCCGTCCCACCACACGCCGCCCCCTGCTGCTGCACGCGCCGACAGACGCGGCCTGGTTCGACAACGACCGGGTCCTGGGCTCACTGTCGCGCCTTCGCGTGGACCCGGACGCTCCGGCGAGCCCGCCCACCGACCACACACCCAGAGAGCTGGAGCTACGCGCCTGCGAGGGCCTGCCCGAGGGGTTGGCGATCGTGGACGCCCCCGACGTCGACTCGGTGGTCGAGGACAACCGTGACCTGGCAGCCACCCTGCTGGCCGGTGCGGACCTGTGGATCTTCGTCACCACGGCGGCTCGCTACGCCGACGCCGTCCCCTGGGAGCACCTGCGGGCCGCGGCGCAGCGGCACATCACGGTGGCCGTCGTCCTGGACCGGGTACCGGAGGGGGCGCAGAGCGAGGTGGAGGCCGACCTGCGGCGCCGGCTCGCGGCTGCCGGCCTGGGCGAGGCTCCCGTCTTCACCATTCCTGAGACGGCTCTTGACAACGACGGATTCCTGCCCGAGTCCTACGTCTCACCGGTGCGCCAGTGGCTGGGTGCGCTGGCCTCAGACGCGGCCGCGCGGCAGGACATCGCCCACCGCAGCCTCATCGGTGCCATCGGGTCCGTTACGGCCCAGAGCGAGCTGCTCGCCGTCGAGCTCGCCTCCCAGGAGGCGGAGCACGCCGAGCTGCGCCGCGCAGCCACCTCCGAGCACGATGACGCCCTGGAGCGTGTCATCGAGGCCACTGAGGACGGCTCCATGCTGCACGGGGAGGTGCTGGCCCGCTGGCAGGAGTTCGTGGGAACCGGTGATCTGTTCCGGTCGCTGGAGGTCCAGGTGGGGCGGGTCCGTGACCGCGTCACCTCGCTCCTGCGGGGACGCCCGGCGCCGGCCAAGCGCGTTGAGCAGGCGATCGGTTCGTCCCTGGTCGAGCTCCTGGTCGCCGAGTCCCAACGGGCCTGTCTGGCCACGGAACGCTCCTGGCGGCGTGCCGGCACCTCCCAGCAGGCTCTTAACCGTGCTCTGGCGGAGGTACCGACCCAGGCCGGGCTCGGGGTCATCGCCGCGGCCCTCGTCCACGACTGGCAGCGAGAGGTGCTCCGACTCATCCGAGCAGAGGGAGCCGACAAACGGCTCACCGCCAGGCTGCTGTCACTCGGGGTCAACGGTGCCGGCGTCGTCCTGATGATTCTCGTCTTCGCCCATACCGGCGGACTGACCGGGGGAGAGGTGGGGATCGCGGGAGGTACCGCCATCCTGGCCCAGCGGGTCCTGGAGGCCGTCTTCGGCGACCAGGCGATGCGTGGCATGACCAAGCGGGCCCGGGAGGACCTCACCAAGCGCGCCACCGCGCTGTTCGCCAACCAGGCGAAGTGCTTCACCGAGGCCCTCCCGGTTCCGGCGCCCAGCGCAGACGCGCTGCGCGAACAGCTGCAGACCTGTCAGAAGACGGCGACCTCGCTGCGCACCACACCCGCTCGAGACCGACGGCCGGCCGGGAGGCGGGTGCGGTGACCGCTGACCATACGGGCCATACAGACCACGCCGAGGCCGGCGGCCTCGTCCCTGTTCTCGAGGACCTGGCGCAGGCCGTCGACCTGGGCGCTCAGCTCGGTCTGGGCGATGAGCTCACCCAGGCCCGAGACGTCCTCGAGCAGGCCTCTCACCGTCGACGTCTGGGTCTGCAGACCACGGTGGTCGCTCTCCTCGGGGCCACCGGGTCGGGTAAGTCCAGTCTGACGAACGCTCTTGCCGGCGCCGAGGTGTCCCGTACTGCCCGCACCCGCCCGACCACGACCCAGCCCCTCGCCGTCGTCCCGGACACCACGGTGGAGGCCACCGCGCTGCTGGACTGGCTCGACATCAGCCAACGGGTGCGTGTTGACGGAGCCTGGGGACTGGGTGAGGACACGGTGCTGGTTGACCTGCCCGATATCGACTCCGAGGAGCTCGCGCACCGGGCCATTGCCGAGCGCATGGCGGGAAAGGTCGATGTCCTGGTATGGGTCCTCGATCCCGAGAAGTACGCCGACGGCGTCGTTCATCGCGACTTCCTCATTCCCATGGCGGCTCACGCTGAGGTCATGACGGTCGCCCTGAACCAGGTGGATCGGCTCGATGCCGAGGGGCGCGACGCCGTGCTCACGGACCTGCGGCGGATCCTGGATCGGGAGGGGCTGGGGAACGTTTCGGTCGTCCCCGTCAGTGCCCGTACCGGAGAGGGAATCGAGCCCCTGGCTCGCACCGTGGCCGCGGTAGCCGCCGATCGTCTGGCCAGTGCCCGCAACCTCATTGCCTACGCCCGTCGCGCCGCCAAGGAGTTGGGGGAGCGGACAGGGCTCATCGCCGCCCCGGCTGTCCCGAACGCCGTTGGTACGCGTCCGGCTGACACTCAGGCGCAGCACGTGCAGCAGCCCCTAGCAGAGCTCAGACAGGCGGCGGCCGGCGTCGCCGGGATCGACGTCGTCGCGCGGGCTGTCGAAGGATCCGACCGGCACCGGGCCCACACCCGGGTCGGCTGGTTCTGGACGCGGTGGATTGAGCGTCTGCGACGTGACCCGCTGAGAGCGTTTCACCTCGGGGGAGAGCGTCCGACCTCTTCTCGGCCCGATGCCGCCGAGCAGCCCGACGACGGTGGTGAAGGCGCTGTCATCGACCTCAGCTCTCTGCCTCCCGCCGGTCCGGCGGCAACGGGTAACCTGCGCAGCACCGCTCATCTCTACGCCTTGGCAGCCAGCGCGGAGCTACCGGAGGACCTGGCGACGCAGACCGTCTTCCGCAGCGACGAACGTGCCGACAACCTCGCAGCCCCCCTGGACCGGGCGGTGTCCGCGGTGGACTACGGGGCGTGGCGCCGCCCGGCCTGGTGGACGATCGCCAATGTGCTGCAGTGGGTGACGGCGCTGACCGCACTGCTCGGCGGACTGTGGCTGGTGGCGATCCACGTCCTGGAGGAGTACCTCCTGCTGATCGCGGTTGACGTCCCCCGCTGGGGGAGAGTCCCCTGGCCCACCGTCCTGCTGCTCGGTGGACTGCTGATCGGGCTGGTCCTGGCCGGCCTGGGAACATTCGTGGCCCGGCTCCAGGCCAGACGTCACAGCAAGCAGGTTTCCAGTCTTCTGCGCCGAGCGACCGACGAGGTCATTGATGCCGAGCTCATCGAGCCGCTCAGGACCGAGACACACCGATGGGCGGAGCTCGCGCGAGTTCTGGGGCGAATCACCTGAAATGACACCACCTACCCTTGCCGCCTGGTGTCATTAAGGCGTCATGCTCTCTAGACAAGGCTGGTTTATGGTGTCATAATGGTGTCATGCATATGGATGCCTACACCGAGACACTGCGCCGCACCCTCGTGGAGACCTCGTGCCTGGGGGACGAACGGACCCAGGAAGTGGCCCACTCCCTGACAGTTGCACTCGATCCGGCTCTGCGCCTCGTTGCCCTGCAGATGCTCACGGACACCGCCGATGAGCTCAACAGCGAGCTCGACGGAGCACATGTCGCCGTTGTGATGGACGGATCGACGCCCCATCTCCTGGTCACCCAGGCTGATCGGCCTGATGAGCAGGGTCAGGGCAACGTGGCGGGTTCGGAGTGCCATACCGATACTCCGGCGCGTGCAGTGCCCGAGGTGCCGGAGGGACCGGAGGTCCGCACGACGCTGCGCCTGCCCGAGTCACTCAAGCAGCAGATCGATGCCGCAGCCCGGGCTCGGGGACGCTCGGCCAACGCCTGGCTGGTGGAAGCGGCTCGCAACGCGCTGTCAGAACAGGCGTCCGCGTCGGGCTCTCGGCGCTCGGCGGGTGCCGGGAGCGACGGGGCAGGGTCTGCTCGCGCTGCGAGTGGTTCCGACGGCAACGGAAGCCCCTCCGGCCGGCCCACCAAATCGGCACAGCGCCGGACCTCGGGCGCGACGCTCACCGGGTGGTTCGGCTGACTCCGTACGGCCGCATCGCCAGTGCCACTGACCTGCCCCTAGCCCAATCACTTGCCCGCTGCCTGCCCACATCGTGGCAGCCTGCGCAGATACCTGGAACCTGAGGAGACCACCCATGCCCATCTGGACCTTTGACCTTCCCGATAACATTCAGCCGATTCTCGCCCTGGACCTGTCCACCCTGAGCGTGGTGACCGCGCCAGGGGCGGGGCGCACGGTTACCGTCGAGGCGGATGAGATCCTGGAACCCCTCCTGGACGTCACCGCCGACGGCGCCAAGGTGAGCATACGTCAGATCGCTCTCGTGGGACGAGAGCGATTCGCGGGCATCTGGCCATGGGGCTCGCAGACATCTCGGGTTCGGGTCACGGTGCCGGACGGTACGCGACTGGATGCCCGTCTCGATGCCGGATCGATCAGTGCCGAGCACTCCTGGGAGCAGGTGCAGATACGGACCTCGGCGGGATCGATACGCCTGGGCGACTGCATGAGTGCGCAGGTGCACGCCGACGCCGGCTCCATCGTCATCGGCGCCCTGCATGACGGGAGCGTGCGGGCCCAAGCCGGTTCGGTGCGCATTTGCTCCACCACCGGCACGGTGTCGGCCCACACGGAGGCCGGCTCGGTCAAGGTCGTCGAGGCGTATGAAGGATCCTTGGATCTGTCCAGTGAGATGGGAACCGTGTCGGTGGGAGTGCCTGAGGGAACTGCGGTCCTGGCCGACTGCCACTCCGACTTCGGTCGAGTGACAACCGACCTGCCCCGCCAGGACCACCCCGACGCCCTCGAGCGACGCCTCGAGCTGCGGGCCCGCGCCCAGATGGGGACCGTGCGGGTGCGTCGAGCCTGAGAGCACGGACAGCGAGCCGGTTGCCGCCCAGCGGACAAGCGGATCACCGGGACCGACCTCGGAGCCGACCGGTGCGCCGCGCCCACAGTCCCAGGCCCGCCGCCAGGACGATGGCGTTGGGAATGACGCCCACCATCGGGGAGACCAGCAGTCCCCAGCCCGACGTGATCGGCAGTCCACCATAGATGAGGGGCATATGGCTGAGGTTCGCGATCGAGTGCGCGATGAGGCCCGGCCAGATACTGCCACTGAGGATCCGAAGCTCAGTGAACAAGGGTGCCCAGCAGATTATGACGGGAACAGCGATGAGGACGAAGATGATCGGGGGGACGTCGTAGACCGAGCGGCTGAGCGACTCGTCCAGGAACCAGAAGTAGTAGGGGATGTGCCACAGGCCCCAGATCATTCCGACGATGAGCCAGACCCAGGGGTCGGGCAGCTTTCGGCCGATGAGCGCGGGCGTCAGGTAGCCGCGCCAGGCGCCCTCCTCGGCGACGTTCTTGAGCACGGTCCCCACCACGTTCGCGGCCACCACACCCCCGAATGCTCCCAGCCCGGCGGGGGTCAGCCATCCCGCCGCCCAGCCGACGGCGATGGCAACGGCGAAGGACAGTGGGAAGGCGGCGAGTGCCACGCCATAGGCCCGCAGCCTGCCCGGAAGCCACGAGGCGACGTAGGAACGGCGCAGTGACGGGTCGCTCAGGGCCATGACGGCACCGGCCGGGAGCGGCGTCATGATCCAGATGAGGCTACCCAGCGAGTTCATGGATGGGGGATGCCGAGGGCCTTGTTGACGAGGAGTCCGATCCAGCCGGAGCTGAGAGCGACGGCACTGAAAACGACGAGACGGGTCAAGGGGCTTACGGCGGGTGCACCGCCGGAGGGAGATGCTTTATCCATACTCATACCATGCAATACGAGTATTGGACTATGCAAGTATATGATGTTGATGCGTCTCCTCAGTGGCTGTCCTCATCATTGGTTTCGGTTCCCTCGGTGGCTCTTGACCGTGTAGTGCCGGCGTCCGCGGCGATGGTGCGCCGGGTCTGGGCGACCCACTCCAGCCGGGTCTTTGTGCCGTCGATCCCATAACGAAGCACTGCCGCCTTCATTGCGGTGTCGAGATCCACCACGTCGATGTCGATCGTCTCCAATTCCTCCAGCTCCCGGCGGATCCTCTCCTCGGCCTCGGACAGGAACGCATCGACTCTCTCGTGACCCAGTCGAGCCGCGAAGAAGAGCCGCGCCAGCAGGGGGTCCTTCGTCGTAATGGGTTCGAGCGGGCTCATCAGCCAGGCATCGAGCTCGGCGCGACCCGACTCCGTCAGGCTGTGCACCCGCCGATCCGGCCGGCCGCTCTGAGGGATGACCTGTGTCGAAATGGCTCCATCGGCCTCAAGTCGGTCGAGGGTGCGATAGATCTGGGACTGGTCGGCGTACCAGAAGTAGACGACCGAGCTGTTGAAGGCTCGGCTGAGGTCATAGCCGCTCTGCGGTTGGTGGGACAGCAGCCCGAGGATGGCGTGTCTGAGTCTCATGCGCTCACAGTATGCGAAGAAGATCCCCCGCACTGATCGCCTGACGTGACCGGCTGCGACGATGGGTGGGGTGGCAACGCACGTTGCCACCCCACCCATCGTGTCAGTGAGCCGCAGAGGACTCAGCGGTCGCCGCGTCCTCCACGGAAGCTGCCCCGGTTGCCGCCGAAGCGGTTCTGGTTGCGCTCGCCATAGCCACGGCCGTTTCCACGGTCACCCCGGTAGCCGTCGCGGCCGTAGCCGCGGCTGCCCCGGTCCTCGCGGCCCCGGAAGCCGTCCCGGTCACCCCGGCGCTCGTCCCACCGGCGGTCCCCGCGGTCCGAGCGGTCGTAACCGCCCCTGCCGCTGCGCCCATCACGGTCCTTCCAGCCACGGTCACCGTCATCACGGCGCGGCCGGAAGCCGCGCTCGGAACGGTCTCTGCGCTCCCCGCGCTCACCTCGGTCGTCCCAGTCGCGCCGCTTGGGGCGACGCTCCCCACTGTTGGGGCCGGACCAGCCGTGCCCCGGTCCCTCGTCGGGGCGGATCCGCAGCTCGCGGCCGGCAAAGGTGGCCCGTCCCATGACGTTCAGCTGCTCAGGGCTGAGGTCGGCATAGATCGTGACCAGAGAGAAGGACTGAAGGATATCGATCTTGCCGATGTCGGAGCCCTCGATACCGCCCTCGTTGGCCAGGGCACCGACGATCGCACCCGGAAGGACCCGGTCTCGGTGGCCCACCTCGATGCGGTAGACGGTCCCGGGTCCCTCGTGCTCGCGGCGTCCGGAACGCGTGGCCGAGCGGCGTCCCTCGCCACGGTCTCCCCGCTCACCGCGACGGTTCTTCTCGCGCCCACCCTCGAAGGAGGCCGACAGGAAGGTTCCCTCGGAGTCGAGGTTCTCCTCCCGGCGTGCGCGCTGGGGGCGCTCACCGCCACGGTCCTCTCTCCTGCGCGGTCCCTCGTCACCCACAGCGAGCGCCAGCAGCGTGGCCGCCAGCTCCTCGACGTCGATGTCCAGATCCCGGGCGGAGTCACTGACCAGCGGCAGGTACATGTCCAGGCGGCCGCGCTCGTGGCGGGCGGCGGCCTTGGACAGGAGCTTCCGGGCCCGGTGCTCGGAGACGTCGGCGGGGGAGGGCAGGGTGATCTCCTCCAGCCGGCTGCCGGTGAGGCGTTCGATCTGACGGAGTTTGCCCTTCTCCTTTGGGGTCAGGAAGGTGACGGCCTCGCCGTGGCGACCGGCGCGCCCCGTACGGCCGATGCGGTGCACATAGGCCTCGGCCTCACGTGGCACATCGAAGTTGACGACCAGACCGATCCGGTCCACGTCCAGTCCCCGGGCGGCGACGTCGGTGGCCACCAGTACGTCGAGGGTGCCAGCGCGCAGACGCTCCACCAGACGCTCGCGCTCGCGCTGAGGCACGTCTCCGGAGATTGCGGCGGCCTGGATGCCCCGGCCCGCCAGCTCGATGGCGACGTCCTCGGCCGTGGACTTGGTGCGCACGAAGACGATGGCGGCCTCGGCGTCGGTGACGGCAAGGACCCGGGAGACGGCGCCGATCTTGTGGCGGAAGGGAACCACCGCATAGGTCTGGTGGACGGTGGCGACGGTGGAGGCCGGCCTGGAGACCTCGACCTGAACGGGCTCGTGAAGGTGCTGGCGCGCCACGGCCTGGATGGCCGGAGGCATCGTGGCCGAGAACAGGGCGGTGCGCCGTTCGGTGGGAAGGGACTCCGCAATCGTCTCAACGTCCTCGGCGAAGCCCATACGCAGCATCTCGTCGGCCTCGTCCAGGACGAAGTAGCGCACGTCGTCGAGCTGGAGGGCGCCCTTGTCAATGAGGTCGATGATGCGTCCGGGGGTGCCGACGACGACCTGGGCGCCGCCCTTGAGCGCGCCGATCTGGGGACCGTAGGGGGCACCGCCGTAGACGGCCACCACGTCCAGCCCGCGGGAGCGGGAGGCCATGTCGGTGATGGCCTCGGCGCTCTGGAGGGCGAGCTCGCGGGTGGGGGCCAGAACGAGGGCCTGGACCACGCCGTCACGGGAGTCGACGGCGTCGAGGAGCGGGAGCCCGAAGGCCGCGGTCTTTCCGGTTCCGGTCTGGGCGACGCCGACGACGTCGCGGCCGGCCAGCAGGACCGGGATCGCCTCCTTCTGGATGGCGGTGGGGGTCACGAAGCCCATGTCGGTGACGGCCTTGAGCAGATCCCTGGGAAGACCCAGGTCGGCGAAGGTGATCTCTTCGTCCTCGTGATCCGCCTTCACCCCGCCCTTGTCCCTGTTGCGCGGGGACTTGGGGCGCTCGTCGTCCTGCTGGTGGTCGTTGGAATCGGCGTCGGAGTCGATGAAGGGGGTGTGGCCGTCGACCTCGTCCTCATCGATGTCGACGCCGTCATCCTCGTCGGAGTCCTCGGCCTCGTCCTCCGGGTCGGCCTCGGGCCGGTCCCGGTCGACGTCGTCGGCCTCGTCCTCGTGATCGACGTCCTCGGGGTCCTCAGGGGAGTCGGAGGAGGCGGGAGTGGCGAAGTCCTCGGGTGAGGGGGCGGTGTCATCAGAGTGGTGCGGTGCGGCGACGGTTTCATCGACACGGTTGGCGTCGGCGGGCCTGCCGCCGGAGAGCTCGGCGGAGAAGAGCGCGTCGAGGCTCAGGGGGCCGTTGCTGTCGCTGCTCTGAGCGCCATCGGAGGAGCCGGGCGCAGTGCTGGAGGAGGTAGTCATGAAGTTTTCCCATATCTGTCCCCTGGAAGTGGCTGGGGACCGCGGCGGAGTGTGGGGGAGGACCTTTTGTCCTCCGCTCTTTGCCGTACCTGGCCCACCACACTCGCCCGCACCCGGACGTGCCGGATGACTCATGGGCTAACACGCACAGACTCACGGGATGCTCTTGCCGCACACCAGATGCGGCAGGACCCGAACGGGGTCAACAGGGCACGGATCGCTCCTGCTGCCCAGGCTACGGGAGAAGCGGCGTCATTCCGCGCCTCCACGAGCCGGATCACAGGTGAGGTCCGTCTCGTGCCTCGCTCAGCGCCCGAGCAGACTGAGGATCCGACGACGCAGCTCACGGAACTCGTCGGTCGACTCGTCGTGCTCGGGCACGTCGATGTCGGCCACGATGCGCGCGGGCCGCTCGGACAGGACGATCACCCGGCCGGCCAGGCGCAATGCCTCGTCGACGTCGTGGGTGACCAGGATCGCAGTGAAGCGCTGGGACTCCCACAGCCTGATGATCTCGTCCTGGAGCTGGAGGCGGGTCAGTGCGTCGAGCTTGCCCAGGGGCTCGTCCAGGAGGAAGAGCCGGGGCCGGTTGACCAGGGCCCGGGCCAGCGAGGCGCGCTGGGCCATGCCGCCCGAGAGTGTCGTGGGGTAGGCCTCGGCGAAGTCCCGTAGTCCCACGATCTGCAGGGCCGCCTCCACCCGGCGCTGGTCGCGTTCCAGGCGGTCTCTCGCCTCGGGGCCCAGGGCGACGTTGTCCCGCACCGTTCTCCAGGGCAGGAGCGTGGCGTCCTGGAAGGCCAGTGCGCGCAGTGGTGAGGGACCGGTGACCCGCGTGGAGTCGACCTCGACGTCACCCTCGACCGGCTGCTCGAGGCCGGCCAACAGACGCAGGATCGTTGACTTGCCGCATCCCGAGGGGCCTACCAGTGCGACGAACTCGCCGGGGGCGACCGTCAGGTCGATGTCGTCGAGGACGGGGAGCTGGTCCGGCTTGGTCGCCTCGACCTCGTGGCGCGCCCTGGCTGAGGGGGATATGCGTCGGAGCAGGAAGTGGAGCCAGCCATGGTCCAGGTCGCGGGACAGGGGGTAGCGGTGCGTGACGCCCGTGAGGTCGACCTTCGCGCCTCGGGAGGCGGACGGATCCGGAACCTGTAGCGTGCTTTCGACTGTTGTGGAATCGGCAGACACCGGTTCACCACCTCACAAGGTTCTGCTGCCATGCCAGCAGCGAGGAGCGGATCTTGAACAGCAGGACCATGAGCGTGCGGCAGAAGGCCACCAGAATGATGAGGCCCACGTACATCCTGGGGTAGTCGGCCCAGCCCTTGACCCAGTTGATGTACCACGCCAGTCCCTTGTCGACACCGGTGAGCTCGGCGGTCATGAGGGCGGCGAGCGAGGTGCCCAGTCCCGTGAACAGGCCGGTGAGCATGTCGGGCAGGGCCGAGGGCACGGCCACCCGCCGGATGAGGAAGAGCTCGTCGGCTCCCAGCGTGCGGGCCATGTCGATGTAGTCGCTGCGCACGGAGCGCACGCCCGCACGGGTCATGGTCGCCATGGGGAACCAGGCGCCGAAGCCGACGATGAAGGCCGCCGAGGCGTACGTCGTCGGGAGCAGAAGCAGGGCCAGTGGAAGGAGAGAGGCCGCAGGAACCGGACCGATGGTCTGCAGGAGCGGATGGAGCCAGTAGTCGGCGCGCCTCGACCAGCCCATGAGCAGTCCCGTGAAGAACCCCAGCACCGATCCCGCCGTGTACCCGATGACGAAGAGCAGGGCGGAGGCCCCCAGGCAGCTGAGCAGCAGCCTCCAGTCACCGGCGAAGGACGCGATCAGTACCTCTGGGGCGGCGAAGTACGGGGGCGCGAGTAGTCCGAGCTTGGAGGTCGTCAGCTGCCAGACGATGAACCAGGCACCGGCAGCGTTGATCCAGGGCAGGTAGTGCGCCAGCGAGCTCGCCGCCGCCGAGGCCGGACGTCTCCAGGCGCAGAAGGTCCACGCGGTGAGCACCACCAGCCAGGTGCCGGCGAGAACAGTCAGCGGAGTGGTCGGTGCCCGGCGGAGAAGGCCCGCGTCCGGAAGCAGGACGACAATGACCGGGTATACCAGCCACAAAGACAGTGCGGTCGTTGTCCACAACGATGTCGAGGAGGACCGACGACGTGCTGGTGCCTCGGGCCTGGTTGCCGAGGAGCTCGGTTCTGGACGCTTCTGGTCAGCGCCCTCGGTTGGTGTGGCTGTGGGCCTGGTATTGGTGAGCACTGGCCATCAGTCCTTGATGCCGAGATCGGCGACGACCGCGTTCGTCAGGCTCTGTGCGGAGACATCGGAGGTGATGAAGCCGGTTGTCTTGAACTTCTCGATGCCGGGCTCGATCGCAGCGCGGAACCTGGATGCCGAGGCCTTGAACCCATAGGTCTTGAGCACTCGGACGACGACGTCCTGGTCCGCAGCCACGTAGTCGTTGTCGACCTCAATCTTGGCGATCTCATCGATATGGTCCGGCACGTAGGCCGAACCCTTCAACCAGGCCTCAGTGAGAGCCTTGGCCTCCTTGGGCTGCTTCTTGACGAAGTCGCCGTTGAGAGCCACCGAGCAGCAGAACTCCTCAGCGTCGTTGTTGGCCAGCTCTCGGGCCGTGCCGTTGAAGACGGGAAGCAGCGGCGCGGGGTCGGAACCCATGATGGCGTCCACCTGCCCGTCGGCCAGAGCGGTTCCCAGGGAGTCCGCATCGACCGTGCGCCAGGTGATGTCGCCGCCGTCGGGGTCGACGTTGATACCGGCCTCGGACAGCCCGATTGCGAAGTAGGCGAAGGCCGATGACGACAGTGACGGAACACCGATGGTGGTGCCCTTGAGATCTGCCAGGCGATGGTACTGGGAGTCCTTGCCCACCACCAGACGCAGGCAGCCGGCGTGAAGTCCTGCCGTGAGCCTGGCATTGAGCCCGTTGTAGATCGGCTCCAGCCAGGAGAAGAAGATGCCGGGGGCACCGATGTACTTGCCTGCGCCCACTCCGTCCTTGGTGTCCTCGGTCTGCTGGGTGCGCGCAAGGGTCACCTTCAGACCCGCGTCGTCGAAGAATCCCTTGTGGTACGCGGCGTAGAGCGGAGCGGCGCAGATGTCTCCGCCGATCACCAGGGGGAGCGCCTCGTGGGCCCCGATCACTCCCTGATTGGTGCGCCGGATCGTCAGGTATGCGCCGGCACCGAGCGCGGTGGCGGCCGCCAGGCCACCGACCGTCAGCAGCGTGCGCCGCGAGGGTCTGTTGCGGCGAGGTGCCTCGGCATCTGGGCCATCCGCGTCGTCGTCCGCAGCAAGTATCTCCGCTGCGTTCTCGGCGGTGACCTCGTCCTTCTTAAGAAGGGACGAATCTGATGAGGATGAGGCGGAAGAAGGGGAGGGGACCGTCTTGGACATGGTGTCTCCTACGAAAGGGAATGGAACGGGAGATAACCGAACAGGTTGGCTAGGAATACGGCTCAGGTGTGCAGACGCGTGATCGCAACAGCAATTTCCTGTGGCGTTAGTCGACGGAGGTGACGAGAGCCTGTGAACGGCATCGGGATCGTCGTGGCCCAGTGGCTCGTGAGACACCGGCCCAGTGGCGGCTCTACGGCATCACGCAGCCGGAAAGCGAGAACTCAGCCCGACGTTGCCTCGGGCGTTCCACAGCGGTCGATCTTTACCAAGGCATCATTGCGGCTTCAGGCGCCAGAGGCGCATCGGGGTGAATCAGCAAGGCCGACAGCAACAGCACATTCGCGCGCCACACATGACCGCGAGCGCCTGAGCGCCGGAGGCGGTAGTGGTCCTCAGAGCGATGTGCATCATGGGCGACACCCTACGCCATGTTGCCCGGAAGAATGCAAGCTCATTTTCCCGTACGGTCCGTCGCTGGTGAGTCGTGACCGGTCGTTGCTACAGACACCGCAGCCATTTGGGGGCCGTGCGACGTCGGATAGGGTCGTGGTGTGAGCGGTATCCGTCCTGACGATGTTCTGGTGCGCGAGGCCCGGTGGCGAGAGCTGACGTCGACCCCCGTGGCGCCGGGGGGCGGCCTTCTTCCTGCAGCGCCGGCATGGTGGCCGCGGAAGCCCGACGACGATGCCCTCGCGGCCGCAGCGGCTCGTGGCACCCCGGTGCTGGGGGAGACTCGCCTCGTTGACGGCGTCACGATGCGCGAGGCGACCTTCCTGTGGTGCGACGATCGACGGCACGGCGAGAGTCCCAGTGTGCTCATTCATCTCAACACGCTGACGGACAATCACCGCACGCACATTGCCCCGGCTCTCGCCAACCGGGTCCCGGGAACCGGGTGGTGGGCGCTTCATGTCCTGCTGCCGGATGACGCCCTTGTGGGTTATCGGATCGTGGTGACGCGTGATCGGTTGCCCGACGACGTCGGGGCGCGACGGGAGTGCTGGAAACGCGTTCACGCCGAAGGGCGCCCCGATGCCCTCTGTCCCGATCGACTGCATGACGGCTTCGGCTTCGTCTCCTCCCTGTGGGAGGGGCCGGGGGCCGTCACCCACCCGGAGTGGTCGGTGGCGCCGGCCGATGGCGCGACGGCTGCGCCCAGCATTGAGTCCAGCGGCGGAGGGTACGGACACAGCGTTGAGGTCGGCGGTGAGGCCCTCGCCGGTTTCGATGCTTCTGGCGACTCCGCGCGACGCATCACCCTCTGGCAGCAGGACTGCTGCGGCGGCTCGGACGGAGGTCGGTGGGAGCGGGGACAGGACCAGGGGCGGGGACTGCTGGTTCTTCTCGACGGCGAGATCTGGCGCCGCAACGACGTCGTCCGCAGGCTTGGTGCCAGAGCGGCTTCCTGGGACCTGCTGCTCGTCGACTCCGGGAGTCTGACCATGCGTGCGCGCGACCTGGCAGATCCTCGTCGCAGCAGGGAGCTGGTGATCCGGTGCCTTGAGGCGGTGCGAAGCGTTCGGCCACTGTGCGACCCGCAGCGGGTGGTGGTGGCCGGTCAGTCCTTGGGGGGTGTGGCCGCTGCGGATCTCGTCCTGCACCGCCCGGATGCCGCCGCTCGTGCCATCTGCCAGTCGGGCTCCTTCTGGCTGAGGTCAGGCCGCAGGGGCGAAGGGGAGGGAGAGCTCCTGGCCTGGTTGCGTTGTCGAGGTGAGCAGAAGCCGTCTGAGCCGGTGCCGGCCCGGCTGGTGGTTCAGTGCGGCGTGCACGAGGGTGTGCTGCGCACGGGTGGGCGCGTGGCCGCTCAGCTGCTCGCAGCCCAGGGGGCTCTGCTGGAGTACCGCGAGGAGCGCGGTGGCCATGACTACGCCTGGTGGCGTCACGGGCTGTCCTGGGGGCTCGACGTTCATGAGCAGGATCTTCGTTGTGTCCGTGACGCGTGTGAATAAAACCGAGACGGAAATGAAACCTAGGCAACAGGGTGATCACGCAACCCGATTTATCGTTACCAATGCGCGAGTTTTCTCAGTGATTTCGGAACTCGATGATCTCATCCTGACCGATTGTCGGGTTACTGCTGTGTATACTTAACCAGGAATCGATGTCGCAAGCGATGAGTTCGGAAGATAGAGGATCTTTAAGGGGAGCAGTCTGTCTATCATCGTTTGCGAAAGGCAGTCGTATCCGTTGAACGGTGCGTTCCTTTCCTCGTCGTCCGACGTCACTAACTTCGGACCGTACGAGTAAGTCCACCTGTCCCCGCCTATGAACGAGACCACTTGATGCACTACGCTCAGCGGCTGCTTGCTGCCCTCCCCTCCACCAGGCTCGGTGCGCGCGCGATTCTTGCTGTCCTGACAGCCTTCGGCATTATTCTCACCACCGCGGGCGTGGCCGCCATGCCTCTCCTGAACGAGGGCAAGGCCGTTGAGGAGTCCGAGGGGGGTGTGGCCTGCCGCCCTGCCGCCAGAATGGTCTACCCCGAGGGCCAGTCGGCACCCGAGTACGTGGTGCCGGTCTATGAGACCAAGTACGGCGTTGAGTCGATTCTGTCGGATTGGTGCGATGCCGCTGGTGAGGTTCTGGAAGACCCCACCATCACGCTCAACGTTGTCGAGGGAAATACTGTCACTCCCCACCTGCTGCCCGGGATACACGCCGAGCTCGAGCGCCCGGCTCCCGCCAACGGCGAGCAGGACGTGTTCATTCCGACCGACTATCTTGTCAAAGGAATGCGACAGGCCACGGGCGACGACACCTGGGACGTCGGCAAGCGGGTCTTCAGCCTCACCTTCACCAGCGGAACGGTGAGCGCCACGACGGGCATGTTCTCCTTCGTCAAGCAGGACCCCGGCATCGTCAATCCCCCTTCTCCGGAACCCACGACCGAGCCCAGTGCTGAGCCCTCGGCGGAGCCGACCACAGAACCGACCCCGCAGCCGACCTCCGAGCCGGAGCCGACGACGGAACCCACCAACGAGCCCACCGCCGCGCCCACGACTGGGCCGACTGCTGAACCAGCTCCAGAGCCGACACAGAAGCCCACCCCGACGCCCTCAGCCACGCCGTCGTCGGAGCCGACGGCAACGGCCACCCATTCAGCCACACCGGGTCCCACACCGACTTCCTCGGCAAGCCCGACGAACACAACCTGCCAAGTAGCGCCGACCGCGTCTGTTCTCACTCCAGATGGCGCCGAGCCCAAGGGGACTGAACCTGTCTACGATCCTGAGGTCGCCGTCAGGGTCTCGGGCACGGGCTGGTGCTCACAGGGAACCATGCTCGACGGTGAGAAGTCGGTCGAGATCAAGATGATGGCCCACGGTGGATACGCGGTGCCGGGAACCGTCTCGGTACCCGTCACCTTCCACAACGGTTCCTTCGGTGCTCAGCTCAACCTGTCGGCGCTCTACACTGCGGGGAAGGCCGAAAAGGGACACTACTACCTTCAGATCTCACCTATCGAAACCGGGCTGACGGCCGGCACCAATGTCTTCGTCCTCAATAAGTCGGTGACTCCGCAGCCGGTGCCGACCCCGACAGCTGGTCCCACAGCCGAGCCCTCGACCGGTCCGGCGCCCGCTCCTTCCGGCGAGCCGACGTCGGAGCCGTCCGCTGCTCCCTCTGCGTCGGCTCCGCCTACTCAGCCGACCAGCCCGAAGACGGGTTCTGAGTCCGCGACAGACACATCAGGCGGGAACGTCCCCAGTAATCAGGGAAGTGGCTCCGGCGGTCAGTCCGACACCGGTAGCAGCTCTGATGTCTCTGATAGAAGCGACTCCTCCGACAGATCGGATGCGGATGCCCCGCCGGCCGATGTTCCGGCAGAGCCCGGCGCCGACCAGGGGCGGGCTCAGGACAGTGATCATCGCAGCAACAGCGACACCTCAGCGACTGAGGACTCCAGGGCTTCGACGCAGGCCGACGCCGGCACGGCCGCCTTAGAGGACCGCACGGTTCGTCCCACCGCAAACCCGGTCGCTCCGGTATCCAGTTCCGCCCAGCTGAGTGCTGACAACGCCGGATCCTTATCGGGCTCGCGTCAGGGCAACGTCGTCAACCTCGTGCTGCCCAAGGCCAAGGTCTCGGCAGGGGAGTGGGTGTCGGTGTTCGTCTTCCCGGGAGCAACCACGAAGGGCTGGGTGCAGGTCGATGACGCCAACAGCGTCTCCATCGACATCTCGACATTCGAGTCCGGATCCTATGAGCTGGCGGTGGCCGACCGCGACAACAGCCTCCTGGGGTGGGCGAAGCTGGAGATCACGTCGGCCTCCTTCGACCCCCGGAGCCCGGCCCAGGCTCAGCTCCTGACGTTCCCGGACGACGACTCCTCCACCCCGATGGGGCTCAGCACCAATGACATGCTCCTGGGAGGTGCCGGAGGACTGCTCGTCATCGGCGCCGGCAGCCTGCTGGTCGCCGCTCATTCGGGAATGCCGCTTCGCGTGCCGCACGCTCCTCGCCGACCGCGGATTCCGCGAAGGCGCTGACGGGGCGCTTCAGGAGATCGTCAATGACATCGCAAAGAGCCATGACATGCTGCCGCTCGAAGGAGGTGACAGATAGATGACCCGGATGAGTCGGTGCACCCGGAGTGAACGGCGCATGTCAGTGCACCGACATCGGTTCGGCTCTCAGCATCCGGCGGGCGCTCCACGCATGCTCGTCATCGTCTGCGCACTCCTGCTCGCCTCCCTGGCGACTGTGATCTCCACTGTTCCTACCGCCAACGCCGATACACCGGCCGACCCCTCCACCACGGGAACCGCCTCGACCGTCAGCCCGTCGACGGTCGCCGTCGGGGGGACGATCATGTTCACGCTCTCGGGGTTCCCCGGAGGCGTGACGGTTCAGGTTCTCATTGATGACGGCTTGCTGGCCGCCTCGCGGTCCTCCGAGTCCGAGGTGGTCACGACCATCACGACGAAGCAGGACGGCACCGCATCCGGTTCCTTCGAGCTGCCCGAGTACGTCGAGCAGGGAAACCACTGGCTACGATTCCGGGTCTCCGGGGCTCCGGGAGTGACCGCCCAAGAGGGCAACGCGGCGGACTACACCAACAAGAGCCCGTACTTCACCGTCTCAGGTGTCACGGTCATCGGCGGAGCCGCCCCGCCCACCGTCCCGCCGGCGCCAACGCCTCCTCCCCACCAGGTCGCCCCAACGGGCGGATCGAAAGGCACTGGTGCCTCGGGCATTCAGGCGGCCGGCCCAGGGGCGGAACCGGACGGCTTCCCGATCATCGGCACCTCAATCCTCGCCCTCAGCGTGATTCTCGTGGTGCTGTCGGTGCTCGTCGCGGTCAACCGTCGGCGGATGGCCGCCTACCAGCGTCGTCGGGCTGCGGCCTGACACCGAGCTTACGGCTGGGCGCGCACCTGTACCTCAGATACTCAGTTGCGCCCGGTTGTATTCGGATTGTGGCGTGACTCCGGTACCACCGCGGCACGGGCTTGAGGACCGAGCTCGGGGCTCCTTGTAAACTGCCGCCGGCGCCCACCCGTCTCGTGGTGCGCCCCGACGGGC
>ERZ772977.704-NODE-704-length-20478-cov-115.065367_pt1 | contig 20478 bp, 18 predicted proteins | sample MGYA00511131_ERZ772977 | MGnify/ENA primary metagenome ERZ772977 (study PRJEB29015, sample SAMEA2737935) | human oral metagenome | biome: human oral; feature: human-associated habitat; material: dental | place: China | collected 2151 ...
CCGAATTCATCACCATCTTTTTTCTTGCCACGCACATCTTTTGGCACGTAATCTTTGCTAATTCCTGCGGTGCTGCGTACTTTTTTATACGTTAAGCTCTTTTGGTTTTTGGCTGCATCTATAACTTTATTAATTTGTTCTGGAGACAACCTTACCTCTAGATTTTCGCGCTTGGCCTGGCGTTTGCTGGCATCACGGGGAATGAAAACGAGGTGTGATAAATCGCTTGCCAGGCGAAATACCTCGAAACTATAACTGGCTTTTGGTGCCCTCTTTTCATCGTCCTCAAAAGTACACTTGCCAACCATCTCCTCGATTAACTTTTTGGTCATAAATGGACGCTGGTACATGATGGCGCTTACGTTAGTGGCCTGTCCATCGTCAATGCCATAAATTAATTCGTTGATAGCTTGTTCGGGAATATTTTTCAGGGCGTAGTTTCGCTGGTTTTTAATAATGAACTCTAGTTCACGCAAAAAGTCATCGCGCGCAAAGCTGTTGGTATAGTCGTCGCGTTTATTGCGCTTGTGCGGAGCGAATTTTTCATCGCGACTCAGCGCGTCACCGACGGTTGTGTAATTGTTATCGGCGAGAAACTTTTCATTAGCTTTGAGGGCGCTAGTGACACGGCCGCCTTCTTTGTCTGATTCTTCGACAACCTTGCGGTTCGACTTGAAGCCGCGCCGTTTGGCGATTTGATATAAAACTTTGAGTAATTCTTCGGGCGATAATTCCTCGGCGAGTGCTTTTGAACGCAGCTCATATACGTCTAATTTGTTGAAATCAGACTTGTAGCTCAACACCTCCTCGACTTGATCTTTCGTGAGAATATTTTGGTCGACGAAAAATTGCTTTAGGTGATTGAGACGTTGGCGACGGCGTTTCAGACGGCGACGAGCTGAACGTGCGTCGCGGCGAGGCTTGGCGAGTGAGTCGCCATTTTGCGGGTCTTCTGGCCGCTCAAATATCCTCACTCCCAAATCGTGAATACGTTTTTTATCTAAATCTAGCACTGCCCAGCCGATTGAGCTCGTGCCGATATCTAGCCCTAGCGAATATTTTTTCGGTAAATATGAAGAGTTTTGTGCCATGCGTGAGATTCCCTTGTTTAGCTAAGTATAATTATACAACCAAATTGTGGTGATTGAAAGCATAAGCAAAATTAGTATAAACAAAAGATAATCCGCCCAACTAGTGAGCGGATTAGAGCTTTGCTTTAGGTTCACAATAGAACTCTCAACCGTAGCTGTACGATCAAAATCGTCGCCCTAAGTTGCTAAATTATTATAGAAACCTAAAACAATTTAGATATTGGTACAATCCTTACTTAAGGGACTGTAGCTTTATAATACGCAGTTTTTTATTTTTTTGCAATATCCTTAGTGCCTTTAACTTTTTTCTGATACCGCAAAAACAAAACCTCGCTCTCTTTCATGCGGCTGAAATAGAAGCCGTTTCCTGCCAAGAAGTTCTGTAGGCCTGGCATTTTCTGGGGCGCTAGTGTTTGTAATTGCGTTGCGCCGCGTAATGCTGTTTCAGCCTCGACTAGTTGTAATAATCGCGTACCAACTTACTTTTCGGCGGCGGTATTTTTCTCGTACGACGATTAGTTCCAAATTTGTTATTTTAGGATCGTTTGAGTCCTGGCTATAGATAATTGTGCCAACTGGTTTGATGGTATTGCTGCTTTCATCGATGTATCTGGCCAGTGCAGCGGCGCACTCACCCAAGTATAAACGCTGCGTTAGGTCGGTAGCTGCTTCCATGAAAGCATCTCGGCCTAGTATGTCTGAAATTGGGCCGCAGATGCTGGGCTTGCATAATAGATCGATAATCTCGCCGACTTGAGCGTCATGAGCATGCGGCGTGGTGGCTATTTCTAACGGTAGAGGCATAGCAATAGTTGATTACGAATTGGAAGTAGCTGCCGCTGGAGTTTTGCGCCGGCGGCTGCGAGTGCGTTTGCGTTTTGGCTTGTCGCTAGTAGCTGTGTCTACTTTCTCTGTTTCTTCATTGGTGGCAGGTTTAGCTGCTGCATTTGTCTTCGCGGTATCATTATCCTTTGCGGCCTTCGAGGTGTCTTTGTTGTTTTGGCCGTGGTCTATTTGTAGCAGCCCTACTGCACCTTTGTCAAGTTTGACCGATGGTTGTTTGGCAATTGGTTGGGTCTGGTCTTGCGGCTGCTTAGCAGCTTGGCGCGCGGCGCGATCGGCGGCTCGCTGTTCGGGTGTTTTTGGCGGCGTATAGGCAGGACCAGGTTTTTTGACGACTAGGTTTTCTGGCGGTAGGATTCGGTTGGCGATGTCAGCTTCAATATCGCTGCGGTCGCGGCTATAATTATCGCGCGTCCACTGGATAATCCGGCCGGTGTTATCATCTTGCGCAGTTGGCAGATTAAGTGTTTTGGCGCTAAAGGCCGGAGCCTTCTCGCCGTTGATAACCATGTTGATGATAAAGTTGCGGTTATGCATTTGCAGTAGATCATTCGGCTCGAATTGCGGCTCGAATTGTTTGGCGAGAATTGGGCTGTCATCTGCCGAGACGCGGAAGCTAATTACCGTGCCGACGTTGCCAAAGACTGCATCGCGAACAGTTTCTTCCATCTGGCTAATGTACTGGTTAGCGACAGTCAGGTTAAGACCGTATTTGCGCGCTTCCGACAAGATAGTGGCGAATGAATCAGTAGCGAAGTTTTGGAACTCGTCGACGTATAGATAGAATGGGCGGCGGTCTTTGATATCAGGGATATCGGAACGGCTCATGGCAGCTAGCTGGATTTTGGTGACCAGGAACGAGCCAAGAATGCCAGCATTATCCTCGCCGATTAAACCTTTGGAAAGATTGACGACCAGGATTTTACCTTCGTCCATGATTTGGCGAATGTTAAAAGTCGATTTCGGTTGGCCGATAATGTTGCGGATAACTGGATTAGCGGTAAAGGCGCCGACTTTGTTGAGGACTGGCGCGATGGCTTCAGCCTGGAATTTGTCGGTCCAGCTAGCAAACTCGACATTCCAAAATTGCAGTACCACGGTGTCTTTACAGTAACTGAGTGTGTCTTTGCGAAACTTTTTGTCAGTGAGCATGCGAGTAATATCGAGCATGGTAGTCTCGGGCCGGTCTAGTAGTGCTAGAATGGTGTAACGCAAAATGTACTCGAGCCGTGGACCCCAAGAGTCGCCGAACATGCGTTTCAGCACGCCGATAACTTCTGATGAGATATTAGTTTTTTGTGACGGATTGGTGACCTCTAGCGGGTTGAAACCGAGCGGATACTGCGTGTCGGCCGGGTTAAAGTAAACAACATCCTGCAGCCGTGAGCCTGGTATAAAGCGCATATTATTGATAGCGAAGTCGCCATGCGGGTCGATAATGGCGTAGCCCTGCCCGTGGAAAATATCGCTGAGGGCAAATAACTCCAGCAAACCGCTCTTCCCTGCTCCCGTCTGGCCGATGATGTAAACATGGCGCGAGCGGTCGTAGCGCAGCATACCGAATTGATGGTTGATACCGCGAAAATTAGTCATGCCAAAGGCCGAGATATTCTCATCATGCGCTGGGTCGCCAGTTAGGACTGGCAGCTTCGGCGGCGGCTCGGCGGTTTTGGTGCTAGCCCAGACAATGTTTGGCGTTTCGACGTTAGTATGCGGTAAATGATAAACGCTGGCGACTTCCTCAATATTCATCAGATAACCGCGGTCAGCAAAGAGGCGGGTCTTGTATTTGGCGAGCGCCTCTTTGGCGAAGCTATCGTTCGACATCTTGAAGCCGTTGAGGTTAGTTGAATTAAACTGCTTGAAGGTACCGATGATACCTTGCATGCGTAATTTGGCGTCGCTAGTGCGCTCGCCTAGGTAAGCGACGCGGACTTTGACCTGATAGCCAAGTTTGGTCGCCTTTTTTTCAGCTTCAGATATTCGAGTCTTGTCGCGTTCTGACAATTCTGGACCGCCGCTGGCGCCTGCTTGCTCGGGCGGTTGCCACAGAGCAGAAAATAGGCCGGCAATCCACTTGCCTATACCGTCGGTGCCGAAGAGGTTGAAGCCGCCCGCCTTGACCGATTGAATCCAAGCGTCGGCTTCTTTGTGCCAGCTGTCGGCGACCGGGCGTACTAGCATCTGTATCCAAATTTCTTCGTCGGTATCTTCGAGCTTGGCGAGCGTTCCGGTGATGCCAGCTAGCGGGTCAACTTCAAAGCTCTGGAAGGTTTTGATCGGTAAAAATTCCTTGTCGGTTAAGGTAATCTCTGAAGTATAGACTACGCTGTGGTGGCGTTCGTGAGCGACATAATCTTCTTCAGCCTTATGGATTTGTACCTGCGGGTATTGGGCGTAAATCTGCCCTTCGACGAAGCTTTGCAGCGATTTCGGCGTCCAAACGTAGAATTGAATCCGCCCGCCCACCGAGGCAATCTCGAAGCTTAGATGCTCCTGATAGCCATTGTTAGCTTTCAGCTCGCGGGCATCGCGCAAAATACCATGGAGGCTAGCGAACATTTGCTCGGCGGCCAGCTCAGACTTATCGTTAGTCTTTGGAATCTCTAGGGTTAACAAGACGCTCTCAACGTTCTTTATTACATCAATACTGCGATAATTGCGCCAAGTTAGATATAACAGCACAATAACCAACGGCCCCCAGACATACCATTGCAACAATAGAGCAATAACAGAAGTGATAAATGACATAGCTATACTTTCATTATATCATACCTCTGTTATTTTTGCAAGATTAAGCGGAATCCGCAGATAGATTATTGCTGTGGTTCGGCGATGGTGTAAGTCGCTTTAGCGACGCGCTTGAACATGGCTTTGCTTTGCAAATTGAGCAGAATAGTTGTTTCTTTGACTTGGCGGCTCTTGAGCACGCGCCTAACAATTTCGTCGCGGTGGAGCGGCTCGCCTGCCTTGCGTAAAATGTCGGCGATGATGTCTGAAACTGTGCCTTTGCTGTAGCCCCAGCTGTCGAGGGCGTAAATGCCGCGGCCGATTAGGACGAAGCGTTTGTCTTTGATGAGTTCGTTGTGGATAGCTTGAGTGGTAACGTTTCTGCGCTTGAAGTCGCTTTCTTTGATGGCTTTAGAAATGTCGGAAAAGTGCATCGGCTTGCCATTGCCTGCCAAAATAACGTAGATTTTGTCGCGGATGTTTTTAGGATTGACAGTTGGCCACTTGGCTAGACCCCAAACGTCTTTGAGATTGGCTAGTTTTTTGGATAAACTGGCCAGGCCGCGGATTTGGGACGGACTTTCGAAAGTCAACATGCCATGCAAGCTCTCGATGTCGATTGGCTGGCCGTGGTTTTTGATGGTTTTAACAATGCTATCGATGTCGCCGCGGATTTTCTTCTCATTACCGTTTTCGGCGATACTGATGCCCTGGTGGTAATTGTCGGTTTCGTTGATTATAACGAAGCGCGGCGATAACTCGCCGATAAAGGCAACGTGAGCTCGGGTGTTATTGGAAGCTTTGTCTTTCGAGAGGCGGTTGGCGACGTCTTGGACGCGGCCGACGCGGCCGTTTTCGGAAAGGTCGCGGATAATCAGGCGCTCGGCGTCGCTAATGGCTGGAATTTTGCCGTCGGCGGCAGCGGTCTTGAGGCGGGCTAAGATGGCTTTTTCAAGTTGGCGGACACGTTCGCGAGTGATGCCGAGCAGCTCGCCGATTTGCTCAAGCGTTTCCCGGCGTTCATATAGGCCGAAACGGCGCGTGATGATTTCGCGTTCGCGTTCTTGGTCTATGGTCTTAAGAATATCCTCAATTGCTGTCTTGATAGTCTCCACAGCAGGTGTACCGGTAGTTTCGGTCATGCGATCCTTATCCTTTTATCTCCACTCCCCGCCCCTCGAGAGTGATTTTAGTTTGATATCGTAATTTCGTATCTGATTATAATACATAGTAGTTAGATTGTCAAATCAAATACTAACTAGTTATATTGTATCACAATATAGACGCTTATGGTAAATACTTTTTTGCTACTTTTTTTAATAAAGAATAATGTCTAGGCTAACAATAATACCTATTTTTGTCAAAGTTTAAGGTGTTAAGGCGATACCGATGCTGGTTAATTTAACAGTTTATCACAAAATATAATTGTTTATTGAGCAAAGCTTATTCAAAACACCAATGAATAATTAGCTGATTAAACAGCTTAATCATTGTCTAATAATATCTGGACTTTTTCTGGCGTGGTTTGCGCCTGAGTTTCTGACTGGTCGTTGTTGATATGCTTGAGGGCGAACAGTGTAAGTGTGCGGCGAATTTCATCGCTGGTCGGTTTGGTACTGCGTCCACTGTCGTCGAAGCCGTGGCCGGCATTGGCAACGCGAATAAAGCGGCTGCTCGGCTGGTAGGCCAAGATACGCTGGTAGAACTTGTAAGCCTGCTCAATCGACACAATACTGTCTTTGGTGCCGTGGAAAAACAAAAACGGCGGCGGCGTTTTGGTAATCGGTTGGTATAGCGGGCTGGCGACGCGGGCAGTATCGACATTGCGGGTACCGAGGAATTTGTAAGCATTTGGGTTGCGCTTGGTGCGCTGTAATTGGTTGACCAGGTCGGTGGTGCCATAAAAGCTGATCACACCGCGGACGGTAATTGGGCTGTCTTGGCGAGTCAGAACATAATCGCTAGCCAAGAGCCCGCCAGCGCTGTCGCCAAAAAGAATTACATTGTTGGTGTCGATGTCATAAGAGCTGGCGAGTTTGGCGATGGTATCAATAGCGCAGGCAATGTCGTTATTTTGTGTCGGATAATGGTATTTGGGCGCTAGGCGGTAGTTGACCGAGGCGACCGCAAAACCAGCCGCTGTCAAACTAGAGCCGTAATAGTCAAGCAGCGAATTGCGCTTATCACCCTTATGCCAGCCACCGCCGTGGATATAAATAACTAGCGGGTACGGTGTCGTATGAGTATTGAGTAGGCTGTTGATCGGCGTGTACAAATCAAACTTCTGCTTGTCTTGGCCGGCGCAATACGGAATATCAGAGTCGACGTTAGCGACATTGCCCAGGCGTGGATGATCGTCGGTGTGGTATGATCTATGAACATTTAGCGAGAAGACAACGATAATCATTACTACGAGCAGCAAAATCATCATCCAGCGGCGGACACGTCGGACTTGTTGGAGTTTGATTGCCATGTTTACTTCTTTCGTCGTATTTGGCGCCGCGCCGACCTTTTTTGCGGGGCGTTAGCGAGCAATTCTACTGCTTGGTCGCGAGTGATATCTTTGGGATCGGTGTCTTTGGGGATTTTGGCGTTTTTGCTGCCGTCGGTAACGTATGGACCGAAGCGGCCGTTGAGTACCTTGATGCCGTCGCCAAAGTCAGCGATATTTTTCTCAGCTTCGGCTTTGAGCTTGGCGGCGTATAGTTCGCGCGCTTGCTCTTGGGTGACTTCGCGCGGGTCGATATCTTTCAGGCTGACGTAGAGTTTACCGATTTGAATATATGGCCCGAAGCGGCCGACGTTAGCCTTGATATCTTGCCCGTCCTCAGTTTGACCGACTAGGCGCGGCAGCTCAAAGGCACGCAAAGCTTGTTCTAGGGTGACGGTTTCAATCTTGGTGCCTTTAGGTAGCGGCGCGAATTGCGGTTTGTCGGCTTTATCGTCGCTGGAGCCGAGCTGCAGCATTGGTCCGAAGCGGCCGAAGCGAGCAATAATTGGTTTGCCAGATTTCGGATCAATGCCGACTTCTCTGTTGGCGCCGACAGTTCGGCGGTCAATATTGCCAGATTGCTCAATCAGCGCGTGGAATGGCACGTAGAATCTCTCGAGCATGGTGTTGCGCGCCAAGCGGTCACCGGCAATATCGTCGAAGTCTTTCTCGACGTCGGCGGTGAAACCATAATCAACGACGCGGTCGAAATGGTCGGTTAAAAAGCCGCTAATCAGCTCGCCGGCTGGCGTCGGCACGAGCTTGCCTTTGTTGGAGCCGGTCTTTTCTTGGATAATCTCGCGCTCGACCTTATTGTCGATAAGTTGCAATAAGATGACATCGCGCGGTACGCCTTCGGAATCGCCTTTTTCGGCGTAACCGCGGGTTTGGATGGTGTTCATGATGGTAGCGTAAGTACTCGGGCGGCCGATACCGAGCTCTTCAAGCTTTTTGACTAGCGTACCTTCGGTATAACGGGCTGGCGGCCGGGCGAAAACTTGGCGGGCTTCGACGCTGTGGCGCTGCAGCTGGTCGCCAGATTTGACGGTTGGCAAAATTGTGTCATCTTTACCACCGCCATAGACGCGCAGGAAACCGTCGAACAGGACGACTTGGCCTTTGGCCTCAAAGACGAGCTTGTCGTTGGTTTTGCTTGAGCTGTTTTGCTTTTCCCCGTCGTTAATACCAATTGTAATTGTTGTGTTCTCTAGCTTGGCTGGCGCCATTTGGCTGGCTAGCGTGCGGCGGCGGATGAGGTCGTAGAGACGCTGGTCATAGTCGCTGCCGCTGACCGATTCGCGGGTAATATCGGTCGGGCGAATTGCTTCGTGAGCTTCTTGGGCGCCAGCAGATTTAGTTTTGAACTTGCGGACATGCGAATATTCAATGCCGTATAAGCGTTTGATGTAATCGGCGCTGGCGGCGATGGCCTGGCTTGACAAATTGACGCTATCAGTACGCATGTAAGTAATGCGACCCTCTTGATATAGTTTTTGGGCGCTGGCCATGGTAGCGCGTGAGCCCATGCCGAGCTTACTATTGGCCTCTTGTTGCAGAGTGCTGGTGGTGAATGGCGCGGCCGGATTGCGGCTTGACGGGCTTTTACTAATGTCGGTAACGGTGAAAGTAGCGCCAGCCAGCGATTCCAGAAAGGCGCGAGCTTCTTCTTCGCTGTCGAAACGCTGTTTTAGCTCGGCTTTTAATTCTTGGCCGCCAGCGACGAAAATAGCGGTTACTTTGAACTGCGAACTACCAGCAAAGGTGTCAATTTCGTGCTCGCGCTCGACTAGCAGCCGTACCGCCGGGCTTTGGACGCGGCCGGCCGACTTGCCGCCGGGGACTTTTTGCCAGACGACCGGACTAAGCTCAAAACCGACAATTCGGTCGAGAATCTGCCGGGCTTGCTGAGCTTCGACTAATTTCATATCGACGGTACGCGGATGCTTGATCGCTTCCTCGATAGCCGATTTGGTAATTTCGTGAAAAGTAATGCGCTTGGTGGTTTTGGGGTCGAGTTTCAATACTTCGCATAGATGCCAAGCAATGGCCTCGCCTTCACGGTCTTCATCGGTGGCTAGCCAGACGTTGGCCGCGCCGACTGATTTGACGGCCTTTTTTAACTCAGCGATTACCTTTTTCTTTTCCGGGTCGATTTCGTAAGTCGTTTTGAAGCCGTGCTGGATGTCAATTGGCGGCGTGCCGTCTTTGGTTTTTTTGGCGATAGCGCGAATATGCCCCACGCTTGACAAAACATGAAAATCATTGCCGAGATATTTCTCGATAGTTTTGGCTTTGGCTGGCGACTCGACGATAACCAGATTCTTCATACTTATATAATAGTAAACCGATTTGCTAAAAATACCAAATTAGTGCTGGCTGCTGAGGATAATAAACCAAAGAAAATAGCCCGCCAGAAAGGCCTTGCGCCGAGGCTTAGAGCTCTGGCGGGCTATTTTCTGACGGGCTTAAAAAAGCCCTTTTCTGCCGAGGAGGGTCACTCCTCGGCGGTGGCAGTGTCGGTGGTGTTCACCTCCTCGGTGTCGTACAGGTCGGCGAGCTGCGTCTGCTCGCCGACCAGCTCCTGGCCAACGTTGTTAATGACGGTTTCGAGACCGTCATTAATATTCGACCATTCTTTCAAAGCCTCAGAAAAGAGGGAGCGTAGGAGAGGAGACGCCTCCTCTCCTCCTTTCAGGAAAATCCTGTAATCGTCGATAATCTTGCGACTATCGGCGAGAGACAGGCGCGCCTGCCTCTCAATCCAAGAGAGATCCTCTTCTCGCTCTTGAGCCAGGCGGCTCAGGAGAGAGAAGCAGTTATCCGACTCAGTGAGCTCCTCGCGGAGCTCACTGACCTGGCGGCGCGCATCGCGCGCCGCCAGACGGTACCGCTTGGCGTGGCCGGCCATCAGGCCAGCCGCGCCCGCGGCGACGATGGCAGCCAGGGTGGCCTGGCCGCCGCCGATCAGGACGGCGGCGACGATGGCGGTCGCGAGTGCGACCGCCAGCTCGCGGCGGCCGCGCAAGGCGCGCGCCACCGCCTCAAAAAAGCGTCTCATTTCCCCTCCTAGGGAAGTGTGTTTTTACTCAAAGCAAAAGGGCTACTTCTTGCCCTTTTTACGAAACTTTGAGCAAAAAGCTGATATATATATATCACATATGGACGGCGGTGTCAATAGTTTTGCAATAATTTAATATTTTTCGCAACAAAATAGCTAAAAATTCCTTTCAGGCCGCAAATCGCCAGTTTTGCTTGTTTATTTATCATTTCGGTGTTTTGATTGCCGGGCGCGTTCAATGTACGAAAGCGTTGATTTAAATGCTAACGGCAGCGATACAGCGAACGCTAAATTGCCGATACCGCGAGCAACTCTGGCGAGTTGGCTCTGTCCGGTGGTTTCGAGACGGCTACCGACTAGGTGGGCTAGCAATGAGCTGGTTTCGAGCGCTAGCGCCAATTTGCCAGAGATTTCCGGGCGTACGGTTTCATCGCCAGCTTCAACTATCGTTTTGGCGCTAGCAACGGCGTTGATTCCATTAAAAGCTGTGATGGCAGCGATTATTTCCGTTGGTGCGAGGTTTTTGTTTTTTATCTCATAAAGGATAATGGCAGTGACAGCTTTGTCTAGCCCAGCATCAAGTAAAGCGCCGAAATCGCTTGTCTGCCCTGTTTTGCGAGCGACGATGCCGTCTAGAACGTCGATGAACCGGCCAGCGGCAACCTGTGCGATACCAGCAGCGGTATCGATGCGTTTGGCGCCGCGCCAGGCTAGAATCGCGCCAGCAATGCTCATAGCGTTGGGAATGGTGGGGATATCAGTCCTAGGATTGAATCTTGGAATCTTTTCACGGGACTTAATAGGCATAATATCTAAGTTTACAATTACACGATGAAAATGACAAATTTGCGAAAAGCTTAAACAATATTAATTAGACAAGCATCCACTGGTTGGCGCCGAGCGAGCGGATAGCGCCGGTCAGTTCAAGCATGGTTAGTGCAGTATTGAACTCGGTTGCTGGCAGCTGAGTAGTCTTTTGTAGCTGGTCGCCGTCGCGGATACCTTGAGCGAGCTGTTCGATGATCGCTGTTTCGGCGGGTGTTGAGCCGAGCGGCAGCTTGGTTTGGTCGGTTCGCGCGTCTGGCATGGATTCTGGTGCGACAACCGACAAAATATCGTCGAGGCTGGTGACGGGTGTGGCGCCTTGTTTGATCAGCGCGTTGCAGCCGGCGCTTTGCGGGCTAGTGATATTGCCAGGTACAACGAAGACATCTTTGCCTTGAGCTAGCGCGTGGGCAGCAGTATTGAGTGTGCCGCTGCGAGCACTAGCTTCGGTAATTAGTACGGCGTCGGCCAAGCCAGACACCAAGCGGTTGCGTTCCAAAAAGCTCCAGCGGCCGAGGATGTACGGTTCGGTGTCATCAGTAGAATGTTCGGACAAGATTGCCCCGCCCTTCTCGATAATGCGCCGGGCAAGCGCGCTGTTGCTACGCGGATAAATATTTGGCAGTTGGCTGGGTACGATGGCGATAGTGGTGCCGCCAGCGTCTAAACAGGCGCGGTGCGCTAGCGCGTCAGTACCTAGGGCTAATCCGCTAACAATGATAAAGCCGCGGCTAACCAATCCGCTAGCAAACTGATTGGTTACCTCGATACCGTAGCTGGTTGGCTTGCGGGTACCGACGATAGCGATGGTCGGCTGGCGCTGCTTGGGTATTTTGCCTAAGTAATATAATGCTTGCGGCTTGTCGTCAATATTAGCTAATACCTTGAGATAATTGCTGCTATCTGGTGATACTTTATTGATTTTCATACAAATTCCTGTTAAAAAGTATTGACATGTTGTCAAAGGTGTGCTAATATTGGGATGATTGATTGACCCGAGGTGGTGAATCAAGCACCTTATACCCCCTATTCTAACTTATGTTAGGTTGCGCTAAAAGGCGCACGGCAGTAATCTACCCTCCACTTTCGTGCCTAGACAACTTTTTAGCGTATACTAACCCCTTTGTCCAGCGGATCACCGTATGTGTGAGGTGGATCACGTATACCCGATAGGGTGGGACGAAGGGCAGAATGGCGCTAGGTGATGCCCACCCTTACCTAGCGCTTTTTTGTTATCTAACAATATTGACTTTTCGTCATAAAAATAGTATAATGGAAGTATGACCGCTAACGACTTTAACTACGATCAGATGCGCCGCGAGGAGTGCCAAAGACTGATTCCGCGGGTGTTTCATGTCGAGATGCCAGTCGACGAATTTTTGTTTGACGATATCGAAACGGGGCGCGATTCGTACGCAGTGATTTTTCGCAGCCGCGGTAGCGTGTATGCTCTGCTTATTGCCGAGAATGGTACCGAGCAGACGCTAGAGGATGTGCGCCGTATCGTCAAGAATATGGGTTTAACCGCCGAAAAGTTCTTGCCGCCAGAAGCCGACCCGCAGTATTTTTATCGCAATGGCGTGGAGCTTTTGAAAAGGGTTTATCCGTCGCTACGCCGCTGGAATTACGATGATGTGTGGATGTATAGCCGTAAAGTGCCATATAGTCCAGCATTAGTCAAAGTGGCGTTGGTTGACGGCGAGATTCGGCGCTTTAATCAGCGTGGTGCGTCGTGGCAAAAATTATTAAATTATTCATTTAGAAAGGTTCAGGTACGCTATGAATGATATCGATAAAGTATTCCCAGCGCGATACAATCGTTTGCTTAAGCTAGCAGAGGTGCGTCCGCTGCAGTTTCGGCAGCAAGCGGCGGCCGTCTATGTGGCTTGCCCGCGTTCGCTGCGGCGGATGGCACGGCGTTTTGATCGCAGCGTGCCGATGGCGTTGGAATTTTTCTTGTCTTGGCGTGATGATTGCTTACCGCGGCTGCGTAAAATCGAAAGCGCGCCGCAGCAGAAAACGCTGATCAAGACGATGAGCGACAATTTCTTGACAGACGATGAGCAAACTGCAACATTGTTGCAATATGTGTCGCAGCAAAGCCAAGCGGTTGAGCGAGTGCGCTTTGCGCTGCAACATTATGCAGAAGGCGAAAAGGCTTTGCACCGCTTAGCATTAGAATTTGTTAATCAGCCGGCAGAAGTTTGTTCGCAGCAGGTTGAAGTCTACGTAGATTATTTGCTCTACCGTGCGGTTGCCGAGGAGTTCGGTATGACAATCCGTGATCCGCAGGCGCGATTGATTAAGCGTTCATTTCAGTCGAAAGTTGAGCGCCATCAGATTCGCCGGATGACGCGCCAAGCGCGGCGGCGTTTGAACGAAATCGACGGTGCTACTGCCGAGATTGAACAAGCGCAAAATGGCTTGGTGGCGCGGTTATTTGGCTTGAAAATTGATTATGTGTCGGTGTTGGCGGCGCGGCAAGAATACGAAAAAGCGCTGGCGCGTCTCGGTAAAAAGTCAGCTAATAGTCCGGCCAAACGACTAGCTCTCTACGAGAAAAAGACCGAGGACCTTCGCGCGGAATATCTAGCTACCGTGCCGGGATTGGCTAATCTGTCGGACACGCAAAAGGCTGCCAAAGAAATTGACGGAGTGTTGTTGGCGGTATTTGACCTCAGTAATGAGCAGCGCAACGATATTATGAGTTTGCTCAAACGCTACCGCGAGCTGATTCGCGAGCGCGAGACGCTGCTGACGATGATCGGCGATTAGTGTTACTTTGTTGATTTTGATTCTGGATTTGGCTTGTTTTTGCTAGCACTAATGCTTTTAGTCAGTTGCTGTTCTTGCCGGCATTTTTGGCAGACGCCCTCAAGCTCAAAATGGTGATCAATGACTAAAAAGCTGTACTTTCTGCTGAGGTAGCTGATGAGCTGTTCTAGTTCTGGGGTTTGGATTGGTGTAGCGTTTTGACAGCGGATGCAATATAAATGATGATGGTGCGGAATGAATGGCTCGGCTAACTCGTAATAGTTCTTCCAGCCGACGTGGACAACGTTAATGATTTTGAGATCGTTGAACGCCACTAGGGCGCGATAAACGCTGGTGCGGTTAATATCCTTGCAGTTTTTTGCAATATCGCTGATAGTCAGTGGAACATCTGATTTTTGCAACGCGTCGAAAACTTGCTGGCGCGGTTTGGTGAGGCGCAGGTTATGTTGTTTGAATAGATCGTCGAGGGTCATGATATTGCAAGTATACAACTTATTGCAACAAATTTGCAATAATTCGGAGGGTTTGGCATTATGAAAAGCTATGGATATGGCAATTAAAACAGTGATGAATTTGCACGATTTTGCACCATCGCCAGACGTCAATGCGGCTTTTTCCGGCTTGGTGGCGGCGGTTGTGCAGGCGACAGCGTTACCAAATTGGTGTAATGATGAGGTGTGCCGCGAAGTGCAGCGGCGTTGTTCCCTGTCAGAATCAGAGATGGAGATGTATTGGTCGCGGCGAATTGCCAGCTCGGCCCGTCCGCAGCAAGAGCTGGAAAAGTTTTGGTATATTGACAATTACCGCGAGCTAGTGCGGCGTGAAGTTGGCTTGTTGGGAGGGTCGGGTTTGTCCTTGACCAGTCGTAGCCGCGCGGTGATGATCGGCAGCGGTCCTCTGCCTTTGACCGCTTGGTGTTTGTGGCGTCAGACAGGCGCGGCGGTTGATTTGGTAGACGTGGCGCCGGCTGCTTTGGCACAGTCGCGCGAGCTAGCACGGGCGATTGCTTGGCCAGTTGGCGAGTGTTTGGTGGCGGACGGCGCGGCGGTGGCTTTGCCGGATAATGCTTACGACGTGATTTATGTGGCTGGGCTGGCGGGCGATTCAGCTGAAGCCAAACAGCAAATTATTGATAATATTTTGCCAGCGCTCCGGCCTGGCGGGCGGATCATTGTGCGCGGCGCGCATGGTGCGAAAACGCTATTATACCCAGCGTTTGACCCGAACGGTTTGCAGCGCGTGCAGCTGCTGGTCGAGTATAATCCTGACGACGATATCATTAACTCAGTATATGTGTACAAGAAAGGCTAATTATGAATGATAAGATTGCGTTATATTTGGTGAATGGTGCGCTGGGCGCTGGTAAAACGACGCTAGTGGATTTTTTGGTGCAGCAGCCAGAGTTTACTGGCGCGCGAGTGATTGAAAATGAGTTTGCGTCGGAAAGTATCGACAGTTGCACATTGGCGCAACGCGTTGATGAAGTGGCAACAATTGCTGGCGAGTGTATCTGTTGCAGTAGCGGCGAAGAGTTGATTGATATTTTGCACAATTTTGCAATAAGCGGAAAAGCACCAGTGATTATTGAATCGACTGGTGTCGCTAGTACCCTGCGGGTGGTCGAGAAATTGCTGGCTGGCGATATCTTTGAGCAGTATGATTTGAAACAGTCGTTGTATGTTGTGGATGGAGCTGAAGCCAGGGCTGATGGCCTGGCGGAGACGCTGCTAGCGGAAGCTCGGGCGGCGGATGTGGTACTAATCAGTAAACTGGATTTGCTGGCTGAAAAAGACTGCCAGCAGCTAATTGAAACATTGTTGCAACAAGGGCTGACGAAGGTTGTGATGATGGATCACGGTAAGTTTGATTTGGCGCAGCTTGATGGTGAATCGCGGATTTTGGATTATTTGCTGCTGCACGAGCCCGCAGAAAACGCGGCTGAGAATGTCTTAAATTATAGCGTGATTGATGTGGCTGGTTTGGCTATTGATGCTGAAAAAATTGAGAAAATTTGGACGAATTTACGAAGTGAATATGCTTTGCGGCGCATGAAAGGTGCGGTCGCTGGCGGTAACGAAATATACCACATCGAGGCAACGCCGCAGCAAATACGGGTCACGCGCGGTGCCATTGACGAGTCATTAAAATTAGTTGTCATTGGCGAGCGGGCGCGTGAGATTACGCGCGCAGTAATTATGAAGGAGTTGGGATGATGGAAGGTACGAATAATGCGAGAGCGGCGGTCGATAGGCTGCTGGATATGTATGATGAATATAAGGCTTTGACAGTAAAGATTACTGCTGCGGAGCGCCGTTTGGCGTTGGCGAAATTGAAGAATAGCGATGTTGAACAAGTACAAACTAAACTTGACGGTTTGCGGCGAGACCAGCAGCAACTATCTGACACCATGACGTTTGATACACCACTAGTTTGGGTGATGTACAAGTTTGAGGCTTATCAGGATGAGGCGCAGCCGATTCGAACGATGCACGATTTTCGCTTGCACTGTTCTAAGCCGGGCTATATTTGCACCAAGCGCTTTATATTTCTTAATGCATATTTGTGCAGTAACAGACAGAGTTCCCTGATAGACAGAAAACAATATCCCGACGAAATGCTGCTCAGTGAGATTTTTCCGCTATTAAGTGAAATCGAGCGCGATAAAAACTTCTTATCTAACTGGCGCGCGCATGAATATTACCAGGAAGATGGCGCTGCTAAAAAGTGGCAAGATTATAAACCAAATAATTCGTAAGGGTCTTCTGGCTGCGGTATCGCGGTAGCGGTAGACTCGGTGATAACGTATTCGGCTTTGCCGTTAATTATTTTTTGCATCAACTTCCCTTTGACGGTTAACCAAGTGCCATCGCGGTAGCTATTCGCAGGAGTTTTTTCTACTAAGATTTTCATAGGTATGCTATCGGCGGCGCAGCAGCTGATAACGTAGCGTGCCAGTTCGAAATAATCGTAGCCATAGTTTTGTAGTGTGCCACTCGAGACGAAACCAGTTATCGTTATGCTAGTATTGTCAAAATACGATAGTTTTTGGCAGGAGTTGAAAGCAGATCGCCAGCGGTTGATCGATACATTCGTCTCGCCTTCCTTAGGTTTAGGAATATTGCAATATTTTGTTTGACTGGTGGCGATAGAATTTTCTCTTTGAGTGATGCTGCTCGGTGATAACGGTTTTGGCGGCAGCAGATAGCCTGCTAGTAAAATTAGAATAGATAGACACGGGGCGAACTTGACATGGCGGAATTTGAAACGGTGGTGTGCGGTTAGTGCTCCGCTCTTTAATAGCAACACTATATCAATAATCAAGAAAGCGATGCCTATCGTGCTCAAAATGGCAGCAAAAAGATGGTAGCGTGGATGGATGTAGAAACCGAGCTGACCGCGGTAAGCTAGCAGCAAAACGTATCCGCAGGTAGCGATTCCGCCCAATGACTTCGCCAAATTAGCCAGATTAGCCCGCATAAAGCAAGTTTACTCCTATACCTGCCGCGAACGACAGTGTGAAAATTATTAACATCACTACGGCGATAAATCGCCAAAGGAAAGTAGTTCGCATTAATAAGATTAGCTTGATGTCGATCATCGGACCAGCTAACAGGAATGATAGAATCGAGCCTGTTGTGAAACTGCGGCCATAGGCTAACGCAAAAAAGGCATCGACGCTAGAGCAGATCGAGACTACAAAGCTCAAGGCGATCATGGCAATAACTGACAAGACGATATCGTTACCGACAACGTTAATGATGGCGCGTGGTATGAAAACTTGAGTGGCGGCAGCGACGATAGCACCGATACTTAACATGGTTAATAACTGCCAGAATTCGTCGCGCGAGGATCCAAGCACTTCCTTGAGATCAGAACTGTGCTCGTGCGCGCGGCAATACTCTTTGAAAGCTGGGCGAACGATTTTATTTTCGTCCATAAAGCTGACGATCAAGGCGGTCAGTTGGACGATTATCAATGCAAAAATAATTCGCCACCAAATCATGTAGGGCTGAAAACTGAAAGCGGTCATTGTTGCAATAATGGTGATGGGATTTAGAATCGGCGCGGCGAATAGAAAGCTGACGACGTCGGCGGGTTTTAATCCGCGAGCTAGTAAGCTGCGAGCGACCGGTACGTTGCCGCATTCGCAGACTGGTAGTGCTAGTCCGGCTAGCGATAATGTAAATCGGCGCCAAAATGGGTTACGCGGTAAAATTTTAGTGAGTTTGGCTGGCGGCAAAAAGCGGCGAATCAAAGATGAAATGATAATTCCGAGGATAACAAAAGGTAAAGCTTCAATGACTATGCTTAGCGTGATGGTTAGGAAGTCTTGCAACATTGTTGCAGTTTCGTTGAACCAAATGTCTGATTTGTCGCTGATTAGCCATAGTCCAAGCTGGGGGCTGTATAAGTATATTACGACAATCAATACTGGCGCAATTATCCAGCCGGTAAGTATCTTGGCTGTGTTAATTAGCTTATTTATGTTGAAGCTTTTGACACGTTTTTTTGCCATACTTATAAATTATAACAGTAAGCTTGTGCTATACTAAATCATTATGAAACATCTCTGGCATTCGCATCACCCATTTCGGATTTTTTGGTTTTCGGCGCTGTTGACGCTGGCTTTGGGCGGGTTGATTTTCGGTCATTTCGGCGCGAGCGGCTTGTGGTTGTTTGCAATTTTGGTGGTGCTCGAGGTGACGTTTAGCTTTGATAATGCGGTGATTAACAGCAAGGTGCTGGCCGGCATGAGCCAGGTCTGGCAGAAAGTGTTCTTGACAGTTGGGATTTTCGTGGCGGTGTTCGTGGTGCGGTTCGTGCTGCCGATTATCATCGTGATGGTGGCGAGCGGCCATGGCTTTATGGAAGTGGTTGATTTGGCGCTGCACAGGCCGGCGGAATATGGCCATATTTTGCACGAGGCCTCGCCGATGATTGATGCCTTTGGCGGCGCGTTTCTGATTATGATCGGCCTCAGTTATTTCATTGATTATAACAAGCGCGTGCACTGGATGCGGCATGTCGAGCCGTGGATGGCTAAGGCCGGGCGGTTTGAGAATTTCAAGGTGTGTCTGATGCTGAGCGTGGCGGCGGTGCTGTATTTCACGGTTGAGCCGCCGCACCGGGCGCTGGTACTGATCTCGTCGGTGTTGGGGATTATACTGCACATCGGGCTGGAGCTGTTCGGCTCATTCTTTCACGAGGACGATGCTAAGTCAGTCAAGGTTAAGGTTGGTTGGGCGGCGTTTGCCAGCCTGCTCTATCTGGAAGTGTTGGACGCTAGTTTTAGCTTCGATGGCGTCATCGGTGCCTTTGCCATCACTAGTAGCGTGCTGCTGATCGTGGCGGGCCTGGGCGCCGGGGCGATTTGGGTACGGTCGCTGACGGTGTATTTGCTGCGGACGGGCATGCTCAGCAAGTATAAATATCTGGAAAATGGCGCGCACTGGGCGATCATGGCGCTGGGTATGATGATGATTGCCAAGTTGTTTCATCTGGAGCTGCCGGAATGGGCGACGGGCGGCTTGGGGCTATTGTTTGTGAGCTTGGCGGTTGGCAGCAGTATGCTGGAGGCGCGAGCGATTAATTTGCAAGAGGCAGCCGCGGCGAAATTACATAATGCTGAGCGGCGGCTGAAGCACGGCGCGGCGAAAATTGTGCCGCGTAAGCGACGGTAGTTAGTACTCGGGATTTTTCGTTTCGGGCGGGAGCGTTTGCTATTGCGACATTGTTGCAATAAGCATTTTTAATTTCGCAGGCGCAATGGTGTAGTGATGTGTCGGGGGTTAGAGTTTGACGCTGATCGGTTCGATAGTGCCATCAAGAAATGTGCCGATCATCTTGATAGATTCGGGGATCGTCCAATCGCGGAGGATTTTTTGCTCGTCGGCGTTGAACTTACTAAGGACGAAATCAACATCGCCAATTTGCCGTCGCAGTAAATTGTCGGTGCCGATACGAATATGCCAGAAATCAGCGCCGATATGAGTATGTAGCGATTTTAAGCCGTTGCTGCCAGCGTCGCGGCCGCCCTTGCGGACGCGGATTTTACCAAAATCAAGCGCCGTATCGTCATGGATAATCAGTACATCATCAAGTGTCAACTTGTAAAAATCCAGTAGTGCCCGCGCGGCAACGCCAACTTCGTTGTAATACGTCGTTGGTTTGACGAGGAGGATTTTTTCTCGCGGAATAATAATAGGTGGTTTTGCGCTAGCGGCTGAATTGACCGTAAAACTGTTTAATTCGGCAATATCCGCAAAAAATTTGGGCTTATTGCTAAAATGTGCACTTTGCCCTGCTGCCAAGTGATCGATTACTAAAAAGCCAGTATTATGCCGCGTGTGAACGTACTTTTCGCCAGGGTTGCCAAGCGCCAGAATGACTTTCATAGCCTTAGTATATCACCTCGGCCAGGATGACGTATAATAGATGTATGGCGAAACGCGATGATGATTTGGAATTTAGTGTTAATGCGGCGTTTGACGAAGCGCGGGCGGTTGTTGACAAAGTACCGCTGTATTTAGTGAACGGCTCGCTGGGCGCCGGTAAAACCAGCGTGCTGGAATTTTTATTGCAACAAAGCGACTATAAGGGTGCGCGGGTGATTGAAAATGAGTATGCTAACGAAAATGTCGACGGTTATCGGCTGGAGGGATTGG